>OQVL01000363.1_pt1 | contig 23003 bp, 17 predicted proteins | sample 1691501 | NCBI WGS metagenome assembly OQVL01 (sample SAMN03418253, study PRJEB22391) | human gut metagenome | biome: human-gut; feature: organic feature; material: feces | host: Homo sapiens | place: Tanzania | collected 2013-01 | reverse complement strand
AGATGTTTGAGCACGGTCTCGCTTTCAGAGATAAGACACTTGTTAACTACTGCCCCTCGTGTAAGGTTGTTCTTTCAAACGAGGATTCGCAGGGCGGCAAGTGTGATATCTGCCACAGCGATATCGTTCAGAAATCAAAGGATGTTTGGTATCTTCGTATCACAAAGTACGCTGACAAGCTCCTTGAGGGTCTTGATGAGGTTGACTATCTTCCAAACATCAAGCTTCAGCAGAGAAACTGGATCGGTAAATCAACAGGTGCATTTGTTGACTTCGACGTCAAGGGATCGGATAACGAAAAGCTGAAGATATACACAACCCGTCCCGACACACTTTTCGGCGTGACGTTTATGGTTATGGCTCCCGAGCATCCGATGATTGACAAGTATGCGGATCGCATTGCCAATATGAACGAGATCACGGATTACAGAAAAGAATGCGCAAAGAAAACAGAATTTGAAAGAACCCAGCTTGTCAAGGACAAGACAGGTGTTAAAATAAACGGACTTTCGGGAATCAATCCCGTTAACGGCAAGGAGATTCCGATCTACATCTCCGACTACGTTATGATGGGCTACGGTACCGGCGCAATTATGGCTGTTCCGGCTCACGATACACGTGACTACGAATTTGCGAAGAAGTTCGGCATTGATATCATCGAGGTTATCAAGGGCGGCGACATATCAAAAGAAGCCTACACAGGTGAGGGTGAGTGCGTAAACTCCGGATTCCTTGACGGAATTAAAAATAAAAAAGAAGCAATTGAAAAGATGGCTGATTATCTCAGCGAAAACGGCATCGGCGAAAAGGGCGTTCAGTACAAGATGAAAGACTGGGCATTCAACCGTCAGCGTTACTGGGGCGAGCCGATTCCGATCGTTTACTGTCCGCATTGCGGAATGGTTCCCGTTCCCTACGATGAGCTTCCGCTCAAGCTGCCGAAGGTTGAAAACTTTGAGCCGGGTTCGGACGGAGAAAGTCCGCTTGCAAAAATTGAGTCTTTCGTCAACTGCAAGTGCCCGAAGTGCGGCGCAGACGCAAAGCGTGAGACCGACACAATGCCTCAGTGGGCAGGATCTTCATGGTACTTCCTGAGATACATTGATCCGCACAACAATAAGGCTTTTGCCGATAAAGACAAGCTCAAATACTGGGGCGAGGTTGACTGGTACAACGGCGGAATGGAGCACGTTACACGTCATATGATCTATTCACGCTTCTGGCACAAGTTCCTTTACGACATCGGCGAGGTTCCGTTCGACGAGCCTTATGCAAAGCGTACCGCTCAGGGTCTTATTCTCGGTCCCGACGGTGACAAGATGAGCAAATCCAAGGGCAACGTTGTTGACCCAAACGATGTTGTTGACGAATACGGCGCAGACGTTCTTCGTACATACGTACTCTTTATGGGCGACTACGAAAAAGCTGCTCCGTGGTCAAAATCCTCGGTTAAGGGCTGCAAGAGATTTATCGACAGAACGTGGGCTCTTCAGGACATTCTGACCGATGGTGACGAATATTCCAAGGAGCTTGAGTCCGCTTTCCACAAGACGATCAAGAAGGTTTCCGAGGATATCGAGGGTATGAAGTTTAATACGGCGATCGCCGCACTTATGACCCTGCTCAACGATATCTATGCAAAGGGCTCGATCAACAAGGCGGAGCTTAAAACATACGTAACTCTTCTCAACCCGTTTGCTCCTCACATCACCGAGGAAATCTGGGAGGCTCAGGGCTTCGGCGGAATGCTTGCCGACGGACATTGGGTTGACTACGATGAGGCAAAGTGCGTTGACGATGAGATTGAAATCGTTGCACAGATCAACGGAAAGGTCCGTGCAAAGCTGATGATCCCCTCCGAAATTGACTCGGCAGAGGCAATCGCTCTTGCAAAGAAAGATCCTGTAATTGCAGCCGCAATCGACGGGAAGCATATTGTCAAGGAGCTCTATGTCAAGGGCAGACTTGTAAACATTGTTGTTAAATAACCGATAAATTCGGGAGCGCCTTCGACTGAGTCGAAAACGCTCCCATTTTTATTGCTTGTGTGGTTTATGAAATGTTATTTCATATTCTTCTCATAAGATTCGATCATCTTCTTAACCATCTGACCGCCGACAGAACCTGCCTGCTTAGATGTGAGATCACCGTTGTAGCCGTTAGAAAGGTTTACGCCGACTTCTGCGGCAGCCTCCATCTTAAAACGATCGAGAGCCTCTCTTGCCTGAGGAACAACATTCTTCTTGCTGCTTGCCATTTTCATTTCACCCCTTCGCAAATCATTTGCGTTTGCAATTATATTTTGCTCTTTATTTTTAAAAATACAACTGAAAAATTTTGTAAATAAACGAGTTGCCATATGCCGATTATTGTGATAAAATAGTTCCTTGCGGAATGCACCTTAATAGTATAATAGTGTAACCATATTTTTACATCGGAGGAATTATTTTGGTTTATTCAAATGTTCTTGAAGCGATCGGACACACGCCGATGATCCGGCTTTCAAAAATTGTACCCGAGGGAAGTGCGGAAATCCTTGTTAAATATGAGGGCGTAAATATCGGCGGTTCAATCAAGACACGAACAGCATATAATATGATTTGTGACGCTGAGAAAAAGGGGATAATCAAGCCCGATACGATAATTGTTGAGCCGACCAGCGGCAACCAGGGAATCGGACTTGCTCTTATCGGTGCGGTCAAGGGCTATCATGTCCGCATTATTATGCCCGACTCGGTCAGTGAAGAACGCCGCAAGCTCGTCAAAGCGTATGGTGCCGAGCTTGTACTCATTCACGATGATGGCGATATAGGAAAATGTATAAATGAATGTCTGCAAACGGCCTTGCATATGGCTGAGGAGGACAAAAACGTATGGATTCCTCAGCAGTTTGAGAATCCTGCAAACCCGATGGTTCACAAAAGCCACACTGCCCTTGAAATCATTGAGCAGGTCGGTAAGCCGATTGACGGATTTTGCTCTGGGGTCGGTACGGGCGGCACGCTCAGCGGAATCGGAGAAACTCTCAAAGAGAAGTATCCCGATATTCATATCTGGGCAGTCGAACCGAAGAATGCCGCTATTCTTTCCGGCGGAAGCATCGGAACGCATCTTCAGATGGGTATCGGCGACGGTCTAATTCCGAAGAATCTCAACACGCACATATATGAGCACATTGACATTGTAACGGACGAGGAGGCAATCAACACCTCTCGCCGCCTGATTCGTGAAGAGGGAATCCTCTGCGGAATTTCAAGCGGAACAAATGTCACCGCTGCACTGCGTCTTGCAAAGGAACTCGGCGAGGGAAAAACGGTTGTCACCGTCCTCCCGGATACAGGCGAAAGATACTTCAGCACGGTTTTGTTTGATTATTGAGATCGAACGAGGTGGTATTATGACAGAAAATGAGCTTTGTGCGGCTGCGATAAAAGCCATGGACAATGCCTATGTTCCGTACTCGGGATATACAGTCGGTACGGCATTACTGACGGCAGGCGGTAAAATTTTCACTGGATGCAACATTGAAAACGCTGCTTATTCTCCCACCGTTTGTGCGGAAAGAGTTGCCTTTTTCAAGGCGATCTCCTCGGGCGAAAGAAAATTCAAAGCAATTGCCGTTGCAGGAGGCAAGAACGGAAAAATCAAGGGCGCATTTCCTCCATGCGGCGTATGCCGTCAGGTTATGGCGGAGTTTTGCTCGCCGGACTTTGCTATTCTTGTAGTAACCGCAACCGATTCATATAAAAAGTATTCCCTTTCCGATCTCCTCCCCGAAGCGTTCACACCGAAAAATATTGACAAATAACAAAAATGCTGCCGACTCAACGGCAGCATTTTTGTTGCTAAAAGAACTTTTACGGATTAATCTTATAAATTATGATATATTTCTCTTGTCGTGATGTTGTAGGAGTCTCATTCTCGCGGTAAACCTTCCTCCGTTTGGAATGCCAGAACCATAACCAGCCAAGCGATTGTATAAAAATCATTTCAGCCTCTCATCCATCTTCCTTACAGGAGAGCCTGCATAACTCTTTGTAAATATTGGGTCTATGCATACCTTGTTTACGGACTTAAATTCACAATCAAAAATCACCTCAAAATAATCTTCCTGATCAGATCAAAAAATTTTTTTAAAGCGGTGCGGAGTTTGGCGAAGATGGACCCGGCATTGGAAGTTGTGGAATTAAGGTCATATTCCTTGGTTTCCATAATAAGACCGCAGCCGACACATTTGCGCTGCATTATTCCTTTCTCAGTTTCTGTTGCGATTTTAACGATTTTCCACTCACCGGCAATGTGCCCGGGTGCTTTGATTGTCATATTTTCAAGAGTAGTTTCTTCAAAAGACTCTCCCATATCGACAAAATATTTTCCGCAATCACGGCAGAAATAATATTCAAAGTTTCCGTCGCTTTCACAGGTTGCCGCCGTTGCCTTATGATATTCAAAATTATGAGCCGTGCGGATAATTTTAATTTCTCTACTGTCGAAAAATTTATTTTCATAGCTTGCGGAAATTTTAAGTTCGGTGGCAAATTCGTTTTTGCCTACTCTCAAAACTCCGTTTTCGCTTATATTTGTTTCAGCGTCGGTATTGTTTTCAACGCTCCATATCACGGACTGCGGCGGATTATTTGTACCTAATATCTGTGCCGCAAACGAGCAGCTTTCGCCCGGTGCAATTTCATCCGAAAATTTTGTGATTTCAATTCCGTTGACTGACGGCAAATCGGTAGAATCGAAAAAAGTTCCCTCAATGCTGAACGTCAATTCGTCATCGGTCATTTTCGTAACCTCGATGAAAAGGTCGTCGGTTATTTCAATGTACTCGCCGGCTGCAAGAGCGGCATCGGGTTTGTTGTTATACCGACCGCCGAGAACACTGTAATTCCAGTTATTTACACTCGACTGGAGATTGCTCGGAAATTTAACTCCCGTTGTCAGCAGATAGCACACGAGACCGCTTTTCAGCGACAGACCTCTGATTTTCGATCCATCGGCAAGGTAAAGATCTTTTTTCTGAGAATCATATTTGCTGCCCTTTCCGTCAAAACGTCTGTATTCAAGGTAAAGCGTTTTGCCGATCTCCGGAATATCCATTTTGTACCCGACGACGCCGTCGGTTTTTTCATCACGGATAACTTTTAAGGTGTAGTTGCCCTCGTTGAGAATATAATTGATATTTTTGCTGCCGAGCCAGCCGAGAGATTCTCGCTCCTTGACAGAAATGAATTGTGCGACCTCCGTGGTGTGCTTGCCCATTGCCGACATATATCCGACGGGCTGATACGACGACTGATAGAGATCGAGAAGTCCGAATCCGTGAGCTGTCTCGTGCGAATTGACTCCGATCGCCGTGATTTTGTTTCCGTTTGCGTCTGTGTAAAGATATTTGTAATCCTTTGTCATTTGGACGTAGGATCGACTGTGAAGAGGCATACCGTTTAAGTCAGCCTCAACTAAGCTTGTTTGATCCCGATAATTCCACAAAGGAGACGCCCATTCGACGGAAATATTCGTCTGCGTCGTCGGCTTGTAAATTATAGTTATCAGATCAATATATCCGTCGTGATTTTTATCAAGTTCCGAAAGATCATATTTCTTCTTGCCGCTGTAATCGGTGATACCGTTGCCGATTGCACGATTGACCGCCTGCGCCCAGTCCTCCTTAAGCTGATACATTCGTTTTGCCCGCTCTCCGCTGTCAAAATATCCGTCGGGATTTTCGTCACTGCCCGAAGCGTAGTAGGCACGCTTACGACTGAGAGTAACCGAACCGCCGTTGTCAAAGAGGTAAACGCTGTTCATATTGACCTTGCCGTTAGAGACGGAGCGAAAATAATCGGAAACATTGTATTGAGCCGAGTTATAAGAATTATCGGTTATCTTGCGGACGGATTCGCCGTAATTATCATTAATAAATTCGTCCTCATCGCCGAATTTTGCAAAGATAATAAGGTTTGTAAAATTTGAATCGCTTTCGTTATTGTAAGCCGAGGCCGTTTCAAAAAGACAGGCGAAAATAACCTGTAGGCACAGAACAAAAGCGATTATTTTTTTGATTTTCATCAAACCCGCCTCCTTTTCCTTTATATAATAGCATCCAATTTAAATAAATCAATGAATTCCTATAAAAAGAATTGTAAAATTTGTTTAATAAGTACTCGTATAAAGAAGCAAATTGCACAATAAATAAGAAAAGATTGACTAATAAAAATTTTTTTGTTATAGTATAAAAGGAATATTTTGTTTCGGAGGTAATCAAGTGAAAAAAACAGTGTCTGTAATTATGAGCATTATTATTGCTCTGTCAAGTGCGATTGCGCTTGCCTGCCCCGTCTTTGCCGTTGCAAATGACACGGTAGGCGATTATGATTTCAAGATAACAAATCCGTATGAAACCGTTAATTGGGACACGTGGAAAGCGTATAAGGGTGCAACTCATGTTCACACGGTAAGAAGTGACGGCGATATTGAGCTTGACGATATGATCGAGAAGTATTATTCTCTCGGCTTTCAGGCTCTTGCTCTGACCGATCACGGTACAGTCAACTATTCGTGGACCAAGGATCAGACAAGACTTTCAATCTTTGGCTATCAGTATTTTAAACACGGAAATGTCGATGAACTTTCCGAGGAGAGATATCGGCAGATTACAACAGGCTCCGACCGTGGCGGCGACGGAATGACAGAAGTTCCGCTCGGTATTGAGCTTAACGGTTCGTCAACTGCAAAGTGCCATGTCAACAGCTACTATGCGGACTGCGGTCACGGAGATCTTGAGCTTGATTCAAAGTGGCCCGAGGATGCGGTTAAGAAAAGCCAGGCGGCTGGAGGTATCTGTCATATTAACCACGTCGGCGAGTGGACAGAGGGTAGACACGATATCAACACATATAACGCCGAGTTTGTTGAAAAGTTTTCAAAGCTCTTCCTCAATTATTCCGCTTGCATCGGTATGGAGCTCGTCAATACAAAGGATAACAGAACTCACAATGACCGTTATCTTTATGATGAAACTTTGAAAATTACTGCTCCGAAAGGCAGAAATATCTGGGGCTTCTGCGAGGATGACGCACACGATTTCGGTGATGTTGAAAACAACGCTCAGTATTTCGTAATGCCGAAGAATACACAGGCAAACATTCGTACAAGCATGGAAAACGGCACATTCTTTGCCTGCTCAAAGACTTCAAAGAACGATTGGGAGCTCGGCAACGGATTCGAGGCCGAGGGACCGTTCCCGATGATCAGCAGGGTTAATGTTGACGATGATAAAAATCAGATCAGCATCAATCCCTACAACGCTCACACCGTTAAAATGGTAGCCGACGGCAAGGTTATTGCCGAGAAGGCGGTCAGTGCGGACAATGAAGAGATTACATTTGATCTCAATGATTACGAGAGCAAAATCAATTCTTATGTCCGTATCTATGTACTCGGTAAAGGCGGAATTTGCTATGCACAGCCGTTCCTTGTAACAAAAACCGAGTATGCGAAATGCACGATCCAGTTCAACATTCCTTATACAGACGTGACCCTTACCGTTAATGACGAGCAAGGCAATGTTGTTGAGCCGCTTAATAAAGAATATTACTTCCTTGTGACGGCAGGCAACTATACTTACACTGTAACGAAAGCCGGCTATGAAACAAAAGTCGGATCGGTCAATGTTTCTCAGGCAATAGTTGACGCAGGCTTGCAGATCAAGGTAGATATTACACTTAAGAAAAACGGCGGACCCATAACGGTCAATGATTCGAACGGACTTGTTTACGGCTTCAATATTTTACAGGATATAACGGATTCGGTAAACAACTCGATCGGAATAAAGCTCGGAACTCATTTTGAAATGGAAGATGCATCAAAGCCGAAAACCGGCGACACGATTAAAATTGTGGACGATAAAACGGGCAACATACTGAAAACATATACGGTTGTCGTTTTCGGAGATGTCAACGGAGACGGAATCTACGACGGACAGGACGCAACGGTAGTTTCTATGATAATCGGCGGAATGCTCAAACCCGATGCGGCAACGAGGCTTGCGTCGGACTGTAATCACGACGGCGTAATTAATTCCGCAGACCTCACGCTTCTTGAAGAGGCAGGAATCCTGCTTTCACAGGTTGATCAGCTGGAGAATATTCAGACCTCTTCGGTGTTTGCCGAGTACAGTGAGATAATATCGCAGGATGTACCTGCCGAAGAACCGAAAAACGATGAACCGGCGGAAGAAAAACCAACGTCGCTTGTCAGAAGATTTTATGAGAATCTTGTTTCGTTCTTCAGATACCTTTTTAAGGTTTTATAAAATTCACAACAAAATCAAAAGCTGTAATTCACAAATTTTTAAAACAAGTGAATTACAGCTTTTTTCCATAGAAAGAAAATATCTCTCAAGTTGTTCTCTATAATGAGATCAAAGGAAAAGAACGGGAGAATCTGCATCAAAATTAATTTTCATCTAATTTTAACGACACGACGTGTGCATTATGCCACACAAGTTGGTTCTGGGAGAAGTTTAATTCCGTTGGTGATTGGTGACCGCATCTCCCTACTGCTTGTAAGATCTTCATTTGCAAAAGCATATAAAGTTTTTAATAATTTTATCTTGACTCTATAACAATTGCAGAGTTTATGATATAATCATTTAAGGAGATGAATGTATATCCCGAGAAAAATGTGTTATCGGACAGTGGGTATACGGACGACAAAAAATATGGAAAAGAATCTTACAACAGGCAGTGTATTTAAAAACTTAATATTCTTCTCTTTGCCTTATCTGCTGTCTTATTTTCTGCAAACGCTTTACGGAATGGCGGACCTTTTTGTCGTCGGTCAGTTCAACGCAACGGACAGTATTACCGGAGTTTCAATCGGCAGTCAGATTATGCATATGGTAACGGTGATGATTGTCGGACTTGCGATGGGCGCAACCGTTACTATCGGCAGAAGCGTCGGCGCAAATGAACGCAAAGCCGCATCACGCTATATCGGCAACACTGTGACGCTTTTTATGCTCGGTTCGGTTGCTTTAGCGGCACTCCTTCTGGTTTTCGTTCGCTCAATTGTTTCCGTTATGTCAACGCCTGCTCAGGCGGTAGAGAGCACGGTCGATTACCTGACAATCTGCTTTATCGGCATCCCGTTCATAACGGCGTATAACATTATCAGCTCAATTTTCCGTGGGCTCGGCGACAGCAAAAGCCCGATGTATTTCATAGCGATCGCTTGCGTGTGCAATATCGGTCTTGATTATCTTTTTATCGGTGCTCTCAAAATGGGGTCATCCGGTGCGGCGCTCGGAACAACACTCTCTCAGACAATTTCCGTTATAATTTCACTGATCGTTATCCGAAAAACGAACACGGAAATTAAACTCACCAAGGAAGATTTTATTCTCAAAAATGATACGATCGGCAATATTTTGAGAATCGGTATTCCTGTCTCTTTGCAGGACGGATTCATCCAGATTTCGTTTATCATCATAACGATCATCGCAAACCGCAGAGGTCTCAACGATGCGGCGGCTGTCGGAATCGTTGAAAAAATTATCAGTTTTCTTTTCCTTATTCCGTCGTCGATGCTTTCGTCAATTTCCGCACTCGGCGCACAAAATATCGGCGCAGGCAAGCCGCACCGAGCAAAGCTCACCCTGCGATATGCCATTATACTTATCATTTGCTCGGGCGTGGCTGTAATCGGCGTTGTTCAGCTCATTGCGCCTCAGCTTGTCGCTATGTTTGACGACAGTCCCGAGGTTGTTCGACTCGGCACACAGTATCTGCGCAGTTATGTTGTGGACTATCTCTTTGCGGGAATCCATTTCTGTATGTCCGGATATTTCTGCGCAATTGAAAAATCGGGGATTTCATTCCTGCACAATTCGATTTCCATCGTGTTCGCAAGGGTTCCGATCTCATATATTGCATCAATTAAATTCCCCGCCACGCTATTCCCAATGGGTTGCGCTGCACCGTGCGGTTCGCTTCTTTCGACCGTCATCTGCGTTATCGCATACATTGTAATCAACAAAAAAGAAAAGACGGAGGATTTTCAAAATGGATAAAAGCTCACTGTTCTCGATCGGCGATATTTCAAAAATTTTTCATCTCAGCCCAGACAGTCTGCGTCACTATGAAGCTCTCGGAATATATGAATGATAAATGTCTTAAAATTGCCGGATCTTCTCGGGAAATTACAATGATCGACTACGGATTGACAAATGACACGGAAAAGTTCGTGACTGAAATCACAATTCCCGTAAAAAAATAAAAATTTTTGTTTTACCTATTGACAAGGTAGGTAAGTTGTGATATTATACACCTAACCTAATAAATGAGTGGGAGGTAAGCAAGATGAAAAATTTTTCTTCAATGCTTTTTGTGATGTGTATTTGCGAATACATTTCTTTTATTGTGCCTTCCGGTAGGGATAATTTATAAATAAACTAACGGAAAGCCGCAAAGACTTTCCGTTTTTTAATAGGTGATAATATGAACAACATTTTTGAAAAGCTGTTGAGACAAAATTTCAGATTCGGACGAATGTAATTCTTGCTTGTGCAAAAATATTATCAAAAATTTTTTAAACAAGAAAGGAAAATCATTATGTCAGATTATAAATTTGAAACACTTCAGCTTCACGTAGGTCAGGAAAATCCTGATCCGGCAACAGATTCAAGAGCCGTTCCCATCTATGCAACAACATCATATGTTTTCAAGGATTCTGCACAGGCGGCTGGTCGTTTCGGTCTTACCGAGGGCGGCAACATATACACAAGACTGATGAATCCGACCTCAGACGTTTTTGAAAAGAGAATTGCCGCTCTTGAGGGCGGTGCGGCTGCACTTGCCACTGCTTCCGGTTCCGCTGCAATCTCATATGCGGTCCAAAATATCGCTGTTGCGGGCGACCACATTGTTTCATCAACCAACCTTTACGGCGGCACACATAACCTTTTTGCCAACACGCTCAAGGAGCAGGGTCTCAGCACGACATTTGTTGACCCCTCAGAGCCTGAGAATTTTGAAAAGGCAATTCAGCCGAACACAAAGCTCCTCTATGCGGAGACCCTCGGCAATCCCAATTCCGATGTTATCGACCTTGAGGCAATCGCCGCAATCGCACACAAGCACGGGATTCCGTTCATCGTTGACAGCACCTTTGCAACGCCTTACCTCATCCGTCCGATTGAGCACGGCGCAGACATCGTTGTTCATTCGGCAACAAAATTCATCGGCGGTCACGGCACAGTAATGGGTGGCGTTGTTGTTGATTCGGGTAAATTTGACTGGTCACAGAACGACAAATTCCCGGGACTTTCAAAACCGAATCCATCGTATCACGGCGTTGTATTTACCGAGGCTTGCGGTAATCTTGCATATATTCTTAAACTCCGCACAACCTTGATGAGAGACCAAGGTGCAACCATTTCTCCGTTCAACTCGTTTCTTCTTCTTCAGGGGCTTGAAACCCTCTCGCTGCGTGTTGAGCGTCACGTTGAGAATGCGCTCAAGGTTGTTAACTTCCTCAAGAACCATCCTCAGGTCGAAAGAGTTAACCATCCATCACTTGCAACCGGCAAGCAAAAAGAGCTCTATGACAAGTATTTCAAGAAAGGTGCAGCTTCAATCTTCACCTTTGAGATAAAGGGCGACGCCGAGACTGCAAAGAAATTTACAGAGAGCCTCAAGCTGTTCTCTCTTCTTGCAAACGTTGCGGACGTTAAATCGCTCGTTATTCATCCGGCATCGACAACCCATTCACAGCTCTCCGAAAAGGAGCTTCTCTCCTGCGGAATTAAGCCGAACACCGTTCGTCTCTCGATCGGCACAGAGCATATTGACGATATCATCGCCGACCTTCAGCAGGGCTTTGATGCAGTTAAATAAGATTTTCCTTCTCTTTTCTTCCCCCTATATAAATGAAAGCTCCGATTTTTCCGATCGGAGCTTTTGTTAATGTCTTTTGTTAATGTTTAGTTTTAATACGGATGGAAGAATCTGTCAAATACATTATATCCGAGCGCAACATATTTGAAGAGCCATATAATCGGATTGAAGCGGAAGAAGAGCCAATCCGTTACGGTTGCAAGTCCTCTGAGGAATGTTGAAATATCGTGCGTTTCGGGAACCTCTACGGGAGTAAACTCCTCACCCTCAACACTGAGAACAAACGGCTGAGCGTAGCAGATTCCGTTCTCGCCCGTAATATAAAATCTTATATAAAGATACGGATCATTGAGGAGCTCATCGCCGTATAGATTAAGCGTTGCAGTGCCGTTTGTAATATTTTCCTCACGCTTGATAACATTGCCGTTTGATACCCACGTGATGCGGTCGAAGTTTGTGCCCTCAATCCTGATTGTACCCTTATCCTGATCAACGTCAATTCGGGTTACCATCGGTGTGTTGTCGAGCAGATAGAGCTTTTCATCGTAAACCTTATCCTCATCAAAACCCGGCATTTCCTCCATACCGTTGAGCTCAACGCCGTTTGAATAGTGCGAAACAGCAAAGCTCCAGCCGTTTTCCATACTTGCACGGACATTTGCCATATCAAAGTCCTTCATCATAAGCATAGTATAAGCGTCGTTGAGCGACCTTACATCGTGCGAATCGGAGAAACAGAAGCCCCACGGAACAACACCGTTTGGGATCGTCTTTTGAAGAATCTGATCATAGAGGATTCGGTCACAGCGGGTGTGTGCATCGGTTGCGCTGTTTATACCCATACCTACGCTTGAGCCTGCATTGTCAAGGAAAAGACGTGCAAATTTGCTTGCATAGTAATCGTCAACCTTTTGACCGACGTGGTCTGCGCTGTCTTTATCGGTATATACATACTCGCCGATGTGGGAAAGCATCGAGATACCTCCCGCCTCTCTTACGCCCTTTGACGGAGTTTCATAATCGCCGTAAACACCTGCAAGACCCTGACCGTAGTCGGAGAAATAACCCGTAAGGTGACAGTCGGCTTTCGGAGTTGCCATATTGAGCTCAATGCCCTGCGGAACGTCCAGCATTCCGTTCTTGTGCGTTCTTTCCGTTGAAGCCGCAGTACCACTGAGATATGAATCATATTCCTCATCGCTGAGCGGATCTATCGGAGCCATATGGGTGCGCTCATATTTAACCAGACGGACGAGCGGAACTAGATCGGGCACCTTATTCCATCCCCTGTTGATCGTGCCGTGATCCGTCAGCGCAACAACATCATAGTTGAGGTCATAGTGCATCTGAACAAACTCTTTTATCGTCAGATAACCGTCACTTGCATTTGTCTGACAGTGCGGCTGAAATTTATAGCTGCCCCATTCGTCCCAATCAACCGCGTCATACGGGTTTGTGATTATGTATTTCTTGCCTTTTGCCGACGCTCCGATTACGAAAATCTGAACCATAAGCACAACACTCAATGCCACGGCAATTATCTTTTTTGCCACCTCGTCAACCTCCCAAATTATACATATTATTTTCTCTATTATGTAACATTTTATGCAATTTGTCAACTCAGTTTTTACATTTCAATCAAAATGTAATTTTTATAGCTTTTGGAACAGGGCAGTGCGAAAATCAGCGACAAGCAGGGCACGCACCGCAATTTGTATGGTATTGTCATTAAATCTATATTTATTTGCACCACCTTTTCAAGACTCCTCTTGATCTTAAATCAATAGAAGACTGTTTATCGATAAATATTGATAAATAAAGATTTTTCTTTATCATTTTCCGCAGTCGGATTTCATTAGAAAAAGCACTTGCTTTCGCAAGTGCTTTTTCTGGCGTCCCCGGCGGGATTCGAACCCACGGCCTTTCGCTTAGGAGGCGAACGCTCTATCCTGCTGAGCTACGGAGACTTACTGCCTAATTATTCTATCAAAATAAGCTGTAATTGTCAACTGTAATTTGTATTATTTAGATTGACTTTTGACATATGAAATGATATACTTTTATATTGAATAAAATTGTAAAGTAGGCGATTTGTTTGAAAAAATCTCTTATTATAATTTCTGCATTTTTACTTGTTTTTTCCGTTGCGATGACCGCCTGCGGAAAGAACAATTCGATTGTTGACAAGGACGGCGTTTCTTACACCCTTGCCACGGATAAGGACGGCAAGACCATGCAGGACAAATGGGGTCGTCTCATCATCGAAAAAACCGATAATGACGGAAATAAGGTCACCGAGCCATATGAATTTCCCGACAAAATCACCAATAAGAGGAACTCAAAGATTGAAAATGCGGTTGTCAGCATTGATGTGCCGAGCAACTGGTCGGTTTCTCGGGAGGTATCGTATGTAAGGCTCCGTCATACGGGCAAATGTACAAAGTCGGGAGTTTCCGCCTGCCAGATGGAGTTCACTTACAGTATGAATAAGACCTTGCAGGAGACGTATAACAGCTATCTCGCCAACATCGTGAAGCTGAACACAATCGGCGACGAGATATCCGACATCACAGAGGGTGAAACATCTCTTCTCGGCAAAAATGCCAAGACCATAACCTACAAAGTTGCCTCCGAGAACACGGACGTTTATTATTTCTGCATTGACGACGGCGAGCCGATGATCGAGATCACGGTTTCCGTCTATGATAAATGCTACGACAAGGATTCGGTAATTGAGCTGATCAATTCGTGCACAACGATCAAGGAGCTTCCGACAGACAACGTAAGCACGCATCCGACGGAGCGTTTCACAAAGCTCAGTGAAAACACCACGACAGCAAATAATCAGTAAGGGAGAAATTATTATGTTATTTTCACAGGATATCGGAATTGATCTCGGAACTTCAAATACTCTCGTTTTTGTAAAAGGCAAGGGAATTATAATCCGTGAGCCGTCGGTCGTTGCGGTCGATCAGAGATTTACTCCGGTTAAGGTTGTTGCGGTCGGTTCAGAGGCAAAGGATATGATCGGCAGAACGCCGGGTTCAATCGTCGCTCTCCGCCCTCTTCGTGACGGTGTTATTGCCGACTTTGACGCAACCGCAGAGATGCTTAAAAAATTTATCCGCAAGGCGATCACCGCATCTCCGCTCAGTAAAACCCGAGTTATGATATGTGTTCCGTCCGGTGTTACCGAGGTTGAACGCAGAGCTGTAAACGACGCCGCAAAATCAGCAGGCGCAAGATATGTAAGCCTCATTGAAGAGCCAATGGCCGCTGCAATCGGTGCAGGAATCGACGTTGAAAAGCCCGAGGGTTCGATGATTGTCGATATCGGCGGCGGTACCGCTGAGGTTGCCGTAGTCGCACTCAGCGATATTGTTACTTCACGCTCTGTCAAAGGCGCAGGTGACAGCTATGATGAGGCGATAATCAACTATGTCAGAAAGAAATATAATCTTCTCATCGGTGAAAGAACCGCAGAGGATATAAAAATTCAGATCGGTTCCGCATTTGAATACGAAGGAGAGGGCGCAATCAACGTTAAGGGAAGAAACCTCATCGACGGACTTCCGAAAGATGTTGAGGTAACTGCTGCGGAAATTCGTGACGCCCTCAAGGAAGCGATCTATCAGATTATCGACGCTATCAAAATTACCCTTGAAAACACACCGCCCGAGCTTGCCGCTGACATTATCGACAACGGAATCACCCTCACCGGCGGCGGAGCACTCCTCAGAGGCCTTGACAAGCTCATTGAGCAGGAGGTCAAGATTCCCGTCAGAGTTGCGGACAATCCGCTTGACTGCGTTGTTGAGGGAACAGGCATCTGCCTTGAAAAACGCCGCTGATAAAAACTTTTACATACCAAGGAGGTGAAGAGGAATGAAAAAAATATTCAGAAACCGTGCTTTTAAGGCGCTCATATGCGTGATTGTCGCACTTTCGCTCGGCGCAGTTATCGCCGCATATACACATAACAATTCCACGCCGCTTTCATCGGCAACGAGCACCGTACTTCATCCTCTTCAGCACTTTTCTTCATATCTCAGTTATAAATTTTCAAACTTCAACGACAGCTTCAAATCGTCGTCAAAGCTTGCTGAGGAAAACCGCAAACTTAAGGAGCAGATCGGCGAATATCAGAACGAGATTATTGACTACAATAATCTAAAAAAGAAGCTCAAAACCTATGAAGATTTTCTCGGAGTTAAGGAAGAAAATCCCGATTTTAAATTTGAAAATGCAAAGATAATCTCAAACGATTTTGAAAATCCGTTTGCATCATTCACTCTCAATAAGGGAACGACTAGCGGAATAAAAATAAACGATCCCGTTATCTACGGCAAAAATTTGGTCGGTGTTGTTGCAAGCGTCAGCCCGACCTCCTGCACCGTTTATACAATTTCAAACCCGAAAACAAATGTCAGCGTTTATGAAACCTATACAGGCGAAATCGGCTATGTTACGGGTACTGGAGAGACCGATGACAGAGTTTACTGCAAGCTGCCGGGTCTCAAATCCGATTCATCCGTTTCACCGAGCGGAATTATCTGCACAACGGGCAACGGCGGAATTTATCCCAAGGATCTCATTGTCGGAACGGTTGTTAAGATTGAAAACTCAAAGGAGGACGGCACTTCCTTTGCGACTGTCAGATCGGCGGTCAATATTGAAGAGCTTTCCGAGGTTTTCATCATCACCGAGTTTGAGGGTCAGGGCGTTATAACCATTACGGGTGACTGATATGAATTACATTGAAGAGCTGAGCAAAAAAGATAGTATAAAAAGGCGAATTCTTCTTGCCGTAATAGTGCTCATAACGTTTATTATTCAAACAACGGGCGGATTTTTTCCCGCACCGTTCGGTATACACGCCTGTCTGTTGATCCCTGTAACGGTTTGTGTCGCAATGTTTGAACGTGAGTTCAGCGGACTTTTTTACGGTCTTGCAGCCGGGATGATGCTTGAAACCGTCAGCCCCGACAGCGTTTGTTTCTATTCGGTTATGCTCACGCTTATCGGATTCACAACGGGAATGTTGATAACCTATCTGATGCGAAACAATCTTGTAACTGCGATGATTTTCACTCTCGCATTTTCATTGATTCTCAATTCTCTTTACTGTCTTTTCTTTTTCATTTTTGACGGTATAAATATTACGTTTGTTTTCTATCTTAAATATTATTTTTTGTCCGCAATTTATACGACAATTTTCACTCCGATTTTTTATTTAATCGTCCGTGTGATTGTGAAAAAATTTAATTGATTTTTCTTATTTTATATCTGTAATTTTTAAATAATTATAAAGCAAAGGAGTGAAAACATTGAGGCTTGCACGTGAAGAAAAAAAAGGAAGATTCATTGCAATGATTGTGATATTTTTCTGCCTGATTGCCGTCTTTGTTTTTACACTTGCAAAAAATCAGCTTATTAATGCAAAAAAGGAGATTTCCTCCAACACAGCTTCCGTTGAATCAACCGAGGTCAAGGCGACAAGAGGTCAGATTTTTGACCGCAACGGTAATGTTATTGTCGGCAACAGACAAGGTAACGACGTTGTTTTCAATGCCGCGGAATTTCCGGAATTTTCAAAGCAGGAGGAGCGTAACAAGCTCATCAAATCCTTGATTGATCTCTTTGAAAAAAATAATGTTAAATGGAACGACGATATGCCGATTGTCATTGATTCAAACGGCAATTATCAATTCACCGCCGACAGAGACAAGGATATCAAAACGATGAAATCCCGTGATATTCTCCGCCTCAATAAATACGCAACAGCGGACGACTGTATGCGTGAGCTTATCGAAAGATATAAGCTTGAAAGCTATTCAAAAGCGGACGCAAGAAAAATCGCTTCCGTGTGCTATGAGATGAAAATCAATAATTTCAACTCGGCAAATCCCTATACATTTGCAACCGACGTCAGTGATCTCGTTGCCTCGGTAATTAAAGAAAACAGCAGCTTTTATAAGGGTGTTGACGTACAGGTTGTAAACTACCGTGAGTACACCGACGGAACTCTTGCACCGCACATTATAGGCGTTACCGGAGTTATCAGCGCCGAGGAATATGCTCAGCTCAAGAATGATGGCTACGATATGGACGATATTGTCGGTAAGACGGGCATTGAACAGCTCTATGAAAAACAGCTCAAGGGCAATAACGGAAAGAAAATCGTTACAACATCCCTTGACGGAAAGCAAACAACTGTGACTGAGGGACTTGAAAACGGTGAAAACGTATTTCTTACTCTCGATGCAGGTCTTCAAAAGGTCACTCAGGATGCGCTTGCTGCAAAGATTAATTCTCTTGACAGCGTTAACAAGGGTGGTGGCGCGGCTGTTGTAATGAACTGTAAAACAGGTGAGATCCTTGCCTGTGCAACCTATCCGTCCTACGATCTCAAAACCTACTATAAGGACTATTCAAAGCTCGCAAAGGACGCCAATTCTCCGCTTTATAACCGTGCGCTTCTCAGCACATATGCCCCCGGATCAACCGCAAAGGTTTCAACGGCAATCGGCATCCTTGAAGAAGGCGTTGCGAACGAAAACTCAACAATTGAATGTACCGGAACATATAAATACGGCCTTGTTTGTAACAACAACCCTGAGACCACAACAATTGATATACGAACCGCCATTCAGGATTCCTGTAACATTTATTTTTATCACTTCGGCGGAGAGCTTCTCGGAATTGAAAAGATGAATATGTACCGTGAGATGCTCGGTCTGGGTCAACCGACGGGTATTGAACTTGAAGAGAATACAGGTGTGCTTGATTCTCCGAGCTACCGTGCCTCAATCGGGCAGAGATGGGAAACAGGTTTTTCGCTCCAGTCGGCAATCGGACAGGCAGGTAACCTCTTTACCCCGCTCCAGCTTTGCAATTATGTTTCAACAATTGCAAACGGAGGCACACGTTACAGCGCACATATAGTTAAAGCGATTTATTCCTCTGATAATTCAACCGTAATTGAAGAAAAAAAGCCCGAGGTTGTGTGCGAAACGGGATTCAAAAAGAAAAATATTCAAATTATAAAAGAGGGTATGCGCAGAGTTGCGACTGTTACTCTTGAGGGCAGCTTTGACGATACTATTGTACCGGTTGCCTGCAAGACAGGTACATCAACCCTTGAAAAAACCATCAACGGCAAAACCGGCATTTACACAAACGGTTTTCTTATCACGTTTGCTCCGTACGACGATCCCGAAATCTGCGTTTCGGTCGCTGTTGAGGGTGCATATTCTGGCGGTAGCCTTGCTCCGATTGCCTCGTCAGTTTATAATTACTATTATAAAAATATGACCACAGTCGACGGCAATAGTGATGAACAGGAAGAAAATAACACTAATGAATATTCGGATCTTTTAAGATAAAACGGACAGGAAGTGAGCAGAATGGCAAGAAAAATTATACTGGCTTCCGGCAAGGGCGGAGTCGGTAAGTCCTCCCTGACGGCGGGAATAGCAATTGAACTTTGCAATATGGGACAGAATGTTCTTGTAATTGATTTTGATATCGGAATGGGCTGTCTTGATCTCATTCTTGCCTCGGACGATACGGGAATTTTCAATTGGGGCGATGTTGTCAAGGGCTCATGTGAGCCTATGCAGGCGATCCGATCAACTGTCGGTCCGTCACTTCTGACCGCTCCGACACGCTTTGACTGCGACTATACCGGGGATTCCGTCAGAGATATGATTGCGGAATATGACGATCTTTTTGATTACATTCTTATGGACGCTCCTGCCGGAGTAAGCGGTGGATTTTTGCTCGCCGCAGCTTGCGCCGATGAGGGAATCATCGTCTCAACCGCAGACGAGGTATGCGTCCGTGTCGGTGCATTTGCAGGCGAAAAGCTCAGCGAGCTTGGAGTTACGGATATTCGGCTTATTATTAACCGATTTAACAAAAAGCTGACTTCACAGGGTCATTATCTCAATATTGATGAGGTTATTGACGCCACGGTTTTACAGCTTATAGGAGTTGTTCCCGAGGATAAGAAAATTTCATATTGCTCCGTTGTGGGTATGACAACTCTTGATTCATCGAAAGCAAAGGAAGCATTTAAACGTATTGCAATGAGGCTCGAGGGCTTCAACGTTAATCTCAAACTATAAAGGAATGGTCAATTAATGACTGGTTTATCGACTATCGCCGCCATATCCACTCCGCTGGGTACCGGCGGCGTTGGAATTATAAGAATATCGGGAAAATCTGCAACTGAAATTGCGGATAAAATCTTTGTCTCGGTTTCGGGTAAAAAATTAGCCGATTCAAAGGGATACAGAGCACATTTCGGGAAAATTTTTGACAGAGAAAATGCGGTCGACGAGGCTGTTTGCCTTGTTTTTCGTGCTCCGCACAGCTATACCGGCGAGGATGTCGTTGAAATTAACTGCCACGGCGGAGTCTTTTTGATGAAAAAAATACTTCGTCTCGCTCTGCAAAACGGAGCGCAAGCCGCCGCACCCGGTGAGTTCACCAAAAGAGCGTTTCTCAACGGCAAACTTGATCTTTCCGAGGCGGAAAGCGTTATGACCCTGATTTCTGCTCAGGGTGAACAGGGGGCAAACGCAGCTTTCAATCAGCTTGAGGGCAAACTCAGCAAAAAAATTGAGAGAATCACTTCATCTTTGCTCTCGGTTGCCGCTCATATTGCCGCTTGGGTCGATTATCCTGACGATGAAATTGAAGAACTCGGTGAAAACGAGTTGAGAAATACAATTATTAGTGCTAATTTAGAAATAAAGAAATTGCTTTCGAGCTTTGACAGCGGAATTGCGGTTACAAGCGGAGTTGAAGCCGCAATCGTCGGCAAACCGAATGTCGGCAAATCAACTCTGATGAATCTCTTAACAGGCTATGATCGCTCAATTGTAACAGAAATTGAAGGCACAACGAGGGATGTTGTCGAGGAAACAATTGATCTAGACGGCTGTCTGCTCAGAATTTCAGATACCGCAGGAATGAGGGAAACCGGGGATCTTGTTGAAAAACTTGGCGTTGAGCGCAGTCGAAAAAAACTTGAGCGTGCAGCAATTGTTTTTGCCGTTTTTGATTCATCAAAAATGCTTTCGGACGAAGACGTGGAGCTTATTGATGAGTGTAAAAATAAAAATGTTATACCTATTATAAATAAAACCGATCTCGATCAGATTCTTGATGTTGATTATATTATAAATCATCTCGGTGAACCGATTTATATCTCCGCAAAAAACGGAGACGGCTACAATCTGCTGTGCGAAAGGGTATCGGATTTGCTCGGAACAAAGAATTTTGACACAACGTCGGCAATTTTAATCAATGAACGTCAGCGTATTTGCTGTCAAAAAGCTGAAAATGCTCTTTCGGATGCCGAAGATGCCCTGAATATAGGACTGACACCCGATGCAATCGGCGTTTGCATTGATGATGCAATTGCCGCACTGTTAGAATTGACGGGACAGAAAGCAAGCGAAGCTGTTGTTGACGAGGTATTCAAACAGTTCTGTGTAGGAAAATAAACGAAAAGAGAAGTTGTATGGAATATTTTGCAAAGGATTATCAGGTAATAGTTATCGGCGCAGGCCACGCGGGAATTGAGGCGGGGCTTGCCTCGGCACGCCTCGGCTGTCAGACCTGCGTTTTTACTATAAACCTTGACTGGGTCGGCAATATGGCGTGTAATCCGTCAATAGGCGGCACATCAAAAGGTCATCTTGTGCGTGAAATTGATGCTCTCGGCGGTGAAATGGGTAAAGCGGCTGACGCTAATACACTGCAAAGCCGTATTCTCAACCTCGGTAAAGGACCCGCCGTGCACAGTCTCCGAGCTCAGATTGACCGCAGACTCTACTCCGATTATATGAAGCACACTCTTGAAATGCAGGATAATCTTGATCTACGTCAGGGCGAAATTGTCGATATTAAGAAACTTGATAACGGAAAATGGCAGTTAAAAACCCATCTTGAGGCGGTTTACACTGCGGACTGCGTTATTCTTGCAACAGGAACATTCCTCAGCGGCAAGGTCTATGTGGGCGATGTTTCATACGAGAGCGGTCCGGATGGTATGTTTCCGGCAAAAAAACTCGGCGAGGCTCTTAAAAAAATCGGTATACCGACAAGAAGATTCAAAACCGGAACTCCCTCACGTGTTAACAGAAAAACGGTCGACTGTGACTCTCTTGAAATTCAGAACGGCGACGAGCGTATAGTCCCGTTTTCCTTTGACAATAAATCAGATATAAAAAATAAGCTCCCCTGCTATGTAACATACACTAATCTTAAAACAAAAGATGTTATTTTAAAGAATTTGCACCGTTCTCCTCTTTACAGCGGCAAAATTGACGGTAAAGGACCTCGTTATTGCCCCAGTATTGAGGATAAAATAGTCAGGTTTGCAGAAAAAGACCGTCATCAGATATTTATTGAGCCTTGCGGAGAGCATACCGAGGAAATGTATCTTCAGGGCCTTTCATCATCATTGCCCGAGGATGTTCAGCTTAAATTTATCAGGACAATTCCGGGTCTTGAGCACGCTGAGCTTATGAGAACCGCATATGCGATTGAATATGACTGCGTTGATCCGCTCGCACTAAAGGCAAGTCTTGAATTTCTTGACTTCGACGGTCTTTTCGGCGCAGGTCAGTTTAACGGCTCTTCAGGCTATGAAGAGGCTGCGGCACAGGGTCTTGTGGCAGGAATTAACGCTGCGCGCAAGGTAAAGGGACAAAAACCGCTCATTTTGGAACGCTCGGGATCATATATCGGAACTCTTATTGACGATCTTGTGACAAAGGGCTGTTCGGATCCGTACAGAATGATGACTTCACGCTCCGAATATCGGCTTTTGCTCCGACAGGACAATGCCGACCGCCGCCTTACACCGATCGGACACAAGATCGGATTGATCAGTGACGAAAGATACTCTGCTTTCCTTAAAAAACTCGAACTTATTGCGCAGGAAAAGGAAAGAACTGAGAAAACAGTTTTTGCACCCTCGGATGAGATAAACAAAATACTTGTTTCACGTGAAACAACGCCGCTCACCACAGGAATACGTCTTTGCGATCTTCTGAAAAGACCTCAGATAGGCTATGATGATCTTGT
>OQVL01000358.1_pt1 | contig 23034 bp, 20 predicted proteins | sample 1691501 | NCBI WGS metagenome assembly OQVL01 (sample SAMN03418253, study PRJEB22391) | human gut metagenome | biome: human-gut; feature: organic feature; material: feces | host: Homo sapiens | place: Tanzania | collected 2013-01 | reverse complement strand
GCCGATCGAAGTCGGATTTGTGAAATCAAACGGCGTACCGAAAACCGAACGGAGCTGACCCGTAGGTATACTGTCCTCATCCGTCGGGGTAAATTTCTTTGCGTTGAGCTTAAGAACGTGACCGAGTACATTGCTCATTGCACAGCCGCTGAGATTAAAATACGTATGATTGGTAAAGTTGATAACCGTGTCCCTGTCGCTCACTGCACTGTACTCGATTTCAACCCTGTTGTTGTCCGTAAGGGTGTATCTGACCTTTGCGTCCATTTTTCCCTCATAGCCGCTCGTTCCGTCGGGGCTTGTATAGGAAAGCTCGACGGCATTGTCACCGACGATCTCCGCGTCCCAGACTGCATTTGAAAACTCACCTGCACTGTGCAGGCAGGTCTTTCCCTTTTCGTTTTGAATGAGCTGAATCTTTTTGCCGTTCATCATAAATGAGCCGTTGGCGATTCTGTTGGCATATCTGCCGACGACCTTGCCCTGATAATCGGTAAAATTCAGGTGACCGTAAAGGCTGTCAAAGCCAACCGTTATATCGCTCAGTCTGCCGTATTTGTCAGGTGTGTAAAGGGCCTGAAGCGTTGCGCCGAGAGTGATTACCTGAAGAATTATTCCGTTTGAATTTTTTATTGTGAAAAGCCTGACCTCTTTACCGTCGGGCATATTTCCGAAAAATGAACTGTTAACTGACATACTATCTCTCCTTTTACATTGTGTCTGATGACGAAAGATAAACGTGGAGCGGAAGCCACTGCTGTACGCTTGCAGGGAACTTTTCCCTGTCCGCAGGCAGGTTGGAGAAAAACGCTCTTGTAGCCTCGTGATGACTCAGCTCGTATTCCGCCTTTCCGTCAAATTTTTCAACCTTGACATCATTATTCATAACCTCAATGCGGAAACTTTCGTCACCGTACTTGCCGTGAATAAGCACCGTAGCCGCACCGTCGCAGAGCTTTGCATAGCCCGCCTTTGCCTTGAGGTATGCACGTATAATCTTTTCGAAATTATAAACGAGTATCATCTCGCAGCCTTCAATATTAAATCCATCCGAATTTTCGGTGAAGAATTTTATCTTTTCGGATTCAAACGGAGCAACAGCAAAGCCGATATGATATTCTTCGCAGTTTTCCAATACGGCGGCAACAAGATTCGGAAAATACTTCGGATCAACAACGTCAAATTCACAAACATTGTGCTTGAAGAAATCGAAGATAAAATATCCGACAAACTCGCCGTCCTTTTTAAGTATATACGGACGGTCTCTCCACGAGCGCAGGATATCATAATAGCTCTCGGGCTTACGGTTTGATCTGATCGGAAGTCTCGAATAGAGCCTATTGATCTGCGCAATACTCTCGCTGTCGTCGGATCTGAGCTCCTCAACATCAAGTCCGCAGGGAACAGCCTTGAGTGCGTGCCTGTATGCGCTCCTGCTGAAATCGAAACGGTATACGGTTCCCGAGGTTTCAAAGCCGAAGTAACCGTAGCGCTGACGCTGACCGCCGAGATATGCGACGTCAACTCCGTTTCTGCCCATGTCCTCAACCGACATATCCATAAGCTCAATCATATAACCCATTGATCTGTAATTCTTGCCGACGGCAACGTTACCTATGCAGCAAGCCTTTATCGGCTCGCCGCCGACAGTCATATCATTGTAAAAGCTGCCTATCGCCGAACGAAACTCTCCGTTCTCATCCTGAACGACAAAGTTGTTATAGGCAGGTCTGTACTGATCCTTATAGCATTTCGGGAGAAGGTTATAGAAGTCTCTTCCCTCCGGGTCATCGGTAAAGAAAACCTCATCAAGAAAAGCAATCAGCTTTTTATTATCCTCATCCCTGCCTCTTCCGTAATATAATTTATTCGCCATTCCTTTGTCCTTTCGTTTGTTATAACCGCAAACTGGTTTTTCAATATCCGAACGCTTCTTCGTTCTTCACGAGCTTAACGATTCTGCTTGTTCCGAGCCTGTCCGCACCGAGCTTTATAAACTCCTCGGCGTCGGCAATTGATGCAATTCCGCCTGCGGCTTTGATTTTTGTGCCGTTTGAAACGTGCTTTGCGAAAAGTGCCACATCCTCACGTGTTGCTCCGCCGGTTGAAAAGCCTGTCGATGTCTTGATAAAATCCGCATCCGATTCGGAAACGATCTCGCACATCTTCACCTTCTCTTCATCGGTCAGCAGACAGGTTTCTATAATAACCTTGAGCAACTTTCCGTGGCAGGCTTTCTTGACGGCATTTATTTCATCAAGCATAAAGCCGTACTTTTTATCCTTGAGCGCACCGATATTTATAACCATATCAATCTCTTCTGCGCCGTTCTTCACTGCGTCCTCAGCCTCAAAACACTTCGCCGAAGTTGTCGAATAGCCGTTCGGGAAGCCGATAACCGTACACACGGGAATCTTCCCGTCAACATATTCCGCCGCCTGTTTAACATAGCTTGCGGGAATACATACCGAGGCACAGCCGTATTTTATTCCGTCGTCACAAATCCTTTTAATCTCACTCCATGTTGCCGCCTGAGAGAGCAGTGTGTGATCGACCTTTGAAAGTATATCATTGATATCCATATTTCTTCCTTTCTTAAACCACTTCGCCCGTTTGCACGTTAACAAGATTCTGGAACAGTGCAATCTGTGTTGCCGAGACGAACTTGTCCTCGTGCAGACTGCCGAAAAACCAACGCTTGTAATCGCAATTTGAACTGAGCTCCTGCAAATAAGCGTTAAGTCCCGAAACGGTCAGCGGTTCATTATCCTTAAGTCTGAGAAAATTCTTTATCTTCTGCGACGGCTCATGGGTAATTATGTAATCCACCTTGTATTTATATCGTTCGAGATTCTCTGCGCCCTCACGCATTTCCTCCTGGGTCGGAATTTCCGCTCTCGACCAGGTGTCGTGCTCAAGTCTCATATCGGCGTCGGGACTTTCTCCACCGCCCATGGCGAAGTATTTTTCGCCCTCGATTTCAAAGATCTGACCACGCATCAGGTGATAGATGTTGTCCCTTATTTTGTGCGCCTTTCCGCCTGCAAAATTGACGATCGGATATCTCGCAAGCAGGTCAAAATTTTCATGAGTACCGTCAACAAAAAGAATTTTATACTTCTTTCTTCCGAGCTTATCAAGAATTTTTTTCTCTTTTGAATCGCCACGCCATATAAATCCGAAATCTCCGCAGACAATAAGCGTGTCGCCCTCTTTGAGGTTTTTAAACTTCTTCTGTGAGAAAAGCGCATAATCGCCGTGCATATCTCCCGTTGCGTAAACCATTATCGGATCACTCCCCAAAATGTGATAAAATTTTTTAAAATTCGTATTTATTTTTATAACTCTATCTGTTATAATATTTCATAATATATAATACTACAAATTCGGGTGTCTTGTCTATGAAAAAATTTATTATTTTTATATGTTGCGCCGCTTTGCTTACAGCTTCACTCATTATGCCTGCCTCAGCGACCGATTATGCAACGGATGTTGAGCTTTATTCAAAAATCGACCTGCTGATAAATACGGACAGCAACACCGTTATCATCGACCGAAACGGTGATCAGATCGCCGACCCATCGGGACTTACGAAGATTATGACGGCACTCGTTGTTCTTCAGAGTGAAAAGGATCTCAGTCGAAAAATTACTGTCTCCGGCTCATCCTTTGAAAGCCTTTACGGCACGGGAAGCATTATGTCGGGACTTCAGGACGGAGAGGTAATCAGCGTTCACGACCTGCTATGCTGTATGCTTATCCCCGGCGGAAACGACGCAGCACTCGTACTTGCCGACACATACGGCAAGGGCATTCCGAACTTTGTCAGCAAGATGAACGCCGCCGCCAAGAAGCTCGGCTGTTCAAAGACGAAATTTACCGATCCGCACGGTCTTGATGGCAAAAGCCAGAAGTCGACGGCAAAGGATCTTGCAAAGATTGCCGCCGCTGCAATGAAATATTCGGTTTTTGAGACGATAGTAAAAAGTCTGACATATGATGTTCCGCAGACCAACAAGAACGAGGCAAGAACAATAGTTTCAACAAACTATATGCTGAACTATGGTTTTCCCGACTATTACTACTCCGACTGCAAGGGAATCAAAACGGGTGCGAGCGACGCTGAGGGACAGAGTATGATCTCCTACGCCTCACGCAACGGCTACACATATCTTGCAGTCTCGCTCGGCGGGCCGTATAAGGACACCGACAGTGACGGCGACACGGAGAATCAGGCAATTCTCGATGTTGTGCGTATGTTTGAATGGGCTTTCGACAACCTCAGCTATGAGATCGTCACCAAGGAATCGCAGTTTGTAACGACAATTCCCGTCAACTACTGCTGGGATATGGACAATGTCCGTCTTGTCGCCAAGAATGAGGTTCTCGCACTTGTGCCCGAGGGAAACGGTTCGGAAAGCGTCAGCTTTGAGCCGATTGATATGCCGGACGCCTTAAACGCTCCGTTCAAAAAAGGCGACACGGTCTGCAAGGCAAAAATAATGTTCGCCGATCAGCAGATAGGCACCGTCGAACTTGTCGTTGCCGAGAACGCAAATATGAGTATGCTCCTCTACCTCAAGGCAGCCCTTAAAAGAATGACCGCCAGCACAGTATTTAAAATACTCGTAATACTCGTTGTTCTCGCTGTCGGTGCCTATGTTGCTCTTTATATCAGGGCAAACCGCAGGCGAAAAAAGAACCGTGAACTGAAAATGTTTAAATACAGTGATTTAAAAAATACAACTAAGAACAAAAAATAAAAATTCAGATCGGGTCACTTTTCGACTCGATCTGCTTTTTTTCGACTTTTGCCCTATTCGAGATAAACAAAATAAAAGAATAATCTTAAAAATTGTTATTTAATTTCACATTTTTGTTGACAATCAAATTTTTCTGTATTATAATATAAAACGTTAATCATTTTCACAATAGGGAGAGAGTATGAATATTGAATATTTTATAACAGAAAATAGCATCTATCTTGACGGCTGTCAGTTCAAGACCTATGGCATCTCGGCTGTTGACAAACTGTCAAAGAAGAAGGAGTCCGATTTTGACGACGTTTCCCTTGACAAAGCATTTGTCGCAGATCTTGTTAGCCTTCTTAATTCGACGGAGGTTGAGCTGTGCCATTTCAACGATGTTGTTATAAATGAACTGAATAAATAACAATCGGCAAATCACTGACTGCTGCGAAAGTTTCTTTCGCCCGGTTTGGTATTCTACGCTCTTAAATATAATCATAAAAAACGGCGGAATGAAAATTAACCATTCCGCCGCAGTTCTATTTTGTAATAACTTCTTTTTCCTTTTCGCTGTTCTGCGCATCAATGTCGGCATTGACGTCGAACTTCTTGCCGTGGTGATATGGGAAGATCTTGAGAAAAATCCAGGCGGCAACCGCACCGATGGAATTAAGAATTATGTCTCCCATTGTGTCCATAAGCGGCCATCTGCCGATATCCTTCGGATTGAAGAGGGTTGCCTCTTTCGGAGTACCCTTTGCGAGCGCATAGCACCAGTGCTGAGCGTCGCCGATCGTGCCCTTTGCGGGGTTCGTCATAACCTGATCCATCGTGAACTCAACAAGCTCCCAACAGGTTGAGACGAAAAACGAAAAGCAAAGCGCACAGAGCAGGGCAACAGGAATTGAAACGGGTTTCCTGTCCCTTTTCTGCATTGCAACGACAATTTCATAACCGAGCAGAACGCAAAGTCCTCCGCTGAGCAAATGCATTCCCGAATCCCAAAATCTTGAGTCATAATAGAAATTGAGAAATTTTCCGCAGAACGATGCGGCAAAAATCATCACTATCGAGAAGTCCTGAATCAACGACGGCAAATGTCTGACAAAGCATTTTTCCGGGAACATCATAAAAATTTCCCATGCAAACATCGCTATGAAATTTGCACCGACCTGGAGCGGATCGGATATATCGAACGGAGTTCTGAAAAATCCTGCAACAAACGCATAGATCATCAATGCTCTGAAAATCCACCAAAAAACGAGTTCCCATGTCTTGCAATTCGACCTGATACGGTGTATGTATTCTTTCATCAAAAAATCACCTTTTAATATTCATTGGATATGTGTGTTCTTTCATAATACGACAAATCAGCCGCTTTGTCAATATTTTATTCAAGCTCGTCCTCGTAATCTTCCTTCGAAAAATCAAAGTTTTCATCAATCTCAACCCTGCCGAACTTTCTGCGTTTCGACGCCCCCGCTCCCGTTCGTCTGTAAACAGTCTCATTAAAGCAGGTGCTGTGCGATCCGTTGTGGTGACAGACGTGACCCTTTTGCTGTACGCTCATAAGCAGTGCGTCGCAGCCGCAGTTCACCTCAAGTGACATCAAGCGCTGTGAATTTCCCTTTTCCTCGCCGAATTTATATACTGCTTTTGTCTGCGGCGAATAATAATAGGCTCTGCGGGTTTTGAGCGTGTAGGCAAAAGCCTCCTTGTTCATATATCCGAGCATAAGAACCTTGCCCGTACCGTATTCAACGGTAATTACGGGCATTGTTTCCCTATCCTCCCAGAGCTTGTATAAATCAATCATTCTCTTTTCCTCCGTTATATCAGAATCCGAAAAAGCTCATCTGTGTGCTCTGCGGCAAGCCCTCAAGAGCTCCGCAGGCATCGAGAGTTTCCATAACCGACTTGCTGACTCCCGCACGCTGCTGAAGATCGTCACGTGACATATATTCACCCTCGCCGTCGTCTCTCGCTTTCATAAGAGCAACTGCAGCCGATTCACCCGTTCCCGCCATTGACATAAACGGAAGCCTTATTTTTCCGTCCTCAATTTTGTAAACGGTTGCGTGCGACTTATAGAGGTCGATCGGCAAAAATTCAACGCCTCTCGCCATCATCTCATTGACAACCTGCATCGCAACATACATATTTTCTTCCTTTGCTGTTGCGTCGTGGCCTTTGTTTATGATCGAGTTCATAAGCTGTTTGACAGCACCCCTGCCCTCAAGTATGGCAACGGTGTCAAGATCCTCGCCACGGACGGTCATATAGGTTGCGTAATATTCGGTCGGCTTATACACCTTGTACCATGCCAGACGCATTGCGGCGCTTACGTATGCCGCCGCATGGGCTTTCGGGAACATATACTTGATCTTCATACACGAGTCGATATACCAGTCGGGAACATTGTGTTCCTTCATCGCCTTGATATGCGCTTCCGTCAGGAGTTTTGTTGCGTTACCCTTACGGACAATCTCCATAATTTTAAACGCCATATCGGGCTCAAGACCCTTGTGCATAAGGTAAACCATTATATTATCACGTGTTCCGATAACCTCGGAAATCGTACACGTACCGTTTTTGATAAGATCCTGAGCGTTGCCGAGCCAAACGTCCGTACCGTGTGATAGTCCTGAGATCTGAAGCATATCGGAGAAGTTCTTCGGTTTTGCTTCCATCAACATTCCCCTTACGAACGGAGTGCCGAGCTCGGGAAGAGAAAGCGTACCCGTTTCACAGCCGATTTCCTCCGCCGTTACGCCGAGCGGCTCGGGAGAGGTCAAAAGCTCATACAGCTTCGGGTCGCAAATATCAACATCGAAAACGTTGATTCCCGTCGAATCCTCAAGATGACGGTAAAGCGTCGGCACATCATGTCCGAGATTATCGAGCTTGAGTATCGTATCGTGAAGCGAATGGAAGTCGAAATGAGTTGTTCTCAGTCCGCCCGAGACATCGTCCGCCGGATGCTGAATCGGGGTGAAATCCTCGGCGTCATTGCTTGCCGGGACAACAACCATTCCGCCGGGGTGCTGACCCGTTGTCCTCTTAACTCCCGTACATCCCTTTGTCAGTCTGTCCTCCTCGGCACGGTTAACGGTAATCCCCTTAACCTCAAGCCATTTTTTAACAAATCCGTATGCAGTTTTATCGGCAATGGTACCGATTGTACCCGCCTTAAATGTATGGTCAATACCGAAAAGCTCCTCGGTATATCTGTGAGCATAGAACTGATATTCACCGCTGAAATTAAGGTCGATATCGGGCTGCTTGTCTCCCTTGAATCCAAGGAAGGTTTCAAACGGGATATCGTGGCCGTCACGGTGCATGGGAATTCCGCAGTTAGGGCAGTCCTTCGGCGGCAGATCATATCCGGAACCGACAGAACCGTCCGTAAAGAACTCGCTGTGCTTACATTTAGTGCATATATAGTGCGGCGGAAGAGGGTTAACCTCGGAAATACCTGCCGCATGGGCAACAAATGACGAACCGACAGATCCTCTCGAGCCGACGTAATAGCCGTGCTCCTCGGAGTTCTGCACAAGCTTCTGAGCGATCATATAAAGAACGCCGAATCCGTTGGAAATAATTGATTTAAGTTCCTTTTCAAGTCGCTGAGCGACATTTTCGGGCACAGGATCGCCGTAGTCTCTCTTAGTTCTCTCCCAACAGATTCTTGTCAGATCCTCGTCTGCGCCCTCAAGGCTCGGCGGGAATGTGCCCCTCGGGAAGGGCGTCATTCCGCTCTCACAGAGGTCGGCAATCTTATTCGGATTGGTAATAACAACCTCCTTTGCCGTTTCCTCGCCGAGGTATGCAAACTCGGCAAGCATCTCGTCCGTTGTTCTGAAATAGAGCGGAGCCTGCTGTGACGCATCGGAGAATCCCATCGACGTCATAAGAATTTCACGGAATACGGCATTGCCCGGATCAATAAAATGGACATCGCAGGTGGCAACAACCATTTTGCCGAGCTTGTCCGCAATATGAATAATCTGTCTGTCGACATTTTCAAGATCCTCAACCGTTTTGAAGCGCTCGTAACGCTCATCCTGACTGCGAAGCATAAAAGCGTTGTTTCCGTTCGGCTGAATTTCCAGATAATCATAAAAAGACGCGATCCTGAGGACATCCTCATCGCTCTTTTGATCAACAAGCGCACGGTAAAGCTCGCCCGCTTCACAGGCACTTCCGATTATAAGACCCTCACGCATTTGCATAAGCCTGTGACGAGGTATTCTCGGCCTGCGCTTAAAAAATTTCAGGTTTGAATCGGTGATTAATTTATAGAGATTTTTGAGTCCCTGCGTATTCTTTGCAATTATAATTATATGGTATGTCTTTTCGGCGCGAACCTTCTCGATATATTCGGCAGGAATTTCATCGTCGACGCCGAATCCGTAATCATCATAGAAAGCGTCATCGTCAACGAGGTAGCCCTCCATACCGTAGATAATCTTTATTCCCGCCTTTGCGGCTGTGTTGCAAGCCTCGGGGAATGCCTGAACAACGCCGTGGTCTGTAATAGCAATAGCCTTGTGGCCCCACGCTATCGCACGGCTGACAAGCTCCTTTGCGCTCGTCATACCGTCCATAGCCGACATATTTGTATGCAGGTGAAGCTCAACCCTCTTTTCGGGGGCATTATCCTGTTTCTCGATCTTTTCAATTTCCGTGACGGCACGTGCATTTATGAGATAGGTGTGCATATACGTGTCCATATTGATTGCGCCGCGCACAAGAACGGTCTTGCCATCCTTGAGATTCGCAACGAGATCCTCACACTTCTTTTTCTCGCCGAAAACCTTAACGGGATATGATGAGGTGTAGTCGGTGATGTTGAAATTGATTATGCTGTAACGTCCGTCCTTTGACTCCCTCGTTTCAAGAGAGAACACGTCGCCCCATACAACAACCTCGCCGTCCTCGGGCAAGCACTCCTTGATCGGCTTCGGTTTGCCCTTAACAAGCGTACCGAAAAGCGGCTTTGCATTCGTGATTGAAATCGGCAGATCGTCATAGGTCTTTTCTTTCGGCTTTTTCTGAACCGGTGCCTTTGATGCGGCGACGGGATTTGCCATCGGCGGAGCAACTGATATCTTCTGATTCTCTTTCTTCTGAAGCTCCTCAAGAACCTTAATATCATCCTGAGCCGAAACGTTGCTGACAAATTCAACATTGATCAATCTTTCAAATCGGCGGTCAATCGTCTGACGAATAAACTTGTCGCATCCGAGATTGACAAGAACATCCTTGCCGTTCGCCGCAAGCTCAACCGTCAGCTTATCTCCGCTGATATTGTAGACTGCGCCCTCAAGAATGGTTCTTGACGCAGGAAAATGCTCGTAAATTTCCTTTACAAAGCCCGTCATATAATTTATATCAAAAGTCTCGGGAGGGAAGTGTATTCCAAGGTCAAGTCGGTGCAGATTCATCACACGGATAAGCTCCGCCCTCGCCTTTTTGATGACGGCGGAATCCACGGGCGCAGGAAAGCCGACGAGCATACTGACGCTTCGTTCAGCAAGGCTCGCCTCAATACTTTCAACCGTTGCGGAATCAAAATAAGCCGCAACGCTGTGATCTATGTATTCGCCAAAAAGGCTGAGGAAACTAACCGATTTCAAATTTACACTCCCAAATTATTACATCTTATCTATTTCAGCCAGCAGTTCGCTGACAATATCTTCTTCTTTAATCTTTCTTATAATTTCGCCTTTTTTAATAAGCACGGCGCATCCGTCTCCGCCGGCAATACCGATATCAGCTTCCTTAGCCTCGCCCGGTCCGTTGACCACACAGCCCATTACGGCAACCTTGAGCTGTTTACGGCAATCTCTGAGTGCGTTTTCAACCTCGCCTGCAACCTTGATAAGGTCAATTTTCGTTCTTCCGCAGGTCGGACAGGACACAATCTGCACGCAGTCGGTGCGCAGATTGAGTGCCTTGAGGATATCAATTCCGGCGTAAACCTCCTGAATCGGATCGGCGGTCAGCGATACACGGATCGTATCTCCTATTCCGTGCATAAGCAGACTTCCGATGCCTGCGCTCGATTTTATCAGACCCATACGCTGAGTGCCTGCCTCTGTAACACCGAGATGGAGCGGATAATCGCATTTTTCGGCAACGGTTTCGTATGCCTTTATCATATTCTCGACATTTGATGATTTGATTGAAATCACGATATCGTCAAAGTCAAATTTTTCGAGCAAAGAGGCGTGATACATTGCGCTCTCCGCCATAGCCTCGGGGGTCGGAGCGCCGTATTTTGCAAGAATCTCTTTTTCAACCGAGCCTGAATTTACACCTATTCGGATTGGGATATTCTTCGATCGGCACGCCTCAACAACCTTTTTAACCCTATCGTCCGAGCCGATGTTGCCCGGATTTATGCGCACCTTGTCAACTCCCGCCGCAACCGCTTCAATAGCAAGGCGATAGTCAAAATGAATGTCCGCAACAATCGGCACACTCACCGCTTCCTTGAGCGCAGGAATCAGCTTCACTGCATCCATATCGGGAATTGCGCCTCGGATAATCTGGCAGCCCGCCTTTTCAAGCTCGACCGCCTGTTTAACGCTCGCCTCGATATCGTGAGCGGGTTTGTTGAGCATCGACTGCACCGTTATGGGTGCGTCACCGCCGATATATGTGTTTCCGACTTTTATTTTTTTCGTTTTTCTTCGTTCCATTTTAATACCTCGGTTTGAATTAAAATAACGATTATTTTTCTTTGTATCTTTATCCTCACTTCACAATCAGCGAATAGATATCCTTAAACGTTATCGCCGCCATAAACAGCAGAAGGATTACCATGCCGATCGCATGAACAAGGGCTTCATACCTCTGCTTTATCGGCTTTCTTCTTACAAGCTCAATGAGCAGGAAGAAAAGGCGTCCGCCGTCAAGTGCAGGGATCGGCAGAAGATTGAACACGCCGATATTTATCGTAATGAGCGCCATTATGCTGAGCAATCCTGTGTAGTCCGCCGTTTTAACCGATTCCTGTGCCGCATCGGAAACATAGTCGACAACACCGACAGGACCCGAGACGTCCTTTACGGAATATTTGCCGGTCACGAGGTCAAAGAGACTCAACCAAACCATTCTGAACATACTGACAGATTCCTTGAACGTGTCCTTGAACACGGTTCCGGCGGTCTTGTCAACGCCGACCATAACTATTTTTGAATAGGGCATTTCAACGCCGTTAATTTCAACCTTTTTGCCGTCTCTCTCGACCAGAATATCTGCGGTCGAGCCCTCGTCACGGCTGAGAAGATACGGAACATCGGTGTAATAATACACTCTTTTTCCGTCAATTTTCAATATTTTGTCCTTTGCTTTGAGCCCGTTATATTCGGCAACCTGTTTCCCGTTATCCGTAAAGAAATTCACATAGCTTGTACCGGAAAGGTTGTCTGTCACGCCGAGCATTATAGCAATTATTATAAGTCCGAGAATAATATTAACAAGCGCGCCTGCAACTACGATAACTATCCTCTGCCAGCAGGGCTTGTTGTTGAACGCACGCTCATCGGTGCTGGCCTCGTCCTCGCCCTCCATACTGACAAAGCCGCCGATCGGCAGAAGCCTCCACGAATACTGCGTCTCGCCCTTTTTCTTTTTTATGAGGGTCGGTCCCATACCGAGGGAAAACTCGTTTACCTTTACGCCGAAAATTTTTGCGAAGGTGAAGTGCCCTGCCTCGTGCACCATAATTATTATGCCGAAAAATACTATCGCAAGCAGAATCGTCCATTTGCTTGCCAGTGCAGATAAGAATCCTATTTTAATCGCCTCTTTCGTGAGCCGAGCGACCTCAGCCCATTATTTTTTCTTTCACATAACCCCTCGCCCAGTTATACATATCCAAAACGTCGCCGAGTTTATATGTATCAAAGCGCTGAGCGTTCTCAACGGTCTCCCTGACCAGTTCCTCAATCTGTAAAAATTTAATCTTGCCCTGTCTGAAAGCAAGGTTTGCCTCCTCGTTCGCCGCATTTGCGCAGGCAGGGAAAAGTCCGCCGTCATCAATTGCCTTTCGGCAGACATTTATAAGTCCGAATGTTTCGTAATCCGGCTTGTCAAAAGTAAGCGTTCCGTAATCCGTCAGCGAAAGCTCCTTGACGGGTGACGGTATCCTATTCGGATATGTCAACACATACTGTATTGGGATCCTCATATCCGGAACTCCGAGCTGAGCGATGACGGAATTGTCACAAAATTCAACGAGAGAATGAATAACGCTCTGACGGTGAACAACGATGTCAATATCTTTCGGATCCATTGAGAAAAGCCATACGGCTTCAATCAGCTCAAGACCCTTGTTCATCATTGAGGCGGAATCAATCGTAATTTTCGCTCCCATACTCCAATTCGGATGATTCAGCGCCTCTTTGACCGTAACGTTGATAAGCTCGTCACGTTTTCTGCCGAAGAACGGACCGCCCGAAGCTGTAAGAATGAGCTTTTTTATCTCTTTCTTGTCCCGGCAGCCCTGCATTGACTGGAAAATCGCCGAGTGCTCGCTGTCAACGGGCAAAATGCTGACGCCCTTTTCTTTTGCAAGGTTCATAACAAGCTGACCGCCCGCAACAAGCGTTTCCTTGTTTGCAAGGGCAAGCTCACTGCCTGCGTTAATTGCAGCTATTGTCGGCTCAAGTCCTGCCATACCGACTATGCTGTTGAGAACATAATCCGCCCCGAGTGACGCGCACTCACAGATACCCTTAACGCCCGAAAGCACTACCGTATCGGTATCCGCAACCTTAATTTTCAGCTCTTCCGCCGCTTTTTCATCCGCCATTGCGGCGTACTTCGGCTTAAATTTTCTGATCTGTTTTTCAATTATATCCGTGTTGACTCCCGCGGTCAGCGCCGTGACCTCGTAGCCCTGCATTTCAATAACCTCAAGAGCCTGAGTTCCGATTGAGCCGGTAGAGCCGAGAACGGTAACGGTTTTACTCATAGTATCACCCTAAATTTTACTTTTAAAATGTCTCGATTATGCTCAATATTCCGTACATAATCGGGAAAACAAACAATGTGCTGTCAAATCTGTCCATAATTCCGCCATGACCTGGTATCAGCTTACCGTAGTCTTTGACACCATAGTTTCTTTTGATAACCGAAGCGGAGAGATCGCCGAAGATGCTGATCACAGAAAGAGCAAGCGAAATCGGAATTACTGCCCACCAATCCCAGAGGAAGAAGCGTCCGTCGGGGAAGAATTTTTTCACAAAGACAAAGTATAAGCCGACATTCAACGCCGCTGTAAGAACTACGCCGCCGATTGCGCCCTCCCACGTCTTTTTCGGGCTGACAACGGGGGTCATCTTATGCTTGCCGAAGAACACACCGGTGAAATAAGCAAACATATCGGTGAACCATGAACAGAAAACAGTAAACAGGATAAGATAGACCGTGTTCGCCTGAGTGTATCTTGCGTCGGCAAGCTGAAGATCGTTGATTCTGATCCAGCAACCGAGCGATTCGGGAACAGCGATTGAGCAAAGAACGGAAATTGCGACCTGCTCAAACTTGACCTCGCCGTGCCACTTGACCATCATTATGAGCATAGCGATAATGTAAACCGCAAGAGCGGCAAATACGGTGACGTGGATTTTTTCAAGAAAATGATATCTGATCTCAATCGGAATATATGCTCCGACAACAATTGACGGAATTGCAAGCGGGAGTTTTACCTTTGCAACATGGTTGAGTTCATAAACGGCAACTCCGCAGATGAACGCCATGAGTATCGGCAATGCCGCCGTGTTCATAAAAAACATCACGGCAATGATGATCAGGGAATATGACACTCCCGAAATAATTCTTGTTTTCATATGTTTTATCCTTTCAAATGTTGAAAAACATTTTGTCAGTAATCAACATTTCATGTGTCTTTCACGGCACGATGTGGGCATCGTGCCCTACGAGCCGAATGTAAATTTAATATTGGCTAATGTTGCACTGCCCCGAGCGAAAAATCGGTTGTGGAGAAATTTAACCAATCTCAAACGCCGCCGAAACGACGGTTGCGCTTATTATAATCGTCTATTGCCTTGTCGAGATCGGCAGGAGTGAAGTCCGGCCAAAGAATGTCGGAGAACCAAAGCTCGGAATATGCCGACTGCCAGGTGAGAAAGTTCGAGAGACGGTACTCGCCGCTGGGACGAATTATAAGGTCGGGATCGCTCTGTCCTGCGGTATAGAGATGAGACGAAATGTCAGACTCAGTGATGTCGGCCGGATCAAGCTCGCCGGCCTTGATTTTTTCGCCGAGCTGCTTGACGGCATCGACGATCTCAAGCCTGCCGCCGTAATTGATAGCGATATTAACATCGTATTTATCGGCGTCCTTCGACTCCTCCTCCGAGGTATCAAAGAGATTGAGCAGATCCTCGGGAATACCCTCACGGTGTCCGATAAAGTGCATTCTCATGCCCTTTTGAAGATTTTCGGTTTTTCTGTCCTCGGCCTCGTGCATATATTCACGGAAAAGATCCATGAGTGACGAAACCTCCTCGGGAGGTCGCTTCCAATTCTCGGTTGAGAACGCATAAAACGTAATATATTTTATTCCGATTTCTCCGGCATAATCGCAGATCTGCTTGAACACCTTGGCGCCTGCCTTATGTCCCTCGGAACGAGGCAAGCCTCTTTGCTTTGCCCAGCGACCGTTTCCGTCCATAATTATACCGATATGCTCAGGAACATTTCTGTTTTCCATAGAACTACCTCCGTATAAATAGCTTTGAAATGTAATTAAACACATAATACAATTTTTCTTTCATTTTAATGTTTTTCAACATCAAAAACGGGATCGCCGCTTCAAAGAATTTTCTGTTCATAATTCTATAACTTCTTTTATCACTCAGTTCCTGCATACAAATGTATCTTTGCATACATACAACATCACGAAACAGAAAATACGCTGCCGTTTCTCGGTCGTAGTTCTTGTACAGCCTATATGCTTCTAAGCGGCTTTCCATCAAACTTATCTTGATTGAATCATCTGTTCTATAGATTGTGCTATTAAGATTAACAAAATATCCGTATAAGGGAACATCCACATATACGTTCTTCTTTACTTTTGTCCAAAGTTTTGCGCAAAAGATCGTGTCCTCTCCAATTAGATGGTCTTCAAAAAGACCATCTATTTTTTTCAAAAACTCTGTTTTTATAAGTTTTGTACACGCACTTGACAACACCATTTCGTTATTCAGCATATTTTCAAAATTATACAAATCAACAAACTCAGATGTTTTACATTCTCTTGCATGATACTCAAACATCCTGTAGTCTGCTTTGTCAACTCTTTCATATCCACAAGCAACCATTTCGCAATCGTTTTCCTGCATTGCTCTCAGCATAAATTCATACATCTGTGGCTGAATAAAATCATCTGAGTCTACAAAACCTATGTACTCGCCGTTTGCTCTTTCGATTCCATAATTTCTTGCAGACGAAACACCTTTACCGGTGTTTCTGTAATAAACTATTCTGGAATCCTTTTGAACATAATGCTTTATTATTTCTGTCGAACCATCTGTGCTTTTATCATCCACGCAAACAATCTCAAGGTTTTTATACGTCTGATCCAATATGCTATCCAAACATCTCGAAAGATACTTCTCCTGATTATAAACAGGTACAATGATTGATATCAAAGCGCTCATACGCGTTCTCCCTTATTAACAACAGGCAGACCGTGAAGCCTGCCTGTAAGTATTCACGATTATATTGACATAACTTCCTTTTCCTTTACAGAAGCGGCGCTGTCGATTTCCTTAATAAACTCATCGGTTATCTTCTGGAGCTCGTCTTCACCGTTTTTGAGGTCGTCCTCCGTGATCTCGGATGCCTTCTGCATCTTCTTAATCTTGTCAATTGCGTCACGGCGGATAGAGCGGATGGCAACCTTTGAATCCTCTGCCATCTTTTTGATGTCCTTAACAATTTCCTTACGTCTGTCCTCGGTAAGCTGGGGGAAGGTCATACGGATAACCGAACCGTCGTTCTGAGGGTTGATGCCGATGTCGGAAGCCTGAATTGCCTTGTAAATCGGAGTGAGAGTTGACTTATCCCACGGCTGAATAACAAGAATACGAGCTTCGGAAACCGAGATCGCCGCCATCTGGTTGATCGGTGTCGGAACTCCGTAATAATCAACAAGCACCTTGTCAAGCACGCCGGGATTTGCGCGTCCGGCTCTGATTGCGGCATAGTCCTTGCCGAGAACGGAAACTGTCTTTGTCATTTTTTCTCTGGTATTGCTGTAAACTTCTTTCATAAAAAAACTCCTCACAAATATATTTTATTCTTTAACGAGTGTACCTATATTTTCGCCCTTAACGGCTCTGATAATATTCTCGGGATCCTCAAGATTGAATACGAGGATGGCGATCGAATTATCCCTGCAAAGCGAAGCCGCCGTGCTGTCCATAACCTTAAGACCTTTTGCAAGCACCTCAGAATGAGTGAGCGTATCATACTTGACGGCATCGTCAAATTTATTCGGATCCTTGTCGAAAACACCGTCAACATTTGTTGCCTTGAAGATAACGTCTGCCTCAATTTCCGCCGCTCTGAGCGCAGCCGTCGTATCGGTTGAGAAGAACGGACAACCTGTGCCGCAGCCGAAAATTACGACCTCACCGTCATTAAGATGAGCGACCGCATCACGGGCAACATACTGCTCGGCAATCGGCTGCATACCGACTGCGGACATAACTCTTGCCTTTACTCCGAGTTGCTCAAGCGCCTCGCAAAGTGCAAGCGAATTCATAACCGTTGCAAGCATACCCATATTATCCGCTCTCGTGCGGTTCATAGTTCCGCTGCTTCTGCCTCTCCAAAAATTTCCGCCGCCGACAACAAGTCCGATCTGAACTCCCATATCGGCAACCTTTTTGACGTATGTACAGACGTCGGTCACCATATCAAAATCTATTCCATGTCCCTGCTCTCCGGCAAGAACCTCTCCGCTGAGCTTCAGCAAGATTCTTTTATACATTGGAATACCCCCACTACCCTGAATATCATTTATATTTTACTGTAAAACGGCTGTTCTGTAAAGTAGAAAATACAATTTTTAATGAAAAATTCAAAATTATTTTTTCAATCAATGCTGCACGAGATGCCTTAAACGTAAAAACGGATCGTTTCCACGACCCGTTGAAATCCTATTAAATTAACCGAACAGTCCGAAGGCAATGGTTCCGACTATCAGTCCTGCGATCAGAACACCCAAAGCGATCATCGGAAGCGACTTCTTGATTTTAATATCCATTATCTCGGCAACAAGCGCGCCCGTCCAACCGCCTGTGCCGGGCAACGGAATAGCAACGAGAACCAAAAGTCCCCACGTGCCGTACTTTTCAATCGTGTGTCTGTGTTTCTCGGCTTTTTTCTCCATTTTATTTACGATTTTGCCGAGCCCCTTGGACTTTTTCATCAATTCAAAAATCTTTTTCAAGAAAAGCAAAATGAAAGGAATCGGAAGCATATTGCCGAGATAGCAGATGATGAACGCCCTCATAACGTCCATATTTAAAAGTCTCGCAGCTATCAATCCGCCTCTGAGCTCCAACACCGGGAGCAAGGAAATAATAAAAACCGTTAGTTCGTTTGGAATTTTATCCTGAAAAAAAGTTACTATGGACTGAATCAGTTGATCTGTCATCTTTTTACTCCGTTATAATCTTTTTATTTTTAAGATAAGCATAGGCCTTGGAAAGGATGTTGCGGTCATTGTCAAACCTCAGCTTGTTAAGTGCCTTTTCGTAGCCGAGCCAAATATAATCTTCTATCTCTTCCTTTTGAATAATCGTCTGAGTATCCTGAGTTGCGGCAAGGAAAATATTTACATTTTTCTCAACCTTGCCCTGAATTGTGTACTGACTTTTCGTAACAAAGTCAGGATGAATATTTATCCTGATACCCGTTTCCTCAAGAACCTCACGGTATGCAGTCTGAAAATCATTCTCTCCCTGTTCTACGTGACCTTTCGGAAATCCCCAGTGGGCACTCCGTCTGTTCTTGATCAGCAGGAAGCGAATCATTCCTCCGATGTTTCTGTAAACAACGGCTCCGCACGAACGCTCATAAAGACATTCAAGCGTGTGCTTCTTGTTTTTTACCGCAAAATCAATACCGTTTGCGATGTCGATGTTAATGAATCTTGTACTTTTCGGTGCAACTACCCAATCTGTTTCATTACTGCCGTCATATCTGACGATTCCAACAACTCTTCCGTCAAAACTGCGCACGGGATGATTGATTCCCATAATAAATGCGCCTTTAACAGAGGCGTTGAACTGTTTTGCTCCCTCGACCTCACCGTAATTAAGCTCATAGGTGAAGCCCTGCTCATTGCTGTAAGAGTGGATCGGATGAGTCACCTTGATACGAACATATTTACCAAGCACGTTTCTAACTCCTCCACCATACGCCGAATGCGCACGGATTTACCGCAGACGCAACAAAATACATTGTTTTTTCGTCCGCATTCAATTTACCGTTCCATTATACATACATTTTGTTTAAATTACAATAGGAAATTCAAAAAATACAAAAAAAAGAAAACAGGAGTCCGCCACGTTCAGTGCAGACCCCCGCAAATTATATTATTCCTTTTTCAAGTGCCGATTCAATAAACTCGGTAAAAATTGAATTTGACCATGCAAACCACGGACGGGTAAACTTTGTCGCATCGTCGGCACAGAAGCCCTCGTGCATATATCCGGTGTCCGCATCGGTCGAAACAAGGGTTTTGATAAGGCTCTTTATCTCCTCCGGATCGGTGGACGTAAGTCCCTGCATTGAGAGAGCTATGTGCCAGATATATCCCTCCGGTGTGTGCGGGCTTCCGACGCCCGATGCCGCCTTTCCCGTATAATAGAACGGGTTGTCGCTGCTGAGAATAAACTTTCTCGTATTGACATAGATCGGATCGTTAACATCGCAGAATCCGAGATAAGGCGCACTCAAAAGACTCGGTACGTTTGCGTCATCTGCAAGAATATGATTGCCGAAGCCATCTGTCTCGCAGGCAAAGATTCTACCGTATTTCGGATGAATAACAGTGCCGTAGGTTTTGATTCCGTATTCGATCTCGTCACGAAGATTTCTCACTCTTGCAAGAAATTCACCGTCGTCAATATTCATCTCGGTGAAAATTTCATCAATGTATCTGAGCACAACAACAGCGAACATATTTGATGCAATAAGATATCCGAATGTACAGCTGTCGTCGCTCGGTCTGAATCCGCTCCATGTCATTCCCGTAAAGTTTACGGGATAGCCCTTGCCGCCGTTATGTAGAGTATCAATCCAGCGGCAGCCGAAGCGCTGAAAAGTATAAGGTGATTTTTCAAAATGGTGCTGCTCGGTTATCCAGAGATCGACGACCGTTTTTGCCGTGGCAATAAAGTTTTCGTCAATTATCGACTTGTCGCCCGATTGCTTATAGTAAAGATAAGCCAACCTGAACGGATAGCAGAGCGAATCAATCTCATACTTGCGCTCCCAGACCCACGGATCATTCAGCGGAAGATCGTCGGTGTGGCCGTGTCCGTTTTTCTCAATATTAAATGCATTTGCATACGGATCAATTCTTATGTACTCGAGCTGACGGACAATCAATCCACGAATTATCGAACGAATTTCGGGATCATCCTTAGTCAAAGGAAGATAGTGCGTGACCTGCGCCGTCGAATCTCTGAGCCACATTGCAGGGATGTCGCCCGTATAAAGAAATGTTGAGCCATCCGGAAGAATCTCCGCCGTTGTCTCCAGGGTGTTCGGATAGCAATTGCGGTAGAGCTTTTGGAGTTTCGGATATTTTTTAAGTTTTTCGGCAACCTCTTCAATATGTGACTTAACCGATTCCGGAATATTTTTCATTGATATGCTCCTTTTTCAAAACTGTGTATAAACTTCGGAATATTTTTCAAGCAATTCCTTTGCAACCTCAACGGTGTCCTCTTCCTCAATTCCGTTCTTGTTCGGAATATAATTCTCAAGGAAATTATTTTCAAAAAGTGCAAGACGCTTTGCCTGATACGAACCGTTGTATTCGTTTCTGTCAAGAGGTTGTTTTTTTGAATTATCTTTCAGCTTTTTCGGGTTGTCGAAGTAAGCGGCAAGCGAGCGGTAATACATATGCCATCTCGCCTCGTAATAATCCTTAACAAGTCCGCCCCACTCATTCCAGACCGTATCGTAAAGAATCGAATGATCGAACGGACCCCAGATTGTATGGAGCAAGAGGAAATTTATTTGCAAAGATTCTTTTTCGTCCTTACTGCTGCCGAGCTCCTGAGCCTCAACATATTTGGTGCAAAAATTCGTCTCCGATCTTGTCCTCAAAAGTCGGTCAATATCCTCGCAGATTTCGAGAAAAAGGTTGCTTGCCTGTTCAAAATTTCTGACATTTTTTCCTTTGAAAAATTCAGTCGCTTTTATATAGATCGGATAGGCAAGATCCGAAAGAAATTGACGGACAATCGACTGAAGATCCGCACGCATTGCATCGACCTTTTTGGTATCGGAATCAACAATTTTTTTCGCAATATCATAGAGCTTATGAAAATCATAGCTTCTTTCGACCGTATCAAACGGCGCCGTATGCTTTACGTTTGTGCACGGGCGTGCGCAGATTATCGAACCGCAGCATTCGTCGCTGTCGCAAAGATCGACGAGATCGGTTATATACTGCGAGAAGACGTCTGTCTTGTATCTCTTTTTGCAGAAATCTTTTATAAATTCGTCACGATCAAATTTTCCGTCCGCAGTGATTGATTTGAGAGCCGCTGCACAGTAAACGGGGTTGATGTCAAACGTATCAAACGAGAGTGCACCGCCAAGCTCGGAATCGGCAAACGGATCGTCGCAAATCTTTTGAACATTTCCGTAGATTCCCGTTCTTCCGTAACGGTTGCCGCTGAGCTCCGTGACAAATTTTCTTCCGCTGAGTATATCGGAATTTTTGCTCATGTCGCAGTTGTCGAGAAAAATATATCTTTCGCCCGAACAGTTTTTGAAAAAATCGGAATTGATCGAGCTCGTGTGCATATAGCAAACGGCGTCCTCGTCAAATTCGCCGATCATTTCTTCAAGCGCCTTTCCGAGATCGGCAAGATGAGAATTGTAGCCCTTCTTGTCTGATTCGTATATCGCCTCAAACATATAGCTGTGAGTTTCGCCGAGTGCCTCACGCTGAATCGTCAGGAATTTTTTATTAAAAACAGAGAAGAATGCATTCTTCGGTCTGATGAAAAAAATCGGAGGAAAATTGTACCACATCGGTGCCTTAAAGATATCCATCTTGATATATTTCTTTCTCAGACTGAACGGCACACTCGGAATTGCGGCCGGAAAGATCGGCTCGATTCCGAGACTTCTCTCACGGTCGCTTATAAGTTTGCCGACGGTGATTTTTCTTTCAAGATATTCCTTGCTGTTGACCGAATTTGTTCCGGCGATGTTGCCCGTCAGCTGATTGATCAGGAAAGCGGGACCGGATGAAAATTCAATGCAAAAATTTTCCGGCATTCCGATTTCCGTCAGCGTTCTGAAGAGAACTCCGTCAAATCCGACCGGCTGAAAGGCTCTGTTGATTCCGTGCATCGCCATAAAATCTATTTCCTTTTCCCAGCGATCGAATCCACGGAAATTTCCGCTGAGAGAGAAGCTCTCATAGCTTGTCATTGCTCTGATTTTTTTCTTAACGGTTCGTGTAATTTTTTCTTCCGGCAGTGGTGCGGAGGAAATTGTTGAAATATCATAGTCGCCGTTCGTTATCACAACACCGTGGAATCTGCCAAGATAGTCATAGTAAGCCATCGCCTGGCTGAGCGGAGAGTTTCCCGCAAGAACAACCTTTTTATCCTCGGCATATATTTCATAGTGATCATATCCGTTGTCGTCGCCGATTGTTTTAAGAATGAACTGATCGGCAATCCTCGGAGTATTTCTTTTTATAAGATCAAGCATTACACCGTCTCCTTATTGATTATACAAGTAACATTATACTCTATAACTCCGACAAAATAAAGCAAATTTTTTATGAATTTATTTTTGAACAAAAAAAAGAAGGACGGCCGAAACCGTCCTTCAATGATTCATATTAACTTATTTTGTAATGAACGAATCAAGAACCTCGAGGATCGTAATGAAGAAGCTTATGAAGAGGTGACCCTGTGCCTTAGCCCAAGTTGTGAGTCTCTCCTTCCATGTCGGAACATACGGAGTATGATAGAAG
>OQVL01000356.1_pt1 | contig 23084 bp, 24 predicted proteins | sample 1691501 | NCBI WGS metagenome assembly OQVL01 (sample SAMN03418253, study PRJEB22391) | human gut metagenome | biome: human-gut; feature: organic feature; material: feces | host: Homo sapiens | place: Tanzania | collected 2013-01 | reverse complement strand
TGAAAGCGGAACAGGAAAAAGTTTCCGCGCAAAACTTCTTGCTCAAAAGTACGGAGACTGATTTAAGACAACGCCCTCTTCATAGGTGCTCTTTGTGTATTCAATCCTGATGTTTTTATAGCCCGCTTCGTTAAGCGCGGCAACTGCGTCTTTTTCTTTAAGCCCCGTAACGTCCATATAGAAATTAAGGGAATGCTCTCTTATTTCCGAAAATTTTACAGGCTCTTTTGAAAAGCTTGCAATCATTTCCATATAAAGCAAATCATCAAGATAAACCTTTACTTCGGAGCGTGCCGAAGCGCCTTTTACAACAAGATTATATACATTCGTTCTTGATGTATCAACGCTTGAAGTGTCTGTAACCTCGCCGTCAACAGTAACTTTAACTTCGATAATTCCGCCTGTTTTCGGAAGTGTTATGCTCTTTTCGCCTGTAATAACGCCGGTGCTTATTGTGAGTATTACCGAATCGCCTTTTCTGACGGGCGAGCCTGAAGCGGGCGACTGCATAAGAACGTAATCTTTAGAAACCGTGCTGTCGGCAGACTCTTTCTTTGAGAGTGTAAGACCTTTTTCGTTAATAATGGAAATAGCTTCGTTAAGGGATTTGCCCTCAAGCTCCGGCATCTTGAAAAGTTCGCCCGTGCTGCCGTCAATTGCGTAATAAACGCGCACCGCAGAGCCTGTGAGGATTGTTTCACCCTCGCCGGGGTCTGTTCTTATAACCTCGCCGACATTAACATCGGAGGAAACCTCGGGCACAAGAATAACGTCAAAGCCCATACTATCAAGCTTGTCGGCAACTTCTTTATAGCCTTTGCCCGTAAATGACGGTATAACCTGACCCTCGCCCGATTTCACGATATAAAGCTTTATTGTACTGCCCTTTGTGACAGACTCGCCTGCGTTCGGCTCCTGCTTATAGACGCTGCCCTCGGGCGCGTCTGAAAACGGCACAAACACGGGTTCAAAATTATATTTTTCTTTATAGCTTGAATCGGCGATTATTTCTTCATAGTTTTTACCGACGAAATTGTCAACGGCGATTTTTTTAGAGCCCAAACCGCCTATTGAAATTGTTCCGTTGTGCAAAAGAATTGCAAAAACTATTCCCGCAAAAACAACAAGGGCCGCTACAATTCCGATTAAAATGGGCAGTGCTTTGTTGTCGTTCTTTTTAACCGCAACGTCGTTCACAACAGAAAGCGGCTTTCCGTCGTTTGCGGCGGCAAGCTTTTTTTGCGCCTCTTCAACTTCGGGCACATTTGCCGTTCTGACTTTCGGAACGGGCGTTGTGTCTATGGCGCTTCTGCGGGCGTCGGCGGCTTTTACACCTGCCGAGTCAATGAATTTTGTGGGTTCCGTATCCGTAAAATAATTGCGGTAATCAAATTTAATGTTAGGATTCCTTTTAAGCTCTTCAAGGTCAAGAAGCATTTCGGCGGCGGTCTGATACCTGTCGCGCGGGTTTTTCTGCATAGCCTTGATGGTTATTTGCTCAAATCCAATCGGAATATCGGGGTTAAGTGCGCGCGGCGGGGTCGGCTCGTTCTGAAGCTGCATCAACGCAACCGAAACGGCGCTGTCGGCTTCAAACGGCAGTTTGCCCGTAAGCATTTCATAAAGCACAACGCCGACCGAATAAATATCGGCTTTTTCGTCGGTTACTTCGCCCTTTGCCTGCTCCGGGCTTATGTAGTGCACAGAGCCTATGGCTTTTTCGGTCATGGTGCGCGTTTCGCTTCTGCTGAAGCGCGCAATGCCGAAATCGGTGACTTTTATTGTGCCGTTTTCAAGGAGCATTATGTTCTGCGGCTTAATGTCGCGGTGAACAATACCTTTATCGTGGGCGTGCTGTAAAGCGCGTAAAATCTGTATTACAAAGTAAAGCGCCTGCTGCCACTCAATACACTTTTGTTTGTCGATATATTCTTTTAAGGTAATGCCCTCGATATACTCCATAACAATGTATTGAAGCCTGTCGCCGAAGCTGACGTCATAAACCTTTACTATGTTAGGGTGCGAAAGAATAGCAATTGCCTTAGATTCGTTTTTAAATCTTCTTCTGAACTCTTCATTGGCAAGAAACTCATCTTTAAGAATTTTAACAGCCACAATGCGGTCGTCAATGCTGTCGTAAGCTTTATATACGACAGCCATTCCGCCGACGCCGATAATATCAAGTATTTCATAGCGTCCGTCTAATCTTTTACCGACATAGTTGTCCATATTAACTCTCCCTGTTTTCGCAGACTTTTATTGCCGCGACAGTAATATTATCTCTTCCGCCGAGTGAATTTGCGGCATCGACAAGTGCGCGCGGCAATTCGCGACAATCGTCTGTATCAAGCGTAATTTTAAGTATTTCGCCGTCCGAAATACTGCCGTTAAGTCCGTCGGTGCAAATAATAAGAATATCGCCCGAAAAAACTTCGGTAACGTCAACGTCTACTCTTATATCGCCGTCAATGCCGACGGCTCTTGTGATTACGTTTCTGTCGGGGTGATTTTTAGCCTCTTCGGAAGATATTTTTCCGATGTCGACCATATATTGCACCATTGAATGGTCTTTTGTAAGCTGGGTAATTGTGCCGTCGTGCACAAGGTATGCCCTGCTGTCGCCGACGTGCGCTATAACAGCGACATTTTCATTGATAACGGCGGCAACAACCGTTGTGCCCATTCCCGAAAGCGACGGTTCTGTTTGAGACACATTGAATATTTCGGCGTTTGCAGAAGTGATTGCAGAAATAAGCAGATTTTTAACGGAAGAAATTCCGCCGCCCTCTCTGTAGCCTTTTTCAATGTGTGACGAAACGGCGGAAGTACACATACGGCTTGCAACCTTACCGCCCGAAGCGCCGCCCATTCCGTCACAAATGACGGCCCAAGCCGCACCGTCGGTCAAATTGCCGATGTTATAAGAATCTTCGTTTTGGGAGCGCACCTTTCCGATGTCGGAATGTGCCGAAAAAACCACGACGCCTCACCGCCTTACTTAAAATTTATATAAAAAATGCAAAGCATTATTTACCCGTAAGTATTTTTTCGCGCCTTAGCTGACCGCACGACGCATTGATGTCGGAACCGAGCGTGCGCCTTACCGTTACGGTCGTTCCGTTTTTTTCAAGAATTGATTTAAAGCGCTCAATATCTTCGTCTGAGCTGCGCTTGTGACCTTTTTCCGGAACCTCGTTTGCGGGTATGAGGTTTACATGGCACAGCATACCCTTAAGCCGCCGAGAAAGCTCCTCGGCGCATTCGGGTGAATCGTTCACGCCGCGCATCATGGCATATTCAAACGATATGCGGCGCGATGTCTTTTGAGAATACTCCTTACACGCCGCAAGAAGCTCTTCTATGTCCCATTTAAGGTTAACGGGCATTATTTTAGAGCGGATTTCGTTGTTCGGCGCATGCAAAGAAACCGAAAGCGTAAGCTGCATATCTCTTTTTAAAAGGTCGTATATTCGCGGAACAATGCCGCTTGTTGAAAGCGAAATGTGGCGCATACCGATGTTAAGACCGTCTTCATTGCCGACAAGTTCTAAAAAGCGCATTACATTGTCGAAATTGTCAAGCGGTTCGCCCATGCCCATAAGAACAATTCTTGAGATTCTGACGTCAAGGTCGCGCCTTGCGGCGTAAATCTGACCGAGAATTTCCGAAGGGCGAAGCTGTCTTTTAAAGCCGCCTATGCCCGAGGCGCAAAAAGCACAACCCATTTTACAACCGACCTGCGTTGAAACGCAAATGGTGTAGCCGTATTTATACTTCATAACAACACACTCAAGATATTCGCCGTCGTGAAGTTTAAAAAGGTATTTTACGGTATCATCATACCGCGAAACGAGTTTTTTTTCAATAGAACACGAAAAAATGACAAAATTGTCATTTAATTGAGAAATAAGCGCCTTTGAAAGATTAGTCATTTCAGAGAACGAAACAGCGCCCTTTTTATGAAGCCAATCATATATCTGGTCGGCACGAAACGACGGAAGCGAAAGCTTTTTTATTTCATTTTTAAGTTCGGTTTTTGTCAGCGAAACAATGTCAATTTTTTCCATAAGTCAGTCCTTGCAAAATTCGGCGATAAAAAAGCCGTCACAGTCATTTATATGCGGCATAAGCGTTAAATAATCGCCTTCGTCAACCGCTCTTTTTAAGTCGGGCAAAACCTTAACGCTTTTAAACTCGGGGTGCGAATTTAAAAAGGCGTCGCACACCCTTCTGTTTTCATTGGGATTAACCGAGCAAGTCGAATATATAAGCGTACCGCCCGATTTAACATATCGTGAAGAGGTTTCAAGAATTCTTTTTTGTATCGGAATAAGCTCTTTTATGTCGTCGAGCTTTTTATATTTAATTTCGGGTTTTTTGCCGATTATGCCAAGCCCGGAGCAAGGAACATCGCATAAAACACGGTCAAATTCGCCCAACTCTTCGGAATAAACCGCACCGTCGTTTAAAACGGCTTTAATGTTAAGTCCGAGACGCTTTGCGCCCTCCTCAATAAGGCGCACGCGCTGCGGGTAAATATCGCAGGAAACAACCTCGGCTTTTCCGAGGGCGTTCTCTGCAATCGAAAACGACTTGCCCCCGGGCGACGCGCAAACATCGAGCACGCGCATTGAGGGCTTTGCGTTTAAAGAGAGCGCACAAAGCTGAGATGAAATATCCTGTATGTGAAAATACCCGTTTTTATACGCTTCAAGCTCATACAGGGGCTTCGGCTGTTTTGTGATTTTTAAAGCAGTGTCAAGAAAAGTGAGCTCTGCTTCGACGCCCTCTTTAAAAAGCTCTTCTTTCAGTTTTTCAGCCGTAATTTTAAGTGTGTTGACTCTTAAAGTAACCTCTTTTTCTTTAAGCGAAGCTTCAAAAAAAGCCTTTGTGTTTTCTTCGCCGTAGTGGTAAATAAAAAATCGCAAAAGCTCAATGGGGACAGAATACATAACCGAAAGCTTTTCTTCACCCGAAAGTGACAGTAGATAATCTCCGCCGCTTTCGGAAACACGCCGTAAAACCGCGTTAACAAGCCCCGAAGCATATTTACAGTATATATTCGCAAGCTTTACAGACTCATTGACGGCGGCAGACGACGGCACTTTGTCAAGAAAAATGAGCTGATAAGTGCCGAGCCGCAAAACCGTTAAAACCTCGGGCGAAAGCTTTGCCGAATTTTTCTTCAAATAGCGCGAAAAAATATAATCAAGCGTGATTTTTCTTTCCGTTACGCCGTAAACGAGCCTTGAAATAAAAGCACGGTCAGCGCTGTCGGGAGAATTTTCTCTGACAGCGCTGTCTAAAGCAAGGTTTGAATAAGCCTTATCCTTTTCAATTTTTAACAGAATTTCAAAGGCTTTGCGCCTTGGAGTTTTCGTCATCTTCTTCTGTCTCCGGTGAATCTTAAAATAAGTCTTAAAAGCTGTGCAAGGCTTAAAGCAAGTGCGGCAACATATGTCAGTGCGGCGGCTTTAAGCACCTTTGCGGCGCCGTTTTTTTCTTCATAGCTTAACAGTCCGTTTGTTTCAATAACGGAAAGAGCGCGGCGGCTTGCGTTAAATTCAACGGGTAAGGTCGCAAACTGAAAAACGGTTGTGAACGCAAAAAAGCCGATACCTACCCAAACAAGCGGCCTAAGGCTTAAAAAAATGCCGATAAGAAGCAACGGTATTGAAAGAGTGCTTCCTATATTTGTGACGGGAACGAGCGCCGTTCTGATTTTCACCGGAACATAGTTTTCGGCATACTGCGCGGCGTGCCCCGCCTCGTGGCAGGCAATGCCGACGGCGGCAATTGAAGAGCTGTTGTAAACAGCCTCTGAAAGCCTTATTACATTAGTGCGCGGGTCATAGGCGTTTTCGAGCGCGTCGCCGGGAGCAGCAATAACCTTTACGTCGTAAATATTATAATAATGCAAAACAATTTCAGCCGCGGCGGCGCCAGTAATGCCGCGCATATTGTTTATTCTGCTGTATTTGCCGTAAACGCTTTTAAGCTTTGCCTGAATTATGAGCGAAGCGATTATTACGGGCACAACAAGCACAACATAATAATAGTCGTAGAATAAGCCGTAGAACGGATACATTGTTTAATACCTCTTATCGTCAAATTATCAAAAGTCTGCACACCGATTTTGCAAACTTATTTTCTTGTTATTATTGTACGTTATATAATTTAAATAATATAAGCCAAATTTTAAACAATGTATTAATTATTAAAAACAAAGCCGTCGGGAAGTGCGTGTCCCCTGAAAAAATCGGCGGCAGACATACGTTTTTTGCCTTCAAACTGAACTTCTTTTATAAGAACGGCTGCCTTGTCGCCGCAAACGACATTAAGACCGCATTTTGAAATGAAGGCGCTGCCGGCTTTCTTTTCTTTGAAAACTTCGCCTGTAATTTCAGAAGAGAAAAGCTTTAAAGTTTTGCCGTCAAGCACGGTTGAAGCAATCGGCCACGGGTCAAGTCCTCTGATTTGATTGTGAATTTCGGCGGCGCTTTTTTCCCAGCAAACGGGCGACATTGATTTATCTAGCATTGCGGCGTATGTGCTTTCTTCGTCGTTTTGCTTAATAGGCTTAAGTGTGCCTTTTTTTAACTCGTCAAGCGTTTTTAAAAGCACCGAGCAGCCGAGCTTTGCAAGTCTTTCGTAAAGCTCACCCGAGGTCTCGTTTTCGCCGATTTCAATTTCAGATGAAAGAAGCATATCGCCGGTGTCAAGTCCCTCGTTCATTTGCATTGAGGTGATACCCGCATATTTTTCACCGTTTAAAACACTGCGCTGAATAGGAGCCGCACCCCTGTACTTGGGTAAAAGCGAACCGTGAATATTTATGCACCCGTATTTCGGAAAAGAAAGAACGTCGGGCGGCAAAATTTTCCCGTATGCGGCAACAACTGAGAGCTCAGGTGTAAGAGCCTCCATTATTTTAAGTCCTTCGCCGTTTTTTAAGGTTGCAGGTTGAAAAACGGGTATATTGTGCTTTAAAGCTTCTTCTTTAACGGGCGGCGGCGTAAGAATACCCTTTCTGCCGACGGGCTTGTCGGGCTGTGTAATTACGCCGATAACATCATAGCCGTTATCAATAAGCGCCGAAAGCTGCACCGAAGCAAAGTCGGGCGTACCCATAAAAACAATTCTCATTTAATCTTCTTCCTCTACCCGTCTGAGTCTTTCGCCCTTTATAAGCTTGTCCTTATAAAGAATGCCGTCGAGATGGTCGATTTCGTGACAAAAACAGCGCGCTTTAAGCTCTTCGCCCTTATAAAGGCACCATTTGCCCTCACGGTTCTGGGCTTTTACTTTTACAACGGCGGGTCTTTTCACAATTCCGCAAAAGCCCGGAAGCGAAAGACAGCCTTCATCGCCAATCTGTTCGCCCTCTTCATAAGTAATTTCGGGGTTGATAAGCTCAATAAGACCGTCGCCGACGTCAATAACGACAACACGTCTTAAAACGCCGACCTGCGGCCCTGCAAGACCGACGCCGGGGGCGTTATACATAGTTTCTGCCATATCGTCGAGCAAATCAAAAAGTCTGTCGTTAAAATCGGTAACGGGACGCGCCTTTTTTCTTAAAATGGGGTCGCCGTCTTCTCTTATATTTCTTAAAGCCAAAGCCCTCACACCTTTCTAAAACGGATTAATGTCGGCAGTAACCGAAACTCCTCCGTTTTTTTGTTCCTTCATAAACGTTTTTAAAAGCTCCGAAATAAGCTTTCTGAAACGTTTGCCGTTTTTACATTTTATCATTACGTTTTGGCGGTATTTGTTATTGATTTTTGAATAGTGCGGAGTAATGGGACCCATCACAATAAGCCTCACATCCGAAAACTCGCCCGAAACGCGTGCTTTTAACATTTCAATAAATCCCGAAGCGCCGGAATACGACGACGAAAAGCTGTCGCTTGTAAAGCACAGCACGCAAATATCGCAAAACGGCGGATAAAGCATTGCTTTTCTGACGGCGATTTCCATATTATAAAACGCGTCGTAATCCTGCTTCGCCGAAAGCGAAATAATTTCATTATCGGGTAAAACGGTTTGTATCAGCGCCTTGCCGAAAGAATCGCCGCGGCCCGAGCGCCCTATAACCTGCGTTAAAAGGTCAAACGCGCGCTCACTGCTTCTGAAATCGTCGTTGCAAAGCTGACCGTCTATTGAAATTATGCCGACAAGTGTAACGTTGGGAAAGTCAAGACCTTTTGCAACCATTTGCGTGCCGAGCATTATGTCATATTCGCCCTTTGAAAATGCGGTAAGATTCTTTGCATATGAATAGCGCGACATTGTTGTGTCGGCGTCCATTCGAAGAACCTTTGCAGACGGAAACATTCTTTCAATTTCGTCTTCGATAAGCTGTGTTCCGACCCCCGAATATCTGACGGAATTACTGCCGCATTCGGGGCAAGTTACCGTATAGTCTCTTGAATAGCCGCAATAGTGGCACATAAGACGTTTATTCGCTTTGTGGTATGTTAGGGGTATACTGCAATTCGGGCACGTCAGAACAGTCTTACAGCTTTCGCAGACGGCAAAAGTGTTAAAACCGCGCCTGTTCATAAGAAGTATTGCCTGTTTTTTGGCGGAAAGACAGTCCGAAACAGCTTTATAAAGCTCTGTGCCGATAACAGACGAAGAGCCTGTCATATCAACCGTTTCGACTTTCGGCAGTACGGCGTTGCCATAGCGTTTTGTAAGCTTAACAAGCGAATATTTGCCGTCGGCGGCATTTTTGAAAGATTCAAGCGACGGCGTTGCAGAAGATAGCACAAGAAGCGCGTTGTTTTGGGCGCACCTGAACTTTGCAACATCGCGCGCGTGATAACGCGGGGTCATTTCGGATTTATAAGTGTGCTCCTGCTCCTCGTCCATAACAATAAGACCGAGGTCGGAAAACGGCGCAAACACAGCAGAACGCGTGCCTATGGCTATTTTTGCCTTTCCGCTTTTAACGCGCTTCCACTCGTCAAGGCGTTCGCCTGCCGAAAGCGCGCTGTGAAAGACGGCTACTCCGTCGCCGAAATGAGCGTAAAATATATTAAGAGTCTGCGGCGTTAAAGCAATCTCGGGAACCATAACAATAACTCCCCTGCCGTCGCCGACAACCTTTTCTATAAGCTTTAAAAAGACCTGCGTTTTGCCGCTTCCCGTGACGCCGTATAAAAGCGAAACCGCGGGTTTATTCGCCGAATAAAGACCGAGCAGTTTGTTATAGGCCTCGTTTTGCTCATTAGTGAGTTTAGGCGAAGAAACTGGCGAAAAATCGCCCGACTGCTTCGGCACTCTGTAAACCTCGCTGTCAAAAAGCTCAATTATGCCTTTCTTTTCAAGCGCCATCGGCACAGCCTGCGTAACGCCCGTAAAATAGCAAATCTCTTTAACCGAAGCGCATCCGATGTCAAGCAGAAGCTTTATTACACTTTTTTGCTTCGCAGTAAGCGACGGCATTATTTCCTCCGCCCGCTCTTCCGAAATACGGAGGCGCGCGTTTTTTACGGTAAGGTCGCCGACGCGCCGTTTTGAATCCGTATTTGTCGCCAAAATGCCAGCTTTTACAAGCTTTTCGGGCAATTTTGAGTCCGACGGGAGCGACAGCGCGGCGAGAAGTTTGTCTTTTTTTACAAAGGAGCAACCGCCCGAAAGATATTCATAAATACGCCTTTCGTCCTCCGAAAGCTTTTGAAGCTTTTCTTCCGGAACGTTTTCGTCTGCAATAAACGATGTTACAATGTCAAGCGAGATGCCCGAAGGCAGCATTGCCTTTGCCGCGTCAAAAAAAGAACAAAATGTGTTTTCGCTCAGCCACTGCACAAGCTTTAAAAGCTCACTGCTAAAAAGCGGCGCTTCGTCAAGCACCGCTGAAACAGACTTTAGTTTGATGCGGCAATCGGCGGCCTGCTTTTCCACACGCAAAACAAGCCCCTGTTTTTTTCTGTTGCCGTTACCGAACGGAAGAAGTACCCTTACCCCCGGCACAACGCGCCCGCCCAGCTTTTCGGGGATAGAATAGGAATACGGCGCGTCAAAATAAAACGCCAAACCTTCGACGGCAATAACCGCTACAGAAGGCATATCAGTCGAAAATCTCTTTATTTTCGATGATTTTGTATCTGCCGCTGATAATATCGTCAAGAGCCTCGGTTACGGGCTTCTCGGTGGAGTGATTCTGTTCCTCGAGATTTTTTATTGCTATCGCGCGCGCTCTTTTTGCGGTTGCGGTAACAAGCGAGTAACGGCTGATGCCCTTGTCAAGAATTACGTTAAGATTCGGATTAAGCATTGTATTATACCACCCTTTCGGTCAATTTATAAGTTTATTTACAAAGCCTTTCATAAGCTCAAATCTGTGAGCCTCGGCGCTCAAAATGCCGCAAATATCGTCGGCACACTGAGAAACTTTGTCATTGATTACAATGTAGTCGTATTCTTTGGCGCGTTTAAGCTCCTCACGGGCAATTTCAACGCGTTTTTCATACTCCTGCTCGGTTTCGGTTCCGCGGTTTTTAAGGCGGAATTTAAGCTCCTCAAACGACGGAGGAACGATAAAGACGGATATGGCGTCGGGGTAAAGACGGCGTATATTATCGGCGCCCTCAACCTCTATTTTAAGAACGACGCACTCGCCGTTTTTAAGCATTTTATCAACCGCGGCTTTCGGCGTTCCGTAAAAATTCGCACCGAAATTAACGTATTCGATAAAATAGCCCTCGGTAATTTTACGCTTAAAATCCTCTACCGTGGTGAAATGATAGTCTATTCCGTCCGTTTCGCCGTCGCGCATGGCGCGCGTTGTCATTGAAACAGAGCGGCTGATGTTGATGTGACGGTCATTAAGTTCTTTTAAAACGGTGTCTTTGCCGCAACCCGACGGAGCAGAGAGAACCACAAGCATTCCTTTATTCGCCGAAGCCAAATTCTCTTCCCCCTTTTTCGTCGTTAAAGCGCATTAAAATCTGTTCTGCCGACAGAAACGAAAGAACAACATTGTTGTTATCCGTAACTATAACGGATTTTGTTTTACGTCCGTGCGTGGCGTCGATTAAAAGCGCGCGTTCTTTGCTTTCCTGAATCATACGCTTTGCAGGTGCAGAGTCCTGGCTCACAACGCAAACCACGCGGTCGGCATTAATAAGGTTGCCGAAACCGATATTTACAAGCTTCATTAAGGTCACCGTTTATTCTATGTTCTGAATCTGTTCTCTTATTTTTTCAACCTCGGCTTTTATGTCGATAACGCGCCTTGCTATATCGACGTTTTGCGCTTTTGAGCCGATTGTGTTTGATTCGCGGTTAATTTCCTGAACAAGAAAATCAAGCTTTCTGCCTATGGCGTCGTCGGAATCGAGCATTGTACGAAGCTGGTCTATGTGACTTCTGAGCCTAACGGTTTCTTCCGCAACGGCAATTTTATCGGCAAAAATCGCGGCCTCGGTAAGAAGACGCGTTTCGTCAACCGAAGCGTCGCCGAGAATGTCTTTCATTCTTTCAAGAAGCTTATCGTTATATTCTTTAACCGTTTCGGGCGAACGCTTTTCTATATAAGAAACATTTTCGAGAATAAGGTCAGCCCTGCTTAAAACGTCGGCTCTCATTTTTGCGCCCTCGCACGCGCGCATTGCAATAAATTCATCAATAGCGGCGTTAAGAGTTTTTAGAACAGCGTCCGTAAGCTCTTCTTCGTCAACAGGGGTTTTCGTGACGGTCAAAACATCGGGAAAGCGTGCAATAACCGAGGCACAAACGTCGTTTCTGAGCTGAAATTCTTCGGAAAGCGCCGAAAAAGCATTGACATACCCGCGCGCAAGAGGCTCGTTTAAAGTAACTGTTACGCTGTCGTCGGCAATTGTTTCAACAGTTACATAACACTCGACCTTACCGCGTGAAATCCTTTCCGAGGCGGCGGATTTAAGCTTGTCCTCAAGGAAGGAATAACCGCGCGGCACACGCGAAGAAAACTCAAAATACCTGTGGTTGACGCTTTTAATTTCAACCGTAATGTTAAAATGCTCGAAAGAAGCCTGCGCCCTTCCGAAGCCGGTCATACTTTTTATCATTAAAATTCACCGTAAAATTTATAAATTTCAATAATTATACTAAATATATTCTTTATTGTCAAATCTTAGCTGGATAATTTTTTAATTTCATCCTCAGAAAGCTCGCGCCAATCGCCCGTTCGAAGCATTCCGAGCTTAACAGAGCCGACAGCCGTGCGTTTAAGCCTTGCAACTTCAAGTCCGACAGCCTCGCACATCTTTCTTATCTGGCGGTTTCTGCCCTCAAAAATCGTCATTTGAAGCACGCTTCTCGTCTCGCTTTTTTCAAGAACGTGAATTTCAGCGGGAAGAACCTCACGCTCGTCAATAACGATTGCGCCGTCCGAAAGCTTTTCAATTTGTTCGGCGCTCACTGAAGAACGCACCGTTACGCGGTAGGTTTTTGAAATGTGCTTGCTCGGGTGCATTATGTGATTTGCAAATTCGCCGTCGTTCGTAAGAAGCAAAAGCCCCTCGGAGTCGCGGTCAAGGCGGCCTATCGGATAAACAACCGCGCCGACGTCTTCAACAAGCTCTTTAACGCATTTTCTTCCGAGCTCATCGCTCATGGTCGTTACATATCCGCGCGGCTTGTTAAGCATTATATAATATTTTTCTTTTACCTGCGAAACTTTTTTGCCGTTTACGGTTACAACGTCTTTTTGGGGGTTGACTTTATCGCCGAGCGCCGCTTTTTTGCCGTTGACATAAACGCGCCCATCCAAAATCAACTGTTCTGACTTTCTTCTTGAAGCGACGGAACATTCGGATAAAAATTTTTGTAATCTTTCCTCTGCCATACTATTTAAAAATTCCCTTTATAAAACTTAATATTTTTTCTAAAAACGATTGCTTATTTTCGGCGCTTTTTTCATTAACGGGTAAAGCGGGAGCATCCTCACAAGCGACAATATCGGCAAAAAGAACATCTTTCCCGAAAGAGTCTTTCAAAACAGCTTTGCCCACAACATCGCCCTTTTTAATCGGCGCAAAAAGCGCATTTTCTTTTAAAAGCGAAACGCTGTAATCGGAAGACCCGGACGACGTGTAATAATCGGGTGAAACACGCACCTTTATCTGCGGTTTTTTGGCACCTGCAACATCAAAATAAAGCTCACTGCCCGAAATCCACGGCGATTTTTCAACCTGTTTAAAGCCGTATTCATAAAGCTTTTCATGGTCGCGCCAATCGTCGGGCGCATTTAAGGTGACTGCAACAAGCGTTATGCCGTCTCTTTCGGCGGCAGAGACAAGGCAACGCCCCGCCGCCTTTGTAAACCCCGTTTTAATTCCGAAAACGCCGTCACAACTTGAAAGCAACCTGTTGTGATTTTTGAAAGTGCGTGTAATTTCGGGGTTGCCGTAAGAAACCGACGCGGTTTTTAAAGAGCACATTGAAGAAAACTGCGGATTGCCGATAGCAAAAGCACCCAAAAGCGCCATATCGTAGGCCGTTGAATAGTGGTCGTCGCAAGGCAGTCCCGACGGATTTGAAAAATGTGTGTTTTCCATACCGAGTAAGCGTGCTTTTTTATTCATAAGCTCACAAAACGCGCCAACATCGCCCGAAACGGTGCGCGCGGTAAGATTGGCGGCGTCGTTTCCGCTTTCAAGAAGCATTGCAAGAATCAGCGTTTCAAGAGATATTCTGTCGCCCTCTTTCAAGCCGATTGAGGTGCCCTCTGTGTTAACGGATGCACTGTCTGCAATCGCCTTTTTTTGAAGCTCGCCGTATTCGACAGCTAAAAGCGCGGTCATAATTTTTGTTGTGCTTGCAACGGGGCGCTTTTCATTCGGGGACTTTGAATACAAAACATCCTTTGTATCGGCTGTTATAAGAACGGCGGAAGCGGCGCTTAAAGACGGCATTTCGCCGCAATAAGCCGTTATTGTAAAAATGTGAAAACCGAGCACCGCCGCAAACAGCAGCGCCAAAGACTTTTTCAGCAAACCAACCACCTGCTTTCAAAAAATAATATGCAGGTGGTTGACTGTAGATTATTAATTATTCGGCGCTGTTTTCGCCGTCTTTTTTATCTTTCTTAACAAGGTTTGCAACCTTATCAAACATATCGGGCATCATACTTACAGCGCGTTCTACTGCGTTGTCGTTTGATGTGATGTGCTTGAGCGAAACCTCGCCGTCTTTAACAACCAGGAATGCAACGGGATTGATTGTAATGCCCGCGCCGCCTGCACCGCCGAAAAGCTCAACATTATTTTTTGAGGGGAAGTCGGAGCCGCCCGAAGCGAAGCCGTATGTAACCTTTGAAACGGGAATAATCGTTATTCCTTCGGGAAGAGTAATAGGCTCACCGATTATTGTGCTGACGTCTACAAGGTCGCGTACTTTTTCGATTGTAGTGGCTAAAATTCCGTTTGCTGACTGTTCCTTCATAAGGAAAACACCGCCTTTATCCAAAATATTATTTAACAAACCGTGCTCAAAAGAGCAATTAATTTATGTTCTCGGGTCAGGTGTCGCACTGCCCGCAGAATCCGTTTTATTTTCTGCCTTAGTTTCTGTTTTTGTTTCTGTTTTGCTTTCTTCTGCGTTAAGAGAAGCCGCTTTTTTGCTCTTTTTGCTTTTTTCGTTTGCAAAAAGAACCTTGAAAACAACCTTGAATAACAATGAGAAGCAAAGCGCCACAGCCGCATTTGTAATGCGAATGGGGGTTACTCTTATTTTAGTATAGAGAGTAGCTTCTTTTTTATTTCCCAGGAAATCCGGGACAATTTCGGCGTCGTATTTTTTCACCTTGCAGGTGGAAACGAGCTTGCCGAGCACTGGGTAAAGCCACGCGCAAAGCTTGCCGTATTTAATGGCAGTCTCGGCAGAATCGCCGCCGACAACTTTCATATAAAGGTAAAATTCTTCAATTGTAAGCGTTTTAAAAAGCTTTCCGAAAAAACCGCCGAGCGCCTTGCCCGTGTTATAAAGCATCATTTCAATGCCGTCGTAGCCCTGGTCTAAATAAAGCTGTTTTATAAGGCTGTTGCCGCCTTTTTTAGAAGCTTTTTTGCCTTTCTTTTGCTCTTCTTCGGGGGGCAACTCATTCGAGTCGTCGGTTGTAGTCTCCTCCCCGTCGGACTTTTTTCGTTTCTTTTCTTTTTTCGGCTTTTTCTCTTTTTTCGGTTTTGTCGAATCATAAACGGGAATTTTCAAAAACAGCCAATTTACCGTAACAAGCGTTTTTTCGCCGTAGTCTAAGGTAACGGAAAGATGAATCGAAAAAACAATTATAAAAAAGAGAATAATTCCGCCGATTATATAAAGCGCCGTCATTAAATCAATCCTTTATAAATTTATTCGGCTTTTTCATTTTTGTCGTCAGCCGCTTCGCTGTCAAACATTGAAAGCTGACCCGAATCGACGTCGGACATAAGTATTTCTTTTTCGGCAGTCGGAAGCTTCGGTAATTCCGAAAGCTCCGAAATTGAGAAGCAACGCAAAAAATCGGGTGTAGTGCCGTAAAGTACGGGACGCCCCGGAACATCAAGCCTCCCCTTTTCTTCAACAAGCCCGCGCTGGCAAAGCGTTGTGACAACGCCCGAGCAATCAACGCCGCGCACCTGCTCTATGTAAGGCTTTGTAATCGGTTGGTTGTAAGCTATAATCGCAAGAACCTCAAAGGCAGCCTGCGAAAGCGGCGCGTTGCGCTTTAAATCAAGAACGGCGCGAATTTGCTCAATATATTCTTTGCGGCTGCAAAGCTGATATTTATTGTCAAGCTGTAAAAGACAAATTCCGCTGTCGGGAGCGTTTAACTTTTTTTCAATTTTCTCTAATATTTCGAGAATTTTTTCGTCGTCAACGCCGAAAACGGTACAAAGTCTTTTATATTCAAGCGGTTCAGCCGCCGCAAACAGGACAGCCTCTACCGCCGCAGTCAGTTTTTCATCCGTCAAATGGTTTCATTTCCTTCCAACAATTCAATCTCTGTGTTATCGCCGTCGCCGCTTATATATACCTCTTTACTTTTTGCAAGCTCAAGCACCGCAAGAAACGCCGCAACAAGGTCCGAGCGTGACTCGGCACTTTTAAAAATATCGGAAAGACGGCGTTTTTTTACCGAACGAAGACAAGCTTTTATGCTTTCGATTTTTGAAGCGACCGAAACGATTTTTTTAGTAACAATGTTTTTAAACGAATCGAGCGGCGGCGGAAGCCTTCTGAGCTTTTTGCCCGCGGCGGCAATATATGCCGAAATCAGCTCCGACGTTTCGTGAAGCCGCCTGTATGTCATATCGGGGTCGATATTTTCGGGCGCACGCGTCAAAAGGTCAAAGCCTTCGGTCTGCTCCGAAAGCTTTTTTGCAAGAATTTTGCAATCGCGGTACTCGAGTAGCTCGCCGGTAAGCTCTTTTTTAAGCTCCTCTGCCTCCTCGTATACGGGAAGAAGCGACACGGTTTTGATGTAAACAAGGCGAGCCGCCATTTCAAGGAACTCGCTTGCAACCTCCATATCGGAGTCCTGCATATTTCTGACATAAGCCGTGTATTGGTCGACAAGCTCTATAATCGGAATATCGTAAATATCAAGTTTATGTTTTGTTATAAGATGCAAAAGCAAGTCCATAGGACCTTCAAATACATCTAATTTGTAAAGGGGTTGTTCCATATTATTAATCAGAATAAAGCAAAAGGCAGTGAAACCAATTTGTTTAAGAGTGTAAGTATAAATGTTGAAGCAAACGAAATCGGGACAGATAAAACACCCGTAAACACAAGTACCATAAGAGCTATATTGATATAACGCTCATACTGCATAAGCTTATAGTAATATTTTGAAGGTAAAAGCGCGGTTAAAAGCCTTGAACCGTCAAGCGGCGGCACGGGAATAAAATTGAAAACCGCAAGAGTCACGTTAGTTGATGCCGCATAGAAGAAAAACAGTCGGCCCGCATTGAGATAAACATTGTTTGCCGCAGGGATTAAGAACAGCGCATTATAGATAATAAGGCAAACCAAAGCCTGAAGAAGGTTGCACGCAGGGCCCGCAAGCGCCACAAGAGCCATATCTCTTTTAGGCTTTTTGAAGTTTCGCATTCTGACTTCAACGGGTTTTGCATAGCCGATGCCCCATAAAAGCATCATCAAAGCACCCGTCGGGCTGATGTGCGCCATCGGGTTTAAAGTTACCCTGTTGCGAAGAAGCGGCGTATCGTCGCCGAGTGCGACCGCAACGCGCGCGTGAGCGTACTCGTGCAAAGGGGTTGCACAGAATATGATATAACAAAGCGACATTAAATAAACCGCTATGCTGACTGCGTCAAATTCGCCTGAAAAAAGAAGACTTAACATTATTACCCTCCGTTCCTGAATATTCTACAATAAAACATATAAAAGGTCAACAAAAATTTTGCCTATCGGCGCACCACGACTACGCGGTCGGTTCCTGCGCCGTCTTTTATAAGCTTTGCGCCGTCAGCCTTATTAAGAAACATTGAAAGAATGTTTTTAGCCTGCCCCTCGCCGCATTCCATAGCGGCAGTTCCGCCCTTAGTGAGGTACGGAAACCATTTTTCAGAAAGAGCGCGATAAAATTTAAGTCCGTCAATGCCGCCGTCAAGCGCAAGGGACGGTTCAAACCGAACCTCTTTTTGAAGAGCGGCAAGCTCCTCTGTTGCAATATACGGCGGATTTGAAAGAATCATATCGGGTTGAGGAAGCTTCAAACTTTCTATTCCGTCAAAAATATCGCCTTTTATTACGGTGACATTCGGCGCGTCTAATGTTGCGGCATTTTCCTTTGCAAGAGAAACGGCAGTGTCCGAAATATCAACACAAAAGACCGCGCACATCGGAAACTGCTTTGCAACCGAAATACCCACGCAGCCGCTGCCGGTGCACAAATCAAAAATAACGCCCTTATAAGTCTTTCGCATATTGTTGACGGCGTATTCAACGAGAAGCTCGGTTTCGGGTCTCGGAATGAGAACGCCCTCTTTGACCTTGAAGGTGTATTTATAAAAATCCCACTCGCCTATTATATATTGAAGCGGCTCAAAGGAGCATCGCCTTGACACGCAATCGTTAAAATAAGAAAGCTTAGTTTCATCAGCCTTAGACTGCATATTAAGAAGAAGCTGTGTTCTGTTCATTGAAAAGCAGTGTTCAACGAGAATGCGCGCGTCCGTTTCGGGCGAGTCGCACCCCGCGCAGTCGAGGGCTTTAATTGCATTTCTGTAAACGGTATAAAGGTTGCTCAAAGCGCGTCGTCCTCCGGATTGTCCGTAATAACCGCTTTAAGCGAAGCTATGCCGACTTCTATAATATCGTCTGTCGGTTCTTTTGTGGTTATTCTTTGCATCAAAAGCCCGGGGGCTGAAAGAATTTTAACAAAAAGATTGTCGTGCTTGCCTGCATATTTTATAAATTCATAGCTTATGCTGACGATAACGGGCACTATAAGAAGCTTTATAGCCATCCAAACGGCTCTTACATCGTCAATCCCGGGGAAGATTACGACAATCAGCGACGACACGAGAATGCTTAAAATAAGAATTACAAAAATAAAGCTTGTGCCGCAGCGCGGGTGAAATCTTTTTTGCATACGAACATTGTCAACGGTAAGCTCAAGCCCGTGTTCATAACAAAAAATCGTTTTGTGCTCTGCACCGTGATACATAAAAACGCGTTTGATGTCGGGCACTTTTGACACGGCAACCATATAGAGAATGAATATAAGCATTCTCATTATGCCCTCAAACAACGGGTGAATGTTTGCAAGAGCATTGTGGCAGACGTATTCGTCAAATTTGTCAACAAGAAACGTCGGCAAATAAAAGAATAAAAGAAATGCGACGGCAAAACCCAGCACAAGAGCAACAGCGGAAACGACAGCCATCATTTTAGGGCCGAAATGCTCGGTTATCCATTTGTCTAACTTTGACATATTTTCGGGGTCTTCGGCGCCGTCGTCAAGCCCTGCTTTTTCTGCTGATTTTGTCATACACTTATAGCCGAAAATCATTGTTTCGACAAAATTGAAAATTCCTCTTATAAGGGGCCACCCTGCGGGCTTGAATTTGTCCTTGCAGCGCTTCCATTCAAGGTGCTCGACGTCAATTGATTTGTCAGGCAGACGCACAGCCATTGCCGCGCCGCGGGGGCCTTGCATCATAATACCCTCGATAAGCGCCTGACCGCCGACCGAAGTTTTGTGATAGTTTGTATTTTTAGTTTCATTGCTCATCTTTAATTACCGCCGTTTCTTCTGTAACATTTGCTATAGGCTGGGGCTCTTCGATTGCCACCTTTTCAACGGGCAGAATAACCGTAACCTTTGTGCCGACGCCCTCTTCGCTTTCAATCTCAAACACGCCGTTGTGCAGTTTGATTATTTCATCGACAACCGCAAGACCTATTCCCGAGCCGCGAACCTGAATATTTGCTTTATAAAACTTTTTCTTCACATTCGGCAAATCTTCTTTTGATATTCCGCAGCCGTTATCAATAAAATTAATTCTTAAAGTGCCGTCGGAGCAAAACGCTTCAACATATACCCTGCCGCCGCGCTCGGTATACTTGAACGCATTGTCAAGAATATTGACAAAAACCTGTTTAATTCGGTTGGGGTCGGCAGTCATCGGAGCAGGTATATCGGGAACGGAATAAGAAAGCTCTATTCCGTCACGCTTTGAACGCTCTTTAAAAACAAAAATCGCTTCGTCAAGCTCGGCAAGAACATCTATCTTTTCAAGCCGCAAAGAAAAATTGCCGTTTTGCATTCGCGAGAAGTCAAGAAGCTCTTCAACGAGTCTTGAAAGTCTGTCGGACTCGTTAATTATTACCTCAGTCCCGCGCCGCGAAAGCTCCCTATCTTCGCCGTCAAGCTCTTTAAGCATTTCGCCCCAGCCCTTAATTGCCGTAAGCGGCGTTCTTAATTCGTGCGAGACAGTTGAAATAAAATCGTTTTTCATTTTATCGGTGGCGGCAACCTGCGAAAGCATTTGGTTTACGGAGTCGGCAAGCTCTGTAATTTCATCGTCATTGCCGAGGTCTTTTACCCTTGCGTCATAATTGCCGTCGGCAAATTCACGCGCGGTGTTATTAATTTGCCTTACGGGTGCAACAATCGTTTGAACAAAAAACATACCCGAAAGCGTTACAAGCGCCATTGCAATAAGGAACACCAAAAGAATAAGAAAAATGAAGCTGACAACCTGTGAATCAATAGCTTTAAGCGAAGTGATAAAGCGCACGCCGCCCCTGAAAGTGTCGGTCTTTGTGGGAAAAACCATTGCGACGCTCATTATGTGCTCGCCGTTTTCGTTAAAGCCGCTCCATTTTGAAACACCCGTTTTGCCCTCAAACGCTTCGTTGACATCTTCGGTTTTGACGTTTTTGCTGTCTACCGTAAAGCCAGATGAAGACCATATTTTGCCGCTTTTGCTTATAACCTGAACCTCTATTTTGCTTTTGGCGTTAAAATCCTCAATAAATTCGATTGCCTTTTGTTCAAACGTATCGTCGTTTGAGTCAAGGTACGGCGCAAAAAAGTTCGTTACATTCTCGTTTGCGTAGCCGGAAAGCAGTGTTGTGACATAGTTTCTGTAATACCCGACGACCGACGCAACGCTTATGACGCACATAATAAGCAGTATTACCGCGGTAACAAGCAGTGTATTTTTCGCCCATCTGAGCGTAATACCCTTAATACGCATAAGCCTTGTCCTTTCAAAAATTTTTTATGCCGTCAGTTCCACTTATAGCCCATTCCCCAAACCGTAACAAGGTGTTTCGGGAGCGAAGGCTCGTCCTCAATCTTCATGCGAAGCCGCCTTATATTGACGTCAACAACCTTTTCGTCTCCGAAATAAGACTCGCCCCACACATGTTTTAAGATGTCGTTGCGGCTTAAAGCCTTTCCCGCGTTGACAAAAAAGAACTCAATAATCTGAAACTCAACCTGTGTAAGCTCTATCTGTTCGCCGTTTTTGAAAAGGGCGCGGTTTCTTATGTTAAGCTCAAACGGAGAGATAGATATTATATCGCTTTTTGAGCTTGCCTTTTCAGCGCCGCCCGTCATGGCAACGCGCCTGTAAACGCTGTCGACACGAGCCATAAGCTCCGACGGCGAAAACGGCTTTGTTATGTAATCGTCGGCGCCCATTAAAAGACCCGAAACCTTATCCATCTCTTGGGTTTTTGCCGTGAGCATAATTATGCCGACATTGCCGCTTACAGCGCGCAGACGTTTGCAAACTTCAAGTCCGTCCACATTCGGCATCATAATATCAAGCAGAACAACGTCAATATCGCCGCCCTTTTCGTTATACAAAGAAAGAGCTTCTTCGCCGTCACAGGCTTCTGTTACCTCATATCCCGCGCGTTTTAACGTTATTGCGATAATCTCTCTTATAGCGCTTTCATCTTCTGCAATAAGCACTCGTTTCATAATTCACAAAGCCTCCTAAAGCTTAATAAAAGATGATGTGACCGTATCTTCGGTTATGCCGAAAGCAGTCCCCTTTTCAGTAATAGAATAATAATATTTATACGAAGCATCGGAATAAAATTCTGTCATACCCTCTGCCACGGCGCTGTCGCCCTCGGCGGCACAGGTTATTCTGAATAGCTCGTCCGACACGCTTTTCTTTTTTGCGTCCCATCTGTAAAATACGAGGGAGTTTTTGAAAATATCGTATCTTACCGTTACCTTGTCGCCCCACGGCATTTTAAAAAGATAAGAATGAATGGGGTTATATACAGAAAAAATGTCGCTTTCGCTGTTGTCGCCCGCGGCATTGAGCCACCTGATGCCCGTAACGGTATAAACGGTGTTTGTGACTTTCACTTCAAGCTCTTGCTTTTCAGAGTCAAGAGAAACAGTAGCGGGTACTTCAAGACGCTCGTCGCCGTCCAAGTCAGAAGTAGGTATTTTTGACGAGCGAAGCGTCTGCACCGCAGGAGCTGAGAAAATACGCTTCGGTTTCAACGCCTTTTTATCCCAACAAATTACCTCGGTAAAAATTGAGGTTTCATTTTTAATGCAATCAACAAACACTCTTGTAAATTTGCCCTCCGAATCAACACCCGAGTCGGATTTTATCGCAGAAACGGAGGAAACGGCACCGTCAAGCATAGTTTCGGCATATTTTACAATATTGTCGGCACCGTCAACGCCGAACACTCTGAAATATGTTTTCGGCGTATCGCCGGAATCGTCGGCATAAACAACAATAAAGTCATCTTTGCCGTCGTTGTTAAAGTCGGCAATGTGGCAAGCAGTGTAATATTCGTTAAGAACCGTTTTAAGCCCCACCGTGCCCGTTTCGCCGACAGAAAGCGTGTAAACGGTAACTGTTCTTGACGTTTTGTTTTCAAAAGTCGACCAAGCGACAACAACTTCAAATTTTCCGTCACCGTTAAAATCGGCAAAGTCTATCGAATAAACGCCGCTGCCCGCGCCCTTGATGTCCGAAGCGATTACCCAAGTGCCGTTAACGCAGTCAAGAAATGCTATACGCGCAGAAGAGTCTATTGAAGTGTCGGTATAAAACACCACGGCTTCGTTTTCAGAGTCGCCGTCAATATCGTATAAAACAAACGAGGATTTATAAGTCCCGCGCGACGGCGTTCTGAGCTGGACGGTTTTGCTTGCGGTAAGGCGGTTAAACGCCGCCTGAACCTCGCCGTTATCGCCCGAAAGCGCCGGCGGAGCAAGCAGACTTTCCACAGAAAAGAAATTGAGGGAACAGCCCGAAACAAATATTAAACACAATACTGCGGCTGTGATGAGGAAAAGCCGTTTAATAACTTTTTTCAAGCTGAACACCTCCTTTAAAATCGGTTAGGCTCTCTTATGCCTAAATTAAAGCGTAACTTCGACCGTATAACTGCCGTAAATCCAGCAGTTTTTACTTTTGACGGAAACAGCCACGGGCACGCTCACCGTCTGACCCGGGCGCATTTCAAGCTCTGAAAGGTCAACCTCCGCCTGAATGTCGTCAACAGTTATATTTTCAAGGTTTTTAGCCGTGCCGATAACCGAAACAGATTTATCAAGACCCGAGACAACATATTTGACCGAAGAAGAA
>OQVL01000352.1_pt1 | contig 23178 bp, 12 predicted proteins | sample 1691501 | NCBI WGS metagenome assembly OQVL01 (sample SAMN03418253, study PRJEB22391) | human gut metagenome | biome: human-gut; feature: organic feature; material: feces | host: Homo sapiens | place: Tanzania | collected 2013-01 | reverse complement strand
GGGCAGCATGTTCGGTCATCATCGTTGATATGATACATGTGAAGAGAATCATCATCACCACCCCATTGAGCATGTCGTCGGTGACAAGCGACTGTCCCGGCGCCACCTCTATCTTCATGCCTATCATCACCATGGCTATGGCTCCAGCCGCATGGGCAGAGGTAAGTCCAAACATCATGTTGCCCGACGACAGAGGCAGGCGAAACAAGAAGCTGGCTACATAAGCCGCCAACGCCTTGCCAAGCGTTCCGAACAGCACTATTAGGACCATAACCAACACGATGTCGCCTCCGGCAAACAGCATACGCACATTTATCAGCATTCCCACACCTATCAGGAAATAGGGAATGAAGATAGCGTTGCCTATAAACTCGATGCGGTTCATCAATGGCGACACATGAGGGATGAAACGGTTGAGTATCAATCCCGAAAGGAAGGCTCCGAAGATGCCCTCCAAGCCCACAGCCTCGCTGAACACGGCACTCATAAAGAGCATCGACATGACAAAGATGAACTGCATCACAGCATCGCTATAGCGGCGAAGGAAGCAACGCGTCAGACGTGGGATGATTATGACCAACGTCGCACAATAGAGCACAAACTTGCCTGCAAACCACAGCCAGAACCACACACCCGTCTCGCCACCATACGACGCCACCACGCCTGCCAACACCACAAGCGACACAAGCAGCGAAATCATCGACGAGCCTACCGACAGCGTAACGCTCGGCTTCTTCTGCAATCCATACCTGCCCACAATGGGATAGGCAATAAGCGTGTTCGAAGCCATAATGCAGCCAAGCAGAAGCGAGGCAAACGTGGAATAGTGCAGAATGGTGATGCTCGCCACATAAGTAAGGATGAACGGCACACCAAACGTGAGCAGACCGAACACACCGAAACGACGCGAATTGCGCTTCACGCCTTCCATGTCCATCTCAAGCGAGGCAAGAAACATTATATAATACAGTCCCACCTTGCCAAAAAGCTCAAAGGAGTCGTCGCGGGACAGAATGTTGAAGCCATACTTGCCTACAGCAACACCTGCAAGCACCATTCCTATGATGTGCGGAATGCGCAGTTTGCCCATTATGATAGGGGCAAAGAGGATGATGAGCAGCACCACAAAGAATATGAGAGTGGGGTCGGTGATAGGGAAATAGTTGGCTAAATTTGTCATAAGGACTTGCTTTTGGGATTCTTTACACTTTGCGGGGTGAGCGTTTATTGACTGCAAAGTTACTCAAAATCGACGACATTCATATTGTTTTTCGCACTTAACAACAATATTTTTTAAGCTAATGTTGCCCAAACCAAATTTAAATGCTACTTTTGCTTTAGTAATTACCTCGAACAACAAATCATGACCATTCTATTCAACATAACCTATACGGCGACCTACGACGAAGAGATTCTACTCAACCTTGTTGTCAACCGCAATGGGCTACGCTGTCGGCAACAAGCCAGCATGACTACCACCGACGGACATACATGGACATACAAGCTCCATGACGTAACGTGTGGCAACAAGGAGAAGCCGTACATCGACTACTTCTTCACCATAACACGTGGCGGACGCGAATACAAACACGAGTGGACGGGGATGCTTCATCGCATCGACCTCAACCTCACCCGCTGCGAACTGCTCAGCGTGAACAATGTGTGGCACGAGAAACCCGACGACACACGATTCTACACCACAGCCTTCACCGAATGCCTCCAGCCAAGGGCCGTCACGCCTGCCGGACGCACCGCGCTACTGCGCACCATCCGACTGATTGTGCGTGCACCGGAACTTCTACCCGGCGAGCGACTGGCCATAGTGGGCAGCAACCAACATCTTGGTGAATGGAACGCCCAACAGGCTTTGCCTATGACCGAGCACAACCATTGTGAGTGGCAAGCCGACATCAACGCAGCCAACATCACCACCGACATACATTATAAATATGTGGCAATCGACAGCGAAGGCAACGCCGTATACGAAGCCAACCCAAACCGCTCACTCGAATTTACAGAAATAAAGCAGGGCGAGGCCATAGCCATAGAGACGGAGGAAGCACGCTTCAACCGCCCTACCCCACAGCCCACATGCCTGCACACATCGATTGCACAGCTCGGGTCGGCCGACGGTTTCGGCATAGGCAACTTTGGCAGTCTTGCCAAGTTCATAGCTCAGACAGCAGCCTCAGCCAAGGCACAGATGATTTACATACCGCCAGTGTGCGACTCCATATCCACACACACCAACGCCGACGCCAATCCCTACTCCTCCATAAGCGCGTTTGCCCTCCACCCTCTGCTGTGCGACCTAAGTCGGCTGCCCACCATTGCCGACCCTGCCGAACGCGAGCGCATGGACACACTATGCCAACAACTTGGCTCTTCGGCTGGCTACGACTACACTGCCACCTTGCACACCAAACTGGAATACCTGCGATGCGTGTTCAACGAAGAAGGCGACCACACATTGCACTCAGCCGACTACCGACGCTTCTTCACAGCCAACGAGCGGTGGCTCGTGCCTTACGCCCAATTCAGCTATCTGCGTGACGCCTACGGAATAGCCGACTTCCGCCGATGGCCAAGCCACAACGAATGGACAGAAGCCGAACGGGGGCAACTGCAAAATGCCCGAACCAAGGCCTACAAGAAATTGGCTTTCTTCTACTATGTGCAGTATGTGCTACATTGCCAACTGCGCTCCGCCCACGACACAGCACGCCAACACGGCATTGTGCTTGCGGGAGACATGACTGCCAACATCAACCCCAACGGATGCGACGTGTGGCAAGAACAGAGCAATGTAGGCACTGACGAATGGTGGACAAGGAGGCTGGCAGCAATGCAACTATACTACGACGCCTGCCGAGTGCCCGACAAAGTGGCACGACACCGACAAGTGGCCGACGCCACAAGAATATGGCTAACCAACAGCGATTGACACACTTATAAAACCCAAAAATAAGGCATACGCATAATAATTCTTTATTGTACGTATGCTTTTACGTTTTTTTTCATTACTTTTGTCGAAACAAACCAAAACAACATCATACAAAACATGAAACAATCCCTTACTACTTTACTATTACTTGCGGCTCTCACCCAGAGTGCCAATGCTCAGAACAACAAACCCCTGCGCTACTGGTTCGACCGTCCTACAACACTCAACGGTGCTGCAATATGGTTTGGCGGACATCCCGAAAATTGGAATTCAACAAAAAAACCAATCACAGCTGGCGACACTGCCAAGAACCCCGACGCTGAATGGGAATCACAATCGCTGCCTATCGGCAACGGTTCGCTCGGCATCAACATCTTAGGCTCGGTGGAAGCCGAACGACTCACACTCAACGAGAAGAGTCTGTGGCGTGGAGGCCCAAACACTTCGCGAGGAGCAAAATACTATTGGGACGTAAACAAGCAGTCGGCCCATGTGCTCAACGACATCCGCAAGGCTTTTGCCGACGACGACTGGAAGCGTGCCGACGAACTCACACGCAAGAACTTCAACAGTACAGTGGAATATGGCTCGGCCGACGAGACTCCATCACGCTTTGGAAGCTTCACCACAGCAGGCGAACTGTATGTGGAGACCGGACTCAGCGCCGTAAACATGACCGACTACCGCCGCGAACTCTCGCTCGACTCTGCCGTGGCTCACGTGCAATTCAAGAAAGACGGAGTGAGCTACCGCCGCGAATACTTTGCCAGCTATCCAGCCAACGTCATTGCCATACGCTACACAGCATCGGCAAAGGCTAAGCAGAATCTCGTCATCTCTTATGCCAAGAATCCTGTATCCGAGGGCAAGATGACTGCCTGCGGCAACGACGCCTTGCTTTGGGACGCCCGACTCGACAACAACCAAATGCAGTATGCCATCCGCATCAAGGCCATAAACAAGGGCGGAACAGTAAGCAACGAAGGCGGACGACTCACAGTGAAGGGGGCCGACGAAGTAGTAATCCTGCTTACAGCCGACACCGACTATAAGGAGAACTACACTCCCGACTTCAACGACCCAAAGGCTTACGTGGGCGTCGACCCAGTGGCCACAACCGCCAAATGGCTCGACCAGGCTTCGGCCTCTGGCTACGACCAGCTGCTCAAGGAGCACTACAACGACTACTCAAAGCTGTTCAACCGCGTGAAGCTCACGCTCGACAATACAAATTCCACCGACGACCGTCCTATCAACAAGCGACTCGCCGACTACCGTCAAGGCAAATCCGACCTCTATCTTGAGCAGCTCTACTATCAGTTCGGACGCTACTTGCTCATAGCCTCTTCGCGCCCAGGCAACCTTCCTGCCAATCTCCAGGGCGTATGGCACAACAATGTAGACGGACCTTGGCGCGTGGACTACCACAACAACATCAACCTGCAGATGAACTATTGGCCGGCTTGCCAGACCAATCTTCCGGAGTGTGAGCTGCCTCTGTTCGACTTCGTGAAGGGACTTGTCAAGCCAGGCGAGGTTACTGCCAAGGCCTACTTCGGCACTCGCGGCTGGACCACATCCGTTTCGGGCAACCCGTTCGGCTTCACCACTCCGCTCTCGAGCGAGGACATGTCGTGGAACTTCTCACCATTCGCAGGTCCGTGGCTTGCCACACATCTGTGGAACTACTACGACTACACACGCGACAACAAGTGGCTCGCCAACGAGGCCTACGACATTATCAAGGGTAGCGCCAACTTTGCAGCCGACTATCTGTGGCATCGCAGCGACGGTGTCTACACAGCAGCTCCGTCTACATCGCCCGAGCACGGTCCTATCGACGAGGGCGCAACCTTCGCCCATGCCGTAATACGCGAGATTCTCATCGACGCTATCGACGCAAGCAAGACACTCAACCGCGACGCCAAGGAACGCCGCTCATGGGAGGACGCACTTAAGAAGCTTGCCCCTTACAAGATTGGACGCTACGGACAGCTCATGGAATGGTCGCGCGACATCGATGATCCAGAGGACCACCACCGCCACGTAAACCAGCTCTTTGGATTGCACCCGGGACACACCATCTCGCCTGTCACTACTCCTGAGCTTGCCAAGGCCTCGCGTGTAGTGCTTGAGCATAGAGGCGACGGTGCCACAGGATGGTCGATGGGATGGAAGCTCAACCAGTGGGCACGCCTACACGACGGCAACCATGCCTACAAACTCTATGGCAACTTGCTCAAGAACGGCACACTCGACAACTTGTGGGACACACACGCCCCATTCCAGATTGACGGCAACTTTGGCGGCACTGCCGGCGTGACCGAAATGCTTATGCAGAGCCACATGGGATTCATACATCTCTTGCCTGCTCTGCCCGACGCATGGAAAGAAGGCTCCATCACCGGACTCCGCGCTCGCGGCAACTTCACAGTAGACATCTACTGGAAGAACGGCAAGCTCGACCACGCCAACGTAGTGTCGGGTTCTGGCGGAACATGCTCTTTGCGCTATGGCGACCAGACAAAGACTCTGAAGACTAAGAAGGGCAAAACCTATGAGGTGAAGTTCTAAACATAACTACCATTTTTGCGTTTCCTCGGGAGGTAATTTTTGCTCCCTCCCGAGGAAACAATTTTTTCCTGCCGAGAGAGTAAAAAGACACTTTAATAATTGATAATTAAAGTATACTGGGCCCATAATTCGATTATTTTAGCTAAATTTGTAAAACAAACAGATAAAACGCGACTTTCGAATGAAACCTGTCCACAAAAAAACTCTTAAGATATTGGCGGCTATTGTCACCACACCTATTATTATAGTCACTCTGCTGGCTGTGCTGCTATACATCCCTCCCGTGCAAAACTGGGCGGTGGGACGCGTGACGGCATACGTCTCCGAATCTACCGGCATGTCGGTAGACATAAAGCGTGTGCACCTTAGCTTTCCGCTTAAACTCAGCATCAACGGATTTCGCGCCACACAACCCAACGACTCCCTGCGCGGAGTGACCGACACCATAGCCGACGCCCGACTGCTGAGCGTCAGCGTGCGACTGATGCCTCTTATCCATAAGAACATTGTTGTCGACCGACTCGACTTCAGAGACGTAAAGATGAACACGGCGCAGTTTATCCCCTCGGCAAGGGTGAAGGGCAGCGTGGGCAAACTTACGTTGCGAAGCCGAAGCATCAACCTTGCCACCGAAAGCGTGACACTCGACAAAGCATTGATAGACAACGCCAAACTCGACGTGGCTCTGAGCGACACCGTGCCCGAAGACACCACACAGACTCCCAATTACTGGAAAATAAATCTCGGCAAACTCGACATAAAGAAGTCTGCCGTAACTCTACACATGCCTGGCGACACCCTCTGCATAAAGGCTGGCATGGGGGCATTGAGCGCGGAGCACGGACGCTTCGACCTCTTTAAAAACTCCTACAACATTGGTTCGCTCGACTGGCGCGAAGGCTCGCTCACCTACGACAACCGATATGAGAAGCCACAATCCCAGGGACTCGACTTCAACCATATAGCCCTCTCGGGCATTGCAATGCACATCGATTCGCTAAGATACAGCAGCGAAGCTCTTGCCTTGCACCTTAAGGAATGCGCCATGAGCGAGAAGAGCGGCTTGAGCGTGAAGCAATTCACCACTCATGTCAACCTCGACTCCACCCACATACAGTTGCCCGACCTCAGTCTGCGCACAGCCCTTTCTGCCATAACGGCACGCATAGACATGGACTTGTCCACCTTTGCCGACCGCAATCCCGGCAAGATGAAGGTTTATGCCAAGGGATATGTGGTGAAGAGCGACTTCGCTCCATTGCTTGCCTTCCTTCCAAAGCCTATGCTGCGAAGCTTGCCCAACACCCCCATCACCCTTAGTGCCGACATCAAGGGCAACATGCAGGCCATGCGCATTGCCGACATCTCGGTCACCTACCCCACTGTGCTCACGTTCAAGGCAAACGGCACGGCTCAAAACCTCAACAACACCAACCGACTTAGAGCCGACATACGCGCCGAAGCCCATACCTACAACCTCAACTTTGTGAAGACTTTGCTGCCGAAATCAGCAGCCAAGTCGTTCAACATACCTATGGGCATGAGCCTCAGAGCCAATATTCATGCCGACGGACCACGCTATGTGGCACAATTCAAAGCCTCGCAAGGCGGAGGATACGTGGGGGGCAACGTGGCGTTCGACTCACGCCGACTCGCCTACAACACACGCCTTACAGTAAATAAGCTCAACCTCAAGAACTTCATGCCATCGATGCCGCTGCGCCCATTCACGGGAACACTCACGGCACAAGGAGCAGGATTCGACTTCCTCTCGCCACGCACCCGACTCAATGCCAACGGCGAGGTGACGGAGTTTGCCTACAACAACTACGACCTCTCGGACATTAAACTCACGGCAGAAGTGAAAGACGGTGTGGGACATGCCTCGCTCTGCAGCCACACACCACTCATCGACGGCTCCATCAACCTGAATGCCCTGATGAGCAACCGCAAGATTGACGCGCGACTGATATGCGACCTCGTCAACGCCGACTTCATGCGCATGGGCATTACCAAACGTCCGCTCAACACTTCGTTCAAAGCCAACGTGCTGTTGCTAAGCGACGCCAAGAGCAGCCACAAGGTGGAAGGCACCGTGGGGAATATAGTGATACGCGACTCTGCCAACGCCTACCGACCGGAGAACATCAGCATCGACATGTTCACACGACGCGACTCCACACACGCCGCCCTTAGAAGTGGCGACTTTGCCCTGCACCTCGACGGAGCAGGAAGCATTGAGCACATCATGAACCGCATTACTGAAGTGAACGACGAGCTGGCCAAGCAGCGCAACGAACGCTACATCGACCAACTGCGACTGAGGGAGCGTTTCCCCGAAATGTTCCTCTTTGTGAGTGCCGGCAAGAACAATGTGTTCAGCCGAATGATGAAGCGTTTCGGCTACGACTTCCACAATGCCTTTGTCGACCTTGAAGCGTCGCCACACAATGGCCTCAACGGAAAAGTGAGCCTCGACTCGCTTGTGGCTGCGGGCGTGCAGCTCGACACCATACGCCTTGCCTTTAAGTCGGACTCAACGAAGACCGATTTCGAGGGGCAAGTGCGCAACAACCGCTACAACCCACAGTTTGTGTTCAACGCCAAGATACGCGGTGCCTTCACACAGTCGTCGCTCTACATGGGCACTCAAGTATTCGACAACCGCGAACGCCTTGGCATTGCCCTCGGCTTGAAGGCCGACATGGAGCCGGGAGGCGTTAGACTGAAACTCGGCGGCATCGACCCAGTGTTGGGCTACAAGAAGTTTAAGGTGAACAAAGACAACTACATATTCTTTGCCGAAAACCAGCGCATATCAGCCGACATGCGACTGCTCGCCAACGACGGCATGGGTGTGCAGATATATTCCAACGACAGCACCGAGGCACATCAAGACCTTAGCGTAAGCCTTGCCAAGTTCGACCTCCAGAAGGTGATGTCAATCGTGCCCTACGCCCCCAAGCTGGCTGGCCTGCTCAACGGCGACTTCCACTGGATGGTGTCGGAAGAGGGCGACATGTCGGTGTCGTCGTCGCTAAGCATCGACAAGATGGCCTACGAGGGTTGCCCGATTGGAAATATAGCGAGCGAGTTTGTGTATATGCCTAAAGACAAGGGTATGGAGCATTATGTCGATGGCACACTCACGATGGACCACCACCAAGTGTGTACACTCACCGGCATGTACAACGCTGAGGGCGAGGGGCATATCGACGCCGACATGACTCTGTCGCGCACTCCGCTCCTGCTGCTCGACGGTTTTGTGCCCGACCGCATCATCAATTTCCTTGGCTATGCCGAGGGCAACGTCAAGGTTAGGGGCACCCTCTCCCACCCCGATGTCAACGGCGAGCTGTATTTCGACTCTGCCTACGTGGCAAGCGAGCCTTACGGAGTGATGATGCGACTCTGCGACGACCAGTTGGCTATAAAGAACAGCCGTATGCAGCTTGAGAACTTCCAGATGTTCGCACGCAACAACAATGCGCTCACTCTCTACGGCTATGTCGACTTTGCCAACTTCGACCAAATGAAGGCCTACATCCGTATGCGAGCCGACAACTATCTGCTTATCGACTCCAAGGAGCAGGCACGAAGCGAGGCCTACGGCAAAGCCTATGTCAACTTCCTGGGCCTTGTGGATGGTCCGCTCGACGCTCTGCGTATGCGGGGCCGACTTGACGTGCTTGGCTCAAGCGACATCACGTATATACTGCGCGACTCGCCTCTGTCTACCGACAACCAGCTCGACGGACTCGTGAAGTTTGTTAACTTCCGCAAGCCTGAGACTGTGAGTGTGGAGCGTCCGCCTATCAACGGACTCAAAATGGACCTCACAGTAAACATCGACGACGGAGCACACGCTCTGTGCGCTCTCAACACCGACAAGTCGAACTATGTAGACCTTGTGGGCGGCGGCAATCTGCGAATGCTCTACACCGGCAACGATGGTCTGTCGCTCTACGGACGCTACACCATAGCCTCGGGCGAGATGAAATACTCGCTGCCTGTAATTCCGCTCAAGACGTTCAACATTAAGGATGGCAGTTATGTCGAGTTCTCGGGCGACCCGATGAACCCAAGACTCAACATCACAGCCACAGAGGAGAACAAAACCACCGTGTCTACCGACGGAGGATCGGGCAGAAGCGTAATGTTTGAGTGTGGTGTGGAGATTACGAAGACGCTGCAAGACATGGGTCTGCAGTTCATCATCGACGCCCCCGACGACCAGCAGATGCACAACGAACTTATGACTGAGTCGGCTGAGAACCGCGGCAAGATAGCCGTGACCATGCTCACTACGGGCATGTACATCACCGACAACAACCTCTCGTCGCTTTCGGCTGGCAACATCCTAAGCACATTCCTCAGTTCGGAGATTAACAAGATTTCGGGCAACGCCTTGCGCACGGTCGACCTATCCTTTGGTATGGAGAACACCACCATTGGCTCGGGACAGATGCACACCGACTATTCGTTCAAGTTCTCAAAGCGATTGTGGAACAACCGCCTGCGCATTGTCATAGGAGGCAAGGTGTCGAGCGGTGCCGAAGTGGAAAACCAGGACGACACGTTCTTCGACAACGTCACACTGGAGTACCGACTGTCGCAAAACTCCAACAAGTATCTCAAGTTCTTCTACAACCGCGACTCCTACGACTGGCTCGAAGGCTACGTGGAACAGTTTGGCGGCGGTTTCCTCTGGCGCAAGAAACTGCAGCACTTCAAGGAACTGTTCATATTCAAGAAGGAAAAGAAGGAGAACAACTTCTTCACAGTACCGAACGACTCTATAGGTAAGAAACAATAAGCCAAGGAGGAGGCGACTCCTCCTTGGCCTCATAATCAACACATCGTCTATGAAACATCTTATATATATAATAATGTGTAGTCTCGCCCTCGTCGCCTGCTCAACCACCTCCACCGTGCCCGACGACGACAAGCTCTACACGGGTATGCGCTCCACAAAATACGAGAATGTGGAGAAGGACGACCACTTCTACGCCGTCCAGGAGGAACTTGAAGAGGCTTTGGGCACGGCACCCAACAATTCCATCTTCGGAAGTGCCTACTACCGATGGCCGTGGCCCCCGTTCCGACTGTGGATTCACAATGCTTTTGCCAAGTCCGACGACGGCATAGGCAAGTGGATAGGCAAGACTTTCGGCAAGCGACCCGTGCTGCTGAGCAGCGTCAACCCACTGCTCCACACACAGGTGGCAAGCGAACTGCTGCGCGCACGAGGCTACTTCGGCGGATATGTAGGCTACGACATCATAAGCAAACCCAACTCCAAGAAGGCGAAGGTGGAATATCACGTCAACTTTGGCGAGCTGCACACCATCGACACCCTCACCTACAACAACTTTCCACCTGCTGCCATGCAGCTCATCGACTCTACAAGAGCCGAGGCAAAGGTGAAGCCGGGCGACCCATTCGACGTAACAACACTCGAAGCCGAACGCACACGAGTGTCCAACCTCTTGCGCAACAACGGTTTCTTCTACTATCAGCCGAGCTACGCCACTTATCTTGCCGACACCATTGCCACAGCGGGCAAGGCGCAGATGCGACTGCAATATGCCGACTCACTGCCCGAGCGCGTGGGACAGAAGTGGTATGTGGGAAGAGTGAGACTCGAACTGCGCAAGTCGGCCACCGAAGTGTTGCGCGACTCCACCGTGCGTCGCCGCTACACCATATTATATAATGGCAGACGACAACCCATAAGAACCAGCGTGGTGACACGCGACCTTAGTCTGCGACCCGGCAAACTCTACAGCTACGCTGACTACACGCGCTCTATCAACACGCTCAACGGCAAGGGGCTCTTCTCGCGGGTAGACCTGAGCTTTGCCCCGCACAGCTCAGCCTCAACATGCGACACTCTCGACATGACCCTCGGATGCGTGTTCGACAAACCCTACAACGTGTCGCTCGAAGCCAACCTCGTGGGCAAGACTACGGGAAGAGTGGGCCCGGGCATCACACTCGGATTCTCCAAGAACAACGCTTTCCGCGGCGGTGAGAAACTCTCCATCAACCTCAAAGGCTCGTATGAATGGCAGACAGGACACCAGGCCGACGGCACAAGCTCCAAATTCAACTCCTATGAATACGGTACCGACGTGTCGCTCGAACTGCCACGCCTGTTCCTTGTGCCACGCAAATTCATGCGACGTCGCCACCCTTATACATTGCCCACCACACTCATCAAGGCTTCGAGCGACGTGCTCAACCGCTCGGGATTCTTCAAGCGACACATCGTATCGGGCGAACTCACCTACACATTGCACCCTAAGGCCAACGTGCAGCACACATTCTCGCCGCTCATCCTGCAATACGAGTACATGCAGCACAAGACCGAGGCGTTCAACGAGATTCTGCAACAAAGCCCCTACCTGCTCATAAGCATGGCCGACCAGTTTGTGCCGAAGATGCGATACACCTTCACTTACCAGTCGCCATCGTCCTACCGCAACCCCATCTATCTGCAAGTGGCGGCAAGCGAGGCAGCCAACATCCTCTCGCTCGGCTATATGGCGTTTGGCGAGAAATGGAGCGAGAAGGGCAAGACAATGTTCAAGAATCCATATGCACAGTTCCTTAAGGTGGAAGCCGATTTCCGCAAGACATGGCAAGTGGCCGAGCACGACCAGCTCGTGGGACACATCAGCGCAGGAGTGGTATGGTCCTACGGCAATGCCGAAAGCTCTCCCTACAGCGAGCAGTTCTACGTGGGCGGCGCCAACAGCATACGAGCCTTCAACGTGCGAAGCATTGGTCCGGGCAGCTACTACACCAACCAGTCGCGCCTATCCTATATGGACCAGACGGGCGACATCAAGCTGCAAGCCAACCTTGAATACCGTCCGCGCCTGTTCGGCAACCTATACGGAGCCTTGTTTCTCGACGCAGGCAACGTGTGGGCAATGCACGACGACGGCTACCGCTCCGGCTCAAAGCTCAAGCCCCAAAACCTGCTCAAGGAAATGGCTCTCGGCACAGGCATAGGCATACGCTACGACATGGACTTCTTTGTGTTGCGCCTTGACTGGGGCGTGGGACTGCACGTGCCCTACAAGAGTGGATTCTACAACTTCGACCACTTCAAGGACTCGCAGAGCCTGCATTTCGCAATAGGCTACCCATTCTAAGCGAAAATAGCCCTTTTAGAAATAATAGTTGTCCAAAACTTTTTGTATCTCACAGTAATTTGTTACTTTTGTAATTGATATAGATTAAGCACATATACAAACAATGCAGAATTGTTTACATAAATAACATAATAATAGTAAAGATTATGAAACCTACACTTTTCCTCCTCGCTGCAGGTATGGGAAGCCGCTACGGTGGTTTGAAGCAGCTCGACGAACTCGGTCCTCACGGTGAAACCATCATGGACTACTCTATCTACGATGCTATCAATGCTGGCTTCGGCAAGCTCGTGTTCGTTATCCGCAAGGATTTCGAGGATGATTTCCGCCGCATCGTGCTTTCAAAATATGAGGGTCACATCCCTTGCGAACTCGTGTTCCAGTCGCTCGACGCTCTGCCAGAGGGCTTCACATGTCCAGAAGGCCGCACTAAGCCTTGGGGCACTAACCACGCATTGATGATGGGTGAAAGCGTAATCAATGAGCCATTCGCCGTGCTCAACTGCGACGACTTCTACGACCGCGACGCCTTCAAGGTGCTTGGCAAGTGGCTTAGCGAACTGCCCGAAGGCTCTACTGGCAAGTATGCTATGGTAGGCTTCCGCGTAGGCAACACTCTCTCCGACAGCGGTACTGTTAGCCGTGGCGTATGCGAGAACGACGAGAACCACCACCTCACATCTGTAGTTGAGCGCACAAAGATTCAGCGTTTCGACGGTGTTGTTAAGTATCTTGCCGACGATGGCGAGACATGGGTAGCTATCCCCGACACAACTCCTGTATCTATGAACTTCTGGGGCTTCACTCCCGACTACTTCAAGCACAGCAACGAGTTCTTCAAGGAATTCCTTTCTGACCCGAAGAACATGGAGAACCCGAAGAGCGAATTCTTCATCCCATTGATGGTAGACAAGCTCATCCACGACGGCACAGCCACTTGCGAGGTACTCGACACCACATCTAAGTGGTTCGGCGTTACTTATCCAGAGGATCGTCCGGGCGTTGTTGAGAAGTTCCAGAAACTCGCCGACGAGGGTGTATATCCTGAGAAGATGTTCTAAAAGTGTCAACAACACGATTTATCGATATATTTCAAAAAAAGAGATTGTCTGTGTAGACAATCTCTTTTTTTCTAACGGTTGACACTGAAAAATTAGTACTTTTATACAATTTAAATCCATCTTCTGCGTTATAGATAATAAATGTTATAATATTTAAGCAGATACTGGATTTTGCCAGTCCGACGAAAAAGACAGAAATGAAGAGAATTTTTGATTTTATATTTTCCGCTATATGCCTGGTGGTGTTCGCCCCTCTGTTCGCTATATGTTATGTGGCGATAAGACTGGAGGACGGACTTCCTGTCATCTACCGTCAGGAGCGCATCGGACTGCATGGCAAGCCTTTCTATATATATAAGTTCCGCAGCATGACCCACGACGCCGAGAAGGATGGTCCACAACTGCTGCTCGACGGAGCGTTGAGCGACCCGCGACTCACCAAGACGGGCAAATGGATGCGTGCCCATCACCTCGACGAATTGCCACAGTTGTGGAATGTGCTCAAGGGCGACATGGCTTTCATTGGCTACCGTCCCGAACGCAAATTCTATATCGACCAGATTATGGAGCACAATCCGCGCTATGCCGAACTCTATGCCATTCGCCCCGGAGTTACTTCCTATGCCACTCTGCACAACGGCTACACCGACACCATGGAAAAGATGCTGCGCCGCCTCGACTACGACCTCTACTATCTGGAGCACCAGAGTCTGTGGACCGACATCAAGATTCTCTTCACCACATTCTTACACATCATCTTCGGAAAGAAATTCTGAAGCTAAAAAAGTAATACTAATATACTTGACAAAGTAATATATATTACTTGGCCATTTATATTGATATACTTTGCCATTTATATCAATATACTTTACAAAGTATGTCAATGCTTCGAAGACACGAAGCAACTTACATTGTTCTAAGTACAAAATAATCTCTTTCGATTCTTTATATATAGCCCATGTCTGATGGCATGGGAAGAGAATTCACGTATCTGTCTTCACATGCAACTAATCGCTATTTTATCCCGAATTGGGGTGTACTTTGATGGATTTATGTTTGTTGGATATTAAGCTGATAATCAGAATAGTAATAGAAGAGGTGAAAAAATATAATGTACTTTATGAGTACTTATCGGAACAATTGAATGAAAAAGTCCATAACTTTGTGCCAAAATTCGAAATAACTAAAATTTAACCCATGAAACAATTAAGAAAAAAATGTGATGTATCGGTTTCTTATGATGTTATTCATGGTGTGGGAGTAGTGACAGACATTGATGGTAATTATTCCATCGAGGTGTCTTCTTCGGGCACGTTGATTTTTTCGTATGTGGGATTTGAGACCGCAAGCGAGAAGGTAAACGGACGCAAGGTCATCGACGTGACGATGAAGGAGAAGAGTGATATTGTTAATTTAGTATAAAACCAATAAATTAAAAGCTTATGAAAATAAATTTTCTTAGAAAAATGTTTTGCAGTTTGGTTCTTGCAGCCACAGTTTTAACCGCAAATGCCGCCGACCGATTGCTAATCGTCGGTGAGGCTGTATGGGGAGGTTGGTCTATCGACAACAGTATTGTGATGTTTAACAGCACCGAGAATCCTGATGTGTTTAAGGCCACAGTAAATCTAAACGCGAATGGAACTTTTAAGTTTCTTACTACCACTGATTGGGGCAACCTCGAATATCGTGCAGGAGACAATGACGTCACTCTCGCCGGAGGTGTTGCGTCACCCCTGGTATCTACCGAAGAAAACCCCAACGACAAGCAGTTTAAGGTGCGCGAAACAGCCAACTATGACATCGTTTGCGACCTCGCTGCAAAGACCATCATAGTGAATAAAGCCGCTTACCAGGACGACGAGAGAAAGCACACAGCACTCTGGCTTATCGGCTCAGCCACAACAGGCGGATGGGATCTTGGCAACGCTACGATGATTCTACCCTCCGACGACAACCCAATGGTGTTCCGTGGTACCGTCGACCTTCTTGAAGGCGATATGAAAATAGCTGTAAACAAATATACGGGCTACGATCAAACATTCTACCTGAGAGACGCTGCCGACGAGACGAAAATGGTGTTCGGCGGTGACGACAACAAGTGGAATATAGCCAAGGCAGGACAGTACGATGTCGAGGCTGATGTCAAGAACCTCACAATCTCCATCAAGGAGCATACCTCGACCGGAATAAACAATATGGAAACCACAGCCACCGCTACAGCAGAGTATTTCACACTCTCCGGCGTAAGGTTGTCAGCTCCTGCAAAGGGTATCTGCGTAAAACGCCTGGGCAACAAGGTAATGAAGACCATTAACAAAAAATAATTATGATTTTAAGACATAGAATATCCTTCTTGCTGCTCACGGTATGCCTGTTGTTTTTACAGTCGGCAGCATGGGCAGATGGCATAGTGTCGGAACTGACTCTTTCGCTGAGCACCGACAAGGCATGCTATGCGCCTGGCAGCACAGTAACGTTCACTGCTGTCGGCGATTTGCCGTCGGGCAAGGAAGTGTATGTGCGCTACCGCCACAACAACACTTTCATTGAGAAACACACAATCAAATCCAAGACCTGGACTTGGACAGCCCCCAATACCGACTATATGGGCTATATGGTTGACCTGTACTATATGGAATGGACCGGGGATGTCGGCACAGAGCATATCATAGGTGCCATCGCTGTCGATGTCTCGTCCGACTGGAAGCGCTTCCCACGCTACGGCTTCGTGGCGGAGTTCGACAACTACAGTGGCTCTATCGACAAGAACGCGAACATTGAGGCGGAGATGAAATACCTCAACCGCCTCCATATCAACGGCGTGCAGTTTCAGGACTGGCACTGGAAACACCACAAACCTGTTAAGTTAGACGAAAACAAAAACGTTGTAGCCTGGTATCAGGACATCAGCAACCGGTGGATTGGCACCGAGTATGTGAAAAAATACATAGATGTACAGCATCGTTACGGCATGAAGTCCATCTTCTACAACCTGTGCTTCGGAGCTTGGAAGGACTACGAGGCCGATTATGTAGAATCAGACTGGGGCCTATATAAGAAAGATGCCAACGGCAACATGTATCAGGACTTCCATGAGCTGCCTTCAAGCTGGCAGAGTAATATCTACCTCATGAACCCCGGCAACCCGCACTGGCAGAATTATCTTATGGACCGCAACAATGAGGTGTACGATAACTATGGCTTCGACGGTTACCAGATAGACCAGCTCGGCGGACGAGGCGATGTCTTTGAGAAAAACGGCAACACCATAGACCTGCAATACAACTACGGGCTGTTCCTCAAAGCGATGAAGGGTCACCGCAAAGACAAGCGACTCGTGATGAACTGCGTCGGAGATTTTGGCACCCACCACATCTGCGATGCCAAACTCGACGATGGTACCCGGACAGTAGATTTCTGCTACAACGAGGTGTGGGACAACCAGGCAAGCTTCTCCGACCTTTTCCAGATTATACAAGACAACGACCGGGAGAGCGAGCACAACCTTCAGACCGTCTTCGCCGCCTACATCAACTTTGACAAGGCCGACCATGCATGGGATTTTGCCGACAAGAACGTCAATACACCCGGAGCACTGCTCACCGATGCCGTGATGTTCGCCATCGGCGGCTCGCACCTTGAGATGGGCGACCACATGCTCACACGCGAGTATTTCCCTGCCAAGCCCCTTGCCATGACCGACGAGCTGAAGCAGCGGCTCATACACTACTACGATTTCCAGACAGCCTACCAGAACCTGCTTCGCGGCATAGACTCGAAAGGCGTATTCCAACCTTCGGTAAGCTCTACCAGCCATTCCGTCAACGCATGGCCGCCCCAGAGCTACCACATCACGGCATTCGCAAAGAACGTAGGGCGCAACCAGGTGGTACATCTGCTCAATTTCAGCAATACCGACGACATGTCGTGGCGTGACCTCAAAGGAACAAGACCAGCTCCGACGAAGCAGACCAACATAAACTTCACCTTCGAGACTATCAGGCAGATACGCAAGGTGTGGACGGCTACGCCCGACAACTATGGCGGAGCACCTCTCGAACTGCCGTTCACGCAGGATGGCAACAAGGTGACCGTAACCGTGCCGTCGCTCGAATACTGGACCATGGTGGTGTTTGAAACCGCTGCCGTAGAAGACAACATGTATGTAACAGGCGAAGGCTTCGGTAACTACAGTGCTGATGGTATGGTTGCCATGACACGTGGTGCCGACGGTGATACGTACAACGCCAAGGTTCATCTCGTTGCCGGTCAGAAGTTCAAGTTCGTCAACGGCACCGACTGGGGCACTAACTCCAGCTACTATGCCGAATTCGAGAACTACCAGTTCAACGACGGCATAAACACTGCCCACCTGCTTGTCAGCAAGAGCACATCATCCTACCCCGACTACAAGTTCACCGTGAAGGAGACAGGCGACTACTACGTCACACTCAACCTTAAGGACATGAGGATTACGGTAAACAAGGTATCGGCAGTGGGCGACTATGCCAACCTTTACGTAATAGGTGACGCCACAACGGCTGAGTGGGTTTTGCCGAATGGTATAAAGCTGGATCGTACGGGAAGCTACATGGAATATACCGGCTACTGCGTTATAACTGGCGGAAACAACAAAAATTTCAAGTTCGTGACCGATAATACAGCCAATAATTGGAGCCAGGATCAGTTCGTGAAGGGTGCAACCGACAACGACATCGTGAAATATACCGGTAATGACAACAAATGGTTCTTTACCCAAGAGCAGAGCGGCAACTATAAGATTACGGTGAATCTGAACACGATGCGCGTCACTTTCACGAAGCTGGAATCGAAGGTGTACCTCTGCGACGGCGCATTCGGCGGCGAATGGGCAAACTACACGACAGAGATGAACCGCAAGATGGCTGACGATGTGTTCACCTACACTTTCACGACAGGAAATTCTACAGACAACAACAAATACATCAGGTTCAAGATTGACAACGGAGAATTCAACGACATCTACGCCCCGTCGGGAGAGAACGATGTCAGTCTCACAGCCGGAAAGTTTGAGACTGTGCCTGTAGATAACACAAAGACGCCAAACCCGAGCACGGGCAACGACGGGAAGTCGTGGTGGTTCCCTATCAAACAGTACACCACCTACACCATCATGGTGAAGAACGTCAACTCGGGCGGCTACTACCATGACGAAGGCTTGGCGATAGCATATTTCGAAGAGCCGGCATACGACAAGGCGGCAGCGGATGGCAATCCGCAGCTTGTAGTGCCCGGAAATAAGCTCGACGGAACGCAGTTTGTGCAGTGTGGCGGAGCATATTGGTATCTCGATGTTGACCTCAGCGGCAACAGCGGCGACTTCAAGTTCAAGTTCTATTCGCCCAAAGACAAAGAGTATATCGGAGCGTACAACCATCAGATGAACACCATCGACAACCTCTCGTTCACCAATTTCTATTGGGGAAACAACGAGCTGGGACCTGAGACATACGACTACGAGGGACGCAACCTGCTCTACACCCTCCCCGCCGCGAAAGCGACAGGCAAGGTGCGCATCAACCTGTGGAAAGTGGGCAAAGACAGCAAGACAGGCGAGACGAAATGGAAATTCTACGTCGCGAACAACGAGAACCTTGACGACATAACATACTACATGGTGCTCAACGGCAAGCGATATGCCATGTCGCCTACGAGAGAGCGCATCGGCGGCAGGAATGTGCTGCGCACGGTGTGGTCGCTTAACCTTCAGGATTTCCAGCTGAAAGGTATCAACAACGGCGAGTTCGGCTATCACATAGAGAGTTCTGACGGCAAGAAATATTCGTGCCACGCCATCAACGCCGACTATCCGCTCGGCATGAAGGCCGACCTCGCCGACTACTACCCCAACAGCACAAGCCATGCAGAAGGCGGCGACTTTGAGGGCAACTACTCTAACGATGCCGGCAACGTGGCCCGCTACGAGCGATACGACGACATACAGGTGAACAGCGAAGCGGAATTCAAGTTCTCTTCGACGGCGATGGAGAGCAGAGGCGGCAAGTCGGTGACATGGATTTTCAACCCGGGACGCGGCTACACGCTGACCGCCCTCATCAACAAATCCAACTTCGGCGGCGAGGAGGCAACATCTGGTTATTCGCTCGTGGGCAACCTGAACGCCGCTGATAAAGACTCCGAACCGTTCAGCATACATATGCAGCTGCCCGCCTACCAGCGCAAGCTGACGAAATACTGGTATAAGGGCGGCAGGCTGTACGACACCGAACAGGCGGCAGCCGACAGCATCGTATATCGCGTGACAGTCAACCGCCCTGCCAACGGATGGAAGAGCGGAGGCTATGTCATGGTGGTGTTCGACAACGCGACGCTACAATCCGCCGCCACGCCATCCGCCGATATCTTAGCCTTATGGAAGAACGCCATCCGCCCGCAAGAAGAATGGCTGCATCCGTACAGCGGAAGCAACATCCCTGACTACACCGGCGTGGATGCCACGGCGCTGAAAGGCGGCCTATACACACGGCGCAGAGACGAGAGCGGCAATATCATACAGACAGACGATGTGCAGCAGATGATTTCGTTCACGCCTCAAGGCGAATCGTTCACCTTCTCGGTAAACGCCACCACGTCGACATACAGCATCACCGACAATGATGCCCTCTTTATCATGGGACCCGCTGTGGGAACAGCCGACGCTGACCGTGAGAAGGCAGGATGGAACTCCGACCAGCCCGACACGCAGACAGCCCATGCCTACAGGCTCACTTACGACAGCACGCTCGGATGCTACTGCTACAAAGGTGCCGACGGCAACGGCGACGAACAGCCCGTGCCCATGGCAGCAGGCAGGCTTTTCGCTTTCGCCTACAACAAGCAGTTCAACAACCTCTTCTTCAGCGAAGACGGCGATGTGCCGCTTGCTCTCATCGATGCAGAAGGAAACAGTACCGAAGCGACAGCATACGCTGCCGAGACCGGCACCAACGGAAAATACGACACGCAGTACGTCAACTGGCTGCAACCACATGACAGCGGTGCCGACACCTACGACGCCAGCGTAGTGAATGCCTGCCAGTTCTCGCTCCCTACCAACACTGACGGAGGCTACTATATACGCTTATATACAGAGCCTGGTGCTACCAATACCAGTCTGCCGAAAAGCGCATATTACACCATACGCCGTGCATACACCTTCAGCACACCGATAGACCCGAAGAACAGCGTAGGCACATACAACACATTCAAGACCTTCAGCGACTACCATGCCGTGGTGATACCAACAGGTATCGATGCCCTGTATGTAAGCAGTGCCGACAAGGCGAGACGCACCGTTACTACAACGGAATACCCGCTATACGAGATAGGAGGAAAACGGGTGCTGCCTGCAGGAGCTGCCGTCATACTCGTGGAGAGCAAGTCGGTGACGGGCACATCAGGAACAATAGTAAAGAGTACCGAGTCGCTCGACTACCATTCCGACCCGACATTCGCAGAAGCAGACTATAGCTCTAAGCCCACCGATAATATGCTGAAGTCACAGATAACACGCACAAAACTGCCTTATGCGGCTTCCGACGGCAACAGCTACAACTATCTCTTCTCCTTCCAGAAGCGTTGGGACAGCGACCAGAAGAAAACCATAGGCTTCTTCGAGGCTGGAGCAGCAAACAACCCCGTCAACACTGCCTATCTGCAGATTGACAAGAGTTTCAACGATGCTGCAGCCAAGGGCTGGTCACTGTCGTTTGATTTCAACGATGCCACAGGCATCCGGCAGCCGGAGACCGTTGATGGCGGTGGCGATTGCTATACTCTGCAAGGAATAAGGATGAAGAAACCTGCGACGAAAGGCGTGTATATCGTGAACGGCAAGAAAGTAATCAGATAAAAAACAAGTGATGTTTTGTTTTTAGGCTTCTATATTTTGGGTTTCAGGTGAGTCTGGTATCAGGTTATAAGACTATGTAACCTGGCTGCCTGACCACCTGACTACCTGATAGTCTCAAAACCTTAAAAAACGTCAAAACCTCAAAATGATTAGTTATGGAAAGAAAGAAATATCAGACTCCTGTCACAATTATCCTACCAATATCATGTGGCAGTATTATGGAAATTCCTGTATGTTCGAGACCTGCAGATGAAGGGTCGCTCATGAGCAAGGAATACATTTTTGAAGACTTTGAAGACGACTACGATACCAACCCGTGGGAAGATGTACCGGAGAAATGAGCCGCCGATGGTGTAATCATCATCACCACCCGCAAGGGAAAGAAGGGAGAAAAGGTGAAAATAGACTTCTCAGCCAACCTCACTGCACAGTTCTATACGTCGCAATCGACAATGGACCTCTGCAACTCTGCGGAATATGCCACGGCAATGGCACAAGCGGCACTGAACGACGGGCTTGACCCAGTTGCATACGCCATGTCGGTTTCCAATGCTACCGACAAGTATTCCGCACTCTTTTCTTTAGGATATAAGAAGAAAAACGGTATTCCGATCTCTTCTTGTTGTTTTCTTTTCATTTTATTTGTTGTATATCATTTTTTCGCATGATGGAAATTGTTATTCGTAAGATAAAAAACTATGTCAAAGTTTTGCCGATTTCGACAGAATTTTATACTTTTGCAGAAAATTCATCATTTAAAGCTAAATCTCATGAGAAATTTAACGTTCAAATCTTGGGTTCTCTTGCTGATGTTGTCGTTTTGTGCTACCCATGCATGGTCGCAAAACGAGTTGACCAGCTATAAGCTCAATCTCGTCAAACACCCCTATACCAAGAAGTATGGGTATGCTTTTAAGGAGCAAAACATCAATAGTCCGATTCATGGCACTACTTCCACTGCCATCAACTGGTTTGGAAAGGCCGGTTCAGTGTTGATTTCGAAGTCGGAGGCAGATCAGATAGATTGGGCGATAAGCCCGGGGTCAGAAGATCCTTCGCGGCGCAGCTCATTCTCGGGGGTGCTATGTCCCTGCTGCTGACCGCCATCGCCATACTGGCCCTGGGGCCCCTGCTTCGCTTCATCGGCCTGTCCGAGACAAATCCCGGCGTCTGGAAGGCCGCCTATCAGTATTCCCTGGTAATTTTCATCGGCATATTCGCCCAGTTTTACTACAATCTGATTTGCTCCGTCCTGCGGAGCCTGGGGGATTCCACAACGCCGCTGATTTTTCTGCTGTTTTCCACCGTGCTGAATATCGGCCTGGATCTGTTTTTCATCCTTGTGCTCAGGCTCGGGGTCGTCGGCGCGGCGGTGGCAACCGTGCTGGCCCAGGCATTGAGCGCGGTACTGTGCCTGATCTACGCGTTCAGGAAATATGAGGAGCTCCACCCCACGAAAAGTGACTTCCATGTGGCCCTTTCCTTCTATGTCCGGCACCTGAGACAGGGCATTCCCATGGGCCTTCAGTTTTCGGTGCTGGC
>OQVL01000351.1_pt1 | contig 23225 bp, 20 predicted proteins | sample 1691501 | NCBI WGS metagenome assembly OQVL01 (sample SAMN03418253, study PRJEB22391) | human gut metagenome | biome: human-gut; feature: organic feature; material: feces | host: Homo sapiens | place: Tanzania | collected 2013-01 | reverse complement strand
TCTTCGACCACAAGGCTGTGTTCACATTCAAGAAGAAGGAAGGTCTGGATATGGACGAGATGATTCTCGACCTGATCGACTACGGCGTAGAAGATGAGTTTGATGAGGATGAGGAGAACAACGAAATCACTATCTATGGTGCTCCTACAAGCTTCGGCGAAATTCAGAAGCACCTGGAGGCTGAGGGTTTCGAGGTAACTGGTGCTGAGTTCACTTACATCCCTAACGATTTGAAGGATGTAACTCCAGAGGAGCGCGAAACTATCGACAAGATGGTAGAGAAGTTGGAAGAGTTTGACGATGTTCAGACTGTATATACCAACATGAAGCCAGAAATTCCTGCAGACGCAGAATAAGCATTATGTTGCAGCAAGACAAACAGGATAAGTTGACAAAAGTTACTTATCAGACTCATGGCACCTGCTCAAAATACATCTGCATCAGTATAGATGAAGATGGAAATGTGCAGGATGCCCAGTTCATCGGAGGCTGCGATGGCAATACCAAGGGCGTTTGTGCTTTGATTAAAGGCATGAAGGCAAAGGAGGTCATCGCCCGACTGAAGGGTATCACTTGTGGCAATAAGCCTACTAGCTGTCCAGACCAGTTGGCGACAGCTTTGCAGGAAATGGGATATTAATACAAAAAGAGGGTGTGTCATAAGTCCATGACATACCCTCTTTTCGATTAATACTTGAAGGTATCATCCAGCAATACCTCCTTCGGATTCTTTGCCGAATGATATACGAAACGGAAGGTGAAATGCTCTTCCTTATATTTCTTCAGACCAGGGTTGTTGTCCAGGGCTTCCTTCTGAATCTTATGGAGTTTATCCTTGTTGGCATCAATCGCCTGCTTGTTATCTGCCTTGTTTCTCAAAGAGATGTAGTACGTATACATCTTCTTGGTTTTATCAAACGCAGCACTGTCAGTTCTGGCGTCGTTGACGTATGGAGTAGGACAGTACTTTTCAGTATACTCCTTGGCTTCGCGAGCCGCTTTGTCTTCCAGACTTTCAGTGCATGAAACGAGCAAAGAAGCAAAAATACCGATGTAAATCAACTTTTTCTTCATGATTTTTCTATATTTTATCTAAAAATCCCTATTATTTTCAATATTTTGTGCAAAGATACGAAAAAAAATACTATCTTTGCACTCTAAAGAGAGAAAAATTATATGGAGAATATAAATAAAATAAGAAATTTCTGCATTATTGCACATATAGACCATGGTAAAAGTACCTTGGCAGACCGTTTGTTGGAGAAGACCCAGACGATTAAGATCACAGAGGGTCAGATGCTCGACGATATGGATTTGGAAAGAGAGCGCGGTATCACAATCAAGAGCCACGCCATCCAGATGGAGTATAAAGCAAAAGATGGACAAGCATACATCCTCAATCTCATTGATACTCCGGGACACGTCGATTTCTCCTACGAGGTTTCACGTTCCATCGCAGCTTGCGAGGGAGCGCTCTTGGTCGTAGATGCCACACAGGGTGTGCAGGCACAGACCATTTCCAACCTATATATGGCTATAGAGCATGACCTGGAGATTATTCCGGTCATCAACAAGATAGATATGCCTTCGGCTATGCCAGAGGAGGTAGAAGATGAAATCATTGATCTCATTGGTTGCAAGCGTGAAGATATCCTCCGTGCGTCGGGTAAGACGGGTGAGGGTGTAGAAGATGTTCTTGAGGCTGTTGTCAATCGTGTTCCTCATCCAGAGGGTGATGACAAGGCACCACTTCAGGCTTTGATCTTCGACTCTGTATTCAATTCCTTCCGTGGTATCATCGCCTACTTCAAAATCGAGAATGGCGTCATCCGCAAGGGTGATAAGGTGAAGTTCTTCAATACGGGCATGGAATATGATGCTGATGAGATTGGAGTACTCAAGATGGACATGATTCCTCGCAAGGAATTAGGTACCGGTGAGGTGGGTTACATCATCTCTGGTATCAAGAATGCGACCGAGGTAAAGGTGGGTGATACCATTACCCATATCGCACGTCCATGCGAAAAGGCTATTGCTGGTTTCCAGGAAGTGAAGCCGATGGTCTTTGCGGGTGTCTATCCAATAGACCCGAGCGATTATGAGAACCTTCGTGCTTCGCTGGAAAAATTGCAGCTCAATGATGCTTCCCTTACCTTCTCGCCAGAGAGTTCGGTGGCCTTAGGCTTCGGTTTCCGATGCGGATTCCTCGGTCTGCTCCACATGGAAATCGTGCAGGAACGATTAGACCGCGAGTTTAATATGGATGTCATCACCACGGTGCCTAACGTTTCCTATATGGTATATGACAAGCAGGGCGGTGAGAAAGAGGTTCACAATCCTTCGGGATTGCCTGATCCTACGATGATAGACCATATTGAGGAACCCTATATCCGTGCCACTATCATCACGGCATGTGACTATATCGGTCCTATCATGAAATTATGTCTGGATAAGCGAGGCGAACTCATCAATCAGGAATATGTGAGTGGCAACCGTGTGGAACTGCACTTCATGCTGCCTCTCGGTGAGATTGTCATCGACTTCTATGATAAACTGAAGAGTATCTCGAAGGGTTACGCTTCCTTCGACTACCATATCGACTGCTTCCGCCACTCTGATCTGGTGAAGCTCGACATCCTGCTCAATGGTGAACCAGTGGATGCCCTGAGTACGCTGACTCACCGTGACAATGCAGTGGCTTTCGGTCGCAGAATGTGCGAGAAACTGAAAGACCTGATTCCACGCCAGCAGTTTGATATTGCCATTCAGGCAGCTATCGGAGCGAAGATTGTGGCGCGTGAAACCATCAAGCAGGTACGTAAAGACGTTACAGCCAAGTGTTATGGTGGTGACGTGAGCCGTAAGCGCAAATTGTTGGAGAAGCAGAAGAAGGGTAAAAAGCGTATGAAACAGATTGGTAATGTAGAGGTGCCTCAGAAGGCTTTCCTCGCAGTACTTAAGTTAGACTAACCATACAATATTATAAATTTCCCTCATCTGTAGAGCATTTGGGGGACCAAAATAAGGAGGATTGTAGAAATGCAAGAATTTAAGAACATGCCCCTGACGCGAGATATCGCAAGAGAGCTTGCCCGTAAGTACAGTACCATGACTTACGATGAATTAGATGTGCTGGAGAGTCTGCTCGTTCCTATCAAATATGGTAAGGGTGAGAAGATACTCCAAGAGGGTGAGGTGTGTCGAAACATTTCATATATAGAGAAAGGATTAGTACGCCAGTTCTATTTTAAGAATGGTAAGGAGGTGACCGAGCACTTGGGTGTTGATCACTCCATATTTATGTGTATCGAGAGCTTGTTTAAGGAGGAACCTACCCGTTTGCAGGTGGAGGCACTGGAACCTACATTGGTCTATGCTTTGCCGAAGGCGAAACTGGAGGCTGCTGCTATGCGCAATGTCAATATCCAGATGCTTTATCGTAAGATTCTGGAAGAGAGCTTGATTCAGTCACAGATTCATGCCGATTTGGTTCGCTTCGAGTCTGCGCCTAATCGCTACAAGCGTCTTTGCGATCTGAGTCCGCAGGTGGTACTCCGTGCTCCACTTACCTACATCGCTAATTATCTTCAGATGACACCGGAAACGTTGTCACGTATCCGTTCTGGTGTCCTTTTATAAGATATGTCATATGAAATGAAAAAGAGGGTGTGTCATAAGTCCATGACACACCCTCTTTTTTGATGTTTATTTCTTGATGTTTTATTCTGCAGTATAGAGGAATCGCTTGATACTCTTCTTAGGAGTCTTCTCAAACTCTTCGTCGTGGATGCGAATCTCGCTGATCTTGCTGTAGGCAGGAATCATGGCGTTGAGCTCCTGACGGTTCTGCTCCATAATCTCCTCCAACTCTTTTCTACCTAAGTTCAAAGACTGAGCTTCGTCGAAATCTGGATGAACCAAAGCGATGAGCTGATTACCCTTCTGAACGACAACGCTTTCGCTGACGAGAGCTAAAGAGTTGAGTTTGTCTTCGATTTCTTCTGGATAGATGTTCTGGCCAGATGCACCCAAGAGCATGTTCTTGCTGCGGCCTTTGATGAACACATTGCCATCTCCGTCCATGGTACCGAGGTCGCCTGTATGATACCAGCCTTCCTTGTCGAGGGTAGTAGCGGTAGCTTCCTCGTTCTTGTAATAGCCGAGCATCACATTAGGACCCTTAGCCAAAATCTCACCAGGTACATTCTCTGGGTCTGGACTGGCAATCTTCACCATCATATTTTTTGCAGCCTTACCGCATGAACCAGGTACGAAGTGCTTGTAGTCCTCATAGCAGATGATAGGAGCACACTCTGTGGCACCATAACCTACGGTATATCTGAAGCCGATGCTATGCAGGAAACTCTCCACTTCCTGATTGAAAGCAGCACCACCGATGATAATCTCATAGAAGTTGCCTCCGAATGCCTGAGTCACCTGATCGCATATCTTCTCGCGTACCTTCTTGTTGATGACAGGCATGTGGAGAAGCATACGCATGCGGTTGTTCTGTATCTTAGGGAAAACTTTCTTGCGGATAATCTTCTCGATAATCAGAGGTACAGCGATGATAACGGCTGGCTTGATGCGGCTGAACGCCTCGGCGATGATAGCTGGACTTGGGATGCGGGTGAGGAAGAAGACGTGGCAACCTGTGATAAACTCAAACAGGAACTCAAATGCCATGCCATACATATGAGCCATCGGAAGGATGCTGATGATAGAGTCGCCAGCCTTGACCTCCTTAGGCAATACGTGCTGGGCGAAGTCGATGTTGCTCCAAAGCGCACGGTAAGGTACCATCACACCCTTGGAGAAACCGGTGGTTCCGCTGGTATAATTGATGAGCGCCATCTCATCCGGATTCTCATCTATATAATAATGTACGTGTTCCTTACGGAAATACTTAGGGAATTTGATACCGAACATCTCGTTGAGGTGCTCACGGGCATAGGTCAACTTGTCTGTGCGGGATACCACCAGTGAATAGTCTGGAATGTAGATGATACCCTCCAAACCTGGCATCTTGGTAGCATCTACCTGAGTAGCCACTACATCACCCACAAAGAGCAACTTGGCATCGCTGTGGTTTACGATGTTGTGAATCTGGTCTGGCATAAACTCATGCAGGATAGGTACTGCTGTAGCACCATAGGTGAGGGTAGCAAGGAATGCTACAGCCCAGTTGGCACTATTGCGGCCGCAGAGGGCAATCTTGTCACCTTTTACCACGCCTGAGTTTTCAAACATGATGTGTAGTTTCTCGATTTTACGAGCCACATCGTGATACTGCAAGGTTGCTCCCTTGTAGTCTGTTAGTGCATCCATATCCCAATGGTCTATGATGCTTTTCTGGATAAGTGCGTTAAAGCTAGGTATTTCCATACTCTTCTTGCTTTTACTATATCTATTTCTGCATGCTCCGTGGCTCCTTTCGCAAAAGGATTAGATAGCATCCTGGTATAGATATCGTTTAATTGATTTCTTTGCTGTTTTCTCGAATTCCTGGTCGTGCAACTGAATGCGCGACAACTTGGCAAATGTTGGTATTTGTTCGTTCAGTTCCTTGCGGTTCTGTTCCATAATGTTCTCTAAATCTTCCTGAGTGAATCCCAACGTGTTGGCTTCGTCCATGTCTGGATGTACAAGACCTACAAGTTTGTCTCCCTTCTGGAGCACGATGCTTTCGTTCACCATTGCCATCGAGTTGAGTTTGTCCTCAATCTCTTCTGGATAAATGTTCTGTCCGTTAGGACCTAAGAGCATATTCTTGCTGCGGCCCTTGACGTAGAAATGTCCATCCTCGCTCATTGTGGCAAGGTCGCCGGTATGAAACCATCCGTCCTGGTCAATCACTGCATCTGTTGCCTCCTGGTTCTTGTAGTATCCCTGCATCACACAGATTCCCTTGCATACCAGTTCGCCTGGTACATTTTGCGGATCCTTGCTGAGCACCTTTACATCCAGGTGGTTCACGCTCACACCACAACTGCCCGGCACATATTCTTCTGTATTGGCAAAGGTGATGAATGGAGCGGTCTCGGTGGTTCCGTAACCCATGGCGATAGGGAAGCCGATGTTGATGAGGAAACTCTCAATCTCCTTGTTGAGCGGTGCACCGCCCACGACAACCTGACAAGCTTTGCCGCCAAACTCTGACAGTACAAAATCGCGGATTTTCTCCTTGATGCGCTTGTTGATTACTGGCATGTTCATCAGTAATCTCACACGGTTGGTCTGTATCAATGGGAATACGTGCTTTCTGATAATCTTGTCAATCACCAATGGTACGGCGAAGATGATCTCCGGCTTCACTTCCTTGAAAGCCTCTGCGATGAGGGTAGGACTTGGCACACGGGTAAGGAAATAAATATGATGACCTTCTACCATACTGAAGATGACGTCTGCCATCAGTCCGTACATGTGTGCCATAGGCAGTGATACCAGGAAGTTGCAGTTTTTGCTGAGTCTTGGTGCTATGACCTTCAACATATAGTCCAGATTGCCCCAGAGTGCACGATAGGGAATCATCACACCCTTCGAAAAACCTGTAGTACCGCTGGTATAGTTGATCATCGCCAATTCTTCAGGCTCATCTATGTGGTATTTCACGTGCTCAGGACGGAAATACTTCGGATATTTATGACCAAAGATGGCGTTGAGATTCTCGCGGGCATAGGTCAGCTTTTCTGAACGTGAAAGGACAAGCGAGAAATCGGGTAGGTAGATGACACCTTCAAGAGAAGGCATCTCATCAGTATTAATCTCCGTTGCTACAACATCGCCTACGAAAAGCAACTTACTCTCGCTGTGATTGACGATATTGTGAATCTGCTCTGGTTTAAATTCGTTTTGAATGGGTACGACTACTGCGCCGTAGGTAACAATCGCCAGGAAAGCTGCTGCCCACTGACTGCTGTTTCTACCGCAGACGGCTATTTTGTCGCCTTTCTTCACACCGCTGTTCTCAAACAGGATGTGGAGCTTCTCTATCTTTCTTGCAACATCATGATATTGTAATGTAGCGCCCTTGTAATCGGTCAGTGCGTCCAATTGCCAATTCTTGATGATGCTCTTCTCTATGTACGAGTTAAAACTAGGTATTGCATTCATTGCACAATTATCAAAATTTTGTGCAAAGATACCATAATTTCTGCACAGTACAAAAAAAAATGTGCACAAATTTCCCAAACGGATAAAAAAAATGTAGTTTTATTCCATAATTGCCCTCATTTTAATAAATAATACAAGCAAATGAGAGTAATTATGGAATATCTGATGTTTTTTTACTCATATCTCATGCTCTTGGCAGGATGGATATGGGAAATCAAATAGCTTGGGGCTACCAGCATGAAGACACAGATCAGGAGGGTAGCGATATTGAGTGCTACGATGAACAGCCAGTTGATTTCCACTGGTACCGTACTGACATAGTAGGTCTGGGCATCCAACTTGATGAGTCCGGTATGTTTCTGGATGGCCAAAATAGACAATGCTATCAGGTTTCCGAAAACAAGGCCCTTGCTGATGATAAACACGGCAAACCAAAGGAAGGTATGGCGGATCGTTTTGTTGCGGGCGCCCAATGCCTTCATCACGCCTATCATGGAAGTGCGCTCTAAGATGATAATCAGCAATCCGCTGATCATCGTGACACCTGCTACGGCTAACATCAGACCTAAGATAACCCATACATTCAGGTCCATCAGGTCGAGCCATTGGAATATCTGTGGGTTCAGATCCTTGATGGTGCCGCTACTGTAGGTTTCACCATAGCGATCCACGGTTCGGTTGACGTTCTTCACATAGTAGTCTTCTGTTGCCTGCAACTGGTTGAAGTCTTTGACGGTAATCTCGGCACCACTCGCCTGATCGTCTTCCCATCCGTTGAGTTTCACGGCAGTATAAAGGTCGGTATAGACCATGATTTCATCATACTTCTTCAGATTGGTCTGATAGATGCCTGAGATGGTAAACCGTCTGGTTCTCACACCGTTATTGTCGATGAAATAGGCGAAGATGCGCTGTCCGGTCTTCAAGCCCAACTTGTCTGCCATCAACTGGGAGACGAGAATCTTGTTGTGACTTGCTTTGTCATCAAACTTAGGAATGCTTCCTTCCACCATGTTCTGGTGGATGAACGTAGAGTCGAATTCCGGTCCTACGCCTTTGAATCCAACGCCTAAGAAGTCATTGTCTGTTTTCAGAATACCCTCTTTCATGGCAAAACGCTGTATGTGTTTCACGCCCGGAGCTTTCTTGAGGGCTGTCATCATAGAGTCGTCCATCACCACAGGGTATTGGTTCATCTGCTGGAGGGTCATGAAGTCAGCCACCTGGATATGGCTGCCGAAACCGATCACCTTGTCGCGGATGGTATGCTTGAAGCCTAATACCACGCATACAGAGACAATCATCACTGCCAATCCGATGGCTACACCAGCTGTGGCAATATGAATAGCAGGGCGAGAAACTTTACGTTTGTCGCCCTGTTCACTATATAATCTCTTTGCTATAAATAGAGGAAAATTCATCTTTTTTATAATGTTGAATGTTGAATGTTGAATGTTGAATTAATCAATGTTGAATGAATCTTTGTGTCCGTTAGGCAACTTAACATTCAACATTTAACATTCAACATTGTATGATCAAAGTCCTTCATCTTCTACTCTTCCTGGATAAGCCTCCAAAGCTTTTGCCAAGACAAGGAGCGCACGTTCCAAGTCGTGCTTCTTCAGTACATAAGCCATACGTACCTGGTTGCGACCAGCGCCTGGAGTGGTATAGAAACCAGAGGCTGGGGCCATCATCACGGTCTCGCCCTCGTATTCAAAATCCTCAAGACACCAGCGACAGAACTTGTCTGAATCGTCGATAGGCAACTTGGCTACGGTATAGAAGGCTCCCATTGGAATAGGAGAATAAACACCAGGGATGCGGTTGAGTCCATCAATCAGGCACTTACGGCGCTCTACGTACTCATCATATACATCGCGATAATACTCCTCAGGTGCATCAAGAGATGCTTCAGCCACAATCTGACCAATGAGTGGAGGAGAGAGACGGGCCTGACAGAATTTCATCACGGCCTTGCGAATCTCTGCATTCTTGGTAATCAGGGCTCCAACACGGATACCACACTCGCTGTAACGCTTGGATACAGAGTCGATGAGCACGGTGTTCTGTTCGATACCCTCCAAGTGCATGGCACTGATGTAAGGACTACCCGTATAGATGTATTCGCGGTAAACCTCATCAGAGAAGAGATAGAGGTCGTACTTCTTCACGAGGTCGCGAATCTGGTTCATCTCACGTCGGGTATAGAGGTAACCGGTAGGGTTGTTTGGGTTACAGATCAGGATGGCACGGGTGCGCTCATTGATGAGTTCCTCAAACTTCTCCACCTTAGGCAAGGAGAAACCTTCCTCGATGGTGGTGGCGATGGTGCGAATCTTGGCACCCGCAGAGATGGCAAATGCCATATAGTTGGCGTAAGCTGGTTCTGGCACGATAATCTCGTCGCCAGGGTTCAGGCAGCTCATGAATGAGAAGAGCACAGCCTCAGAACCTCCCGATGTAATGATGATATCATCGGCAGTTACGTTGATATTGAATTTCTTGTAGTAATCCACTAACTTCTCTCTATAGCTCAGGTAACCCTGGCTTGGAGAATATTCCAGGATGGTACGGTCTATGTGCTTCAATGCATCCAGACCGCATTGAGGTGTAGGAAGGTCAGGCTGACCGATGTTGAGGTGATACACCTTAACCCCACGTTTTTTTGCTGCGGCAGCCAAAGGAGCCAACTTTCTGATTGGTGACTCTGGCATTTCGATACCGCGTACTGAAATTTCAGGCATCTTATTTCTTTCTTTTATGAACTGTTGATATGTGAAATTCGCCTTATCTTCCATCGGATGATGTTGGCATTTCTACATTTGGATGCAAAGGTAATCAATTTCGGCGAAAATGGAGAAAGATAGCTAAAGATTTTTAGTTTTTTCATAAAAAACGCTTATGAATCTTGCTTATTTGTTTTCTTTTTTATAACTTTGCATTGTTTTTTCCGTATTAACGGGATGTATAATGTTATATAAATAGTAAGGTATATTATGAGATCAAGAACAGGTACTTGGTTTACTACCAAGGTAAAATATCAGAAGACTCAGGAAGATGGTACCGAGAAAGTGGTATCTGAAACCTATGTAGTGGACGCGTTGAGTTTTACAGAGGCTGAAAGCAGTATCATCGATGAGATGTCTGTCTATGTGAGCGGTGAATTTCACGTTTCCTGCATCACCAAGTCTGCCTTCGGCGAGATTTTCTTCAGTGATGTGGATGATGATGACAAATGGTATAGAGCCAAACTCCAGTTTATCACCATTGATGATAAGAGTGATAAGGAAAAGCGTACCAACGTGGTTTACCTCGTACAGGCTAAGTCGCTTGCTCGTGCCTTGAGATACATCGATGAGGTGATGGGCAAGACGATGATTGATTACGATACAATCGGTATCAATGAGACTCCTATCATGGATGTCTTTGAACATCAGGCTGCTTCTGAGAAAAAAGAGGAGAAGAATGATGTTCCTGAATACGAACAGGAGAATAAGTAAATGGACTATGACGTAAAGGGAAATCTCCGAGAGGTTCTCGGACACTTGCCAGAAGGCGTTCGCCTCGTTGCCATCAGCAAGTTTCATCCCAACGAATATATCGAGGCTGCTTATGAAGAGGGTCAGCGTGTCTTTGGCGAAAGCCATGAACAGGAACTGGCCCGTAAGGTGGAGTCGCTGCCTAAGGATATTGAGTGGCATTTCATCGGTCATCTTCAAACCAATAAGGTGAAGTACATCGCTCCTTACATCGCTATGATTGAGGCTGTGGATAGTCTGAAACTGCTGAAGGAAATCAACAAGCAGGCTGCCAAGTACAATCGAGTGGTAAAGGTGTTACTTGAACTGCACATCGCTGCGGAAGAAACCAAGTATGGCTTGACGCTCGATGCCTGCCGCCAACTCTTGGAGGAAGGTGAGTGGAAAGAGATGAAGAACGTGCAGATTTGCGGTCTGATGATGATGGCTTCAAATGTCGATGATCAGCATCAGATTGTCAGCGAGTTTGATACGGCTGCTCGTTTCTTTGATGAGGTGAAGGCTAAGTACTTCGCTGACTGTCCTGCTTTCTGCGAGCGAAGCTGGGGAATGAGCCACGACTACCAGTTGGCTGTCCAGCATGGCTCTACGATGGTTCGCGTCGGAACTACAATCTTTGGTCCGAGAGTATATTAGGCTTATCTCACGGATTTCCCCTAAAGCAGGAACGCTACGGCGTTAGCCAATGGCCGTAGGCCAAATCCGCGAAATCCGATGAAAAGAATATGAAGAAACAAAAAAGAGGGTGTGTCATAATCCATGACACACCCTCTTTTTAGTATTAGTTGAATATATATCTTACAGAGAACTGGATTGAATAGGTAGAACTGAAACTTGTCAAATTGGTATAAGTCTTGTCCAAGATGTTCTTTCCATTCTTCTGGAAGTTGAATGCTTTTGTCTTTGAGTCGTACTTCAACAACTGCATGTTGTTGACGCTCTTGTAGAGACCCCAACTGCTGTGGAGCAGGTTAGCCAGGTTCTTGATGTCAACACCAAATTGCAGGGTGTTCTTCTGACCGGCTACCTTGAGGTAGAAGTTCTGGTTGAACTTGAAATCCAACTGATGGTGCCATGGCATGATGGCGCCACCACGCTCTGTATATTTACCCTTACGATTCTTCAGATAAGAATCCTGGTTGATGTAAGCCCAGAAATCATCACGCTGGTCATCTGCACTGTAGGTTACGTTACCTGCCTTATCCTTTACGTCTCCAAAGTTCCAATCGTCGAGGTCACGACGTGAAGCAGGAACGTACAACAGACCGTTTGAACCATAGTCGTTTACTACGTTTGATGATAGGATGTAAGAGTAGCGTGCACAGCTATAACCACCGGCATAACCCAAGTTCATACCCTCGTAGATCAGACCCACCTCTGTACCGAAGTGCTTAGCATAGTCTTTCTTGTAAGATGCAGAAACAATCACACGGTGAGGAGCTACGTATGTACCCAAACCTGTTTCCTTATCATTATTGCCGTTGATAGAATAACGGTTGTTGTAGTATGCAGAAGAAACCTGATCGCCTACACCGTCACCATAAGAGCGGGCTCTTGAGTGAGTATAGGATGCAGAGATATTGAGACCGAAGTCAAATCTCTTGGCAAGCGATGTGGTGATAGAGTAGTAATATGCCTTATGACCTGCATTGGTAATCATGTAAGGGTTGTTACCATTTCCGCTGGCTGTGTAGTAGCGGCGGGTATCACCAGGAGCCAAAGTGATGGTTGATTCACCATCCCAAGAGTAGTTCAGGTTGGTCACGATTGCTGGGTTGAATTCACGGCTGTAGATACCCTCTACTGAGAAGTCAATACCGCCAGGCAACTTCGCGTCGATAGCCAAAGAACTCTTCCATGTTGCGTTCATCTTCAAATCCTTGTCGATGATGGTAGGAGTAGAAGGAGCTGCTGCGTTCTCACGACTTGCAGGAACCGTGAGGTCCTTCAACTGGTCTGCACGGTTTACATGGAAATTAGGCTGACCGTATGCTGCTTCGTTGGCCTTATTATAATAATAGGTGTATTGACCGCAACCGGCATTGCCCACTGCAGATACGAGCCATACAAATGGCAAACGACCAACGAAGTAACCTGTACCACCACGGAGCACGAGCTTCTGGTCGCCAAGAATATCCCAATTGAAACCTACACGAGGTGAAACGGTAATCTTTGCGTCTGGCAACTGGTCTGTATTGTAGCTATAATACTTGCCGTCGTTGGCTCTGTACTTCAATGCACCGAATGCTGCATTGTAGTTGTTCTTCAACTCAGGATAGATTGGCAACTCGAATCGCAAACCTGCGGTCAAGCGGAAGTGGTCTGAGAAGTTAATCTGGTCCTGAACGTAAGCAGAGAACTGGTTGTATTTCATCTTAGCCAAGAACTGGTTGCTGCCATCCATAGGGAAGGTAACACCGTATGCAGCTGGCTTTCCACCTGCCATGAAATCTTCTGGAGAGGAATATACGTAGTAACCAGCTGAAGCGGCACCGAATCCATTGGTAGCCTCGTTGGTCTCATACTGCACACCAGCGATGAAATTCTGGATGCCTACTGCCCATGTTGCTTCGTCGGTAGCCACGAATGTCTTCACCTGACGGAGGTTACCCTCTGTGAATGGGTCTGGACCGAAGCCCATGTAGTATGCACCGTCTTTCAGAATATCCACTGTTGGGAACATACCTCCAAGATAGGTACGAGGCTCATCCTGGTAAGAGTATGTCAAGCGAAGGGTGTTGTTCCATCCACCCCACTTAGAGTTCCATTCACCTGCTACAGAGGTAAAGTTCTTTTCCTGATAGTAACGGGCACTCTCGAAATAAAGACCTGAGTTGGCTGTACGGCCAGACTGTGACTTTCCGCCTGTGATGGCGATGCCGTCAGATGTTCCACCAGGATAAATCTCTGAATCCTTGAATGGAGTGGTAGAACTGGAAGGACTGTTGGAATCCTTGTCATGGCTTTTGGAGAAGCGGAGGTTCACCTTATTAAACTTGTTGATGTTCCAGTCTAAGCGAGCCAGGAACTTATAAGAAGGTGTGTCGAGAGAATAACCCTGGTAGCGACCTGGGTTGTAACCATACTTGCTCTGGAGGAACTGGAGCATATTGTCCATGTCGCTCTGCAAAGGACGGTGTACGGTACCTGAGTTTGGCTTCCATGCGTCGGTTGCATTCATTCGGGCTGTACCTGAAGGACCGGCTGAGATGTTTGCCTGATATTCGCCATTCGCAAAGAAGAAGAGTTTGTCCTTAATGATAGGACCTCCCAAACTGGCTCCCCAGGTGGTAGAGTGAGACTGGAGACGGTTCAACTCGTAGTCGGAAACCTTGTCGCCACGGAGATGAGAGTTGGTGGTGTACATGTAGGCTGTACCCTTAAATTGATTGGTACCACTCTTGGTAACTGCACTGATGGCACCTCCTGTAAATCCACTCAGACGTACATCGTATGGAGAGGAAGATACAGATACCTGGTCCAATGCATCCAGAGAGATTGGTGAACCGTTACCAGGAAGGTTGCCGCCGATACCGAAAGCATTGTTGAATGCAGCACCATCGACAGTCACGTAACTCTGGCGGTAATTACCACCACCCACAGCAAAACCGCTGCCAATCTGGGCGCCCTGTGGAGTCAACTTCAAGATGTCGTTCATGCTACGGCTCACGGTAGGGATGCTCTCAATCTGTCCTGCGTTGATACTGGTAGTAGCACCAGCGCGGTCTGTACGCATGTTGTTGTTGCGGGAAGCAGATACAACAACTTCTTCGAGCAACTCGGCATTCTCTTTCAGCGTTTCATCCAATACGGTGTTTTGTCCCAAAGGCAAGTTTACACCCTTCAAAACCTTAGAAGAGTAACCGATGTAGGAAACTTCCACTTTGTAAGGACCACCAGGTTGTAAACCCTGGATAGAGTAACGGCCATTGGCATTGGTGGTTGCTCCATAAACTGTACCGGAAGGCTCGTGGGTTACTTTGATGGTAGCACCAATGACGTCCTCATTGTTGGCAGTAATCTTACCACTCAGACTTGATGTGGTAATCTGAGCCATTGCCTGTGATACGAAGAAAATCAGCAAGGCAAAGAGTAAATGCAATTTTTTTTGCATACCTTATAAATAATTAGTTAATAATGTTTTGGGGCTAAAATTTCTGTCGATTTTAACCTCCATTTTCAAATATGCTGCAAATTTATATAATTTTTTTCATATTCTTGTTAAGAAAATGTGAAAAAAATGCCTCAAATCCTAAAATATACACTTTTGTTACCATTTTGCGACATTTTATGGTTCTTGTCTCTTTCGCTTTTTTTTCTTTTATGATCCTTTTTTTCTGCATATTTAGCATAATTATGCAACAAATTCATATAAAAAATCAAAAATTACTGGCAAAATGATAAATAATTCAAGAAAAATACTACGATATGAAAAATATTTCGTATTTTTGCAAACAGTTTAGTTCAAATAGTGAATAAATTGCATCGTTTAATTTAAATATAGTGAATAAGATGATACTGGACATTGACATGCTGAGAAGCTTCTATGCTTCGTATTCTGAAAGTGTAGCTCAGGCTAAAGCTACGGTAAAACGACCTCTTACTTATGCCGAGAAGGTGCTTTTTGCTCACCTTTTCGACCCCACACAATTGCGCCCTTATAAAAGAGGTGTAGAATATGTTGATTTCCGACCAAATCGTGTGGCGATGCAGGATGCGACGGCTCAGATGGCTCTTCTTCAGTTCATGAATGCGGGTAAGGACAAAGTGGCCGTACCTGCCTCTGTTCATTGTGATCACTTGATTCGTGCGGATGTGGGTGTTGCACAAGACCTTCCTGAGGCTTGCAAGACCAATAAGGAGGTATATGACTTCTTGAAGTCTGTTTCTCAGAAATACCATATCGGCTTTTGGGGTCCGGGTGCTGGTATCATCCATCAGGTGGTACTCGAAAACTATGCCTTCCCTGGTGGTATGATGGTGGGTACTGATTCGCATACGCCTAATGCCGGTGGACTCGGAATGGTGGCTGTTGGCGTTGGTGGTGCTGATGCGGTAGATGTTCTTACCGGTCAGCCTTGGGAACTCAAGATGCCTCGTCTCATCGGTGTTCATCTTACTGGTAAACTTTCGGGTTGGGCTACTCCTAAGGATGTGATCCTCGAAATTCTCGGTATTCTTACCGTGAAGGGTGGTACCAATGCCATTCTCGAATACTTCGGTGATGGTCTTGACAGTATTTCTACTACAGGTAAGGCTACGATCTGTAATATGGGTGCAGAACTGGGTGCTACCTGTTCTATCTTCCCATTCGATGGAAATGCGGATGAGTATCTCCGTAAGACTGGCAGAGAGGAGATCGCTTCTCTTGCTCAGCAGAATGCGGCTGAACTCCGTGCTGATGATGAGGTCCTTGCCAATCCGTCTGCTTTCTATGATCAGATTGTGGAAATTGACCTCTCTAAGGTGGAACCTCATCTCAATGGTCCGTTTACGCCGGATGCGGCTACTCCTATCTCTCACATGAAGGCGAAAGGTCCTGCCAATGACTATCCTATGGTGGTAGAAGTGGGATTGGTGGGCAGTTGTACCAACTCTTCTTACCAGGATCTCGCCCGTGCAGCCAGTGTGGCTCGTCAGGCTTATGAAAAGGGTATTCAGGTGAAAGGTCAGTTGATTATCAACCCGGGTTCTGAACAGATTCGCTATACTGCTGAGCGTGACGGCATTCTCGATGATTTCAAGAAGATCGGTGCGCTGATCATGACCAATGCCTGTGGTCCATGTATCGGACAGTGGAAGCGCCATACGGATGACAATACTCGCAAGAATGCCATCGTTACTTCTTTCAATAGAAACTTCCGCCGTCGTGCTGATGGCAACCCGAATACATACGCCTTTATCGGTAGCCCTGAGTTGACGGTGGCACTCACCATCGCCGGTCGTCTCGACTTTAATCCTGCTACGGATACCTTATTAGATAAGGATGGCAACAGCGTGAAGTTGGATGCTCCTACTGGTTTTACTTTCCCTCCTAAGGGATTTGCAGTAGAAGATAAGGGCTTTATCGCACCAAGCGAGGAAAATGCCAACGTAGAGGTGGTGATTGCTCCGGATAGCAACCGACTCCAGAAACTCGCTCCGTTTGCTGCCTGGGATGGTAAGGAACTGATGGATATGCCGCTGCTGATCAAGACAGAGGGTAAGTGTACAACAGACCATATCTCTATGGCAGGTCCTTGGTTGAAGTTCCGTGGTCATCTGCAGAACATCTCCGACAACCTTCTGATGGGTGCTGTGAATGCTTTCAATGGTGAGAGCAACAAGGTGAAAAACCAGTTGGATGGCAAATACGTGGAGGTTTCTACTGCTGCCAAGGCTTATAAAGCTCAGAATATCAGCAGCATCGTAGTGGCAGAAGATAACTATGGTGAGGGCTCTTCTCGTGAACATGCTGCGATGGAACCTCGATTCCTCAATGTGAAGGTGATCCTTGCCAAGAGCTTCGCCCGTATCCACGAGACCAATCTGAAGAAGCAGGGTATGCTTGCGCTTACTTTCTGCAACAAGGATGATTATAATAAGGTACAGGAAGACGACCGTATCTCTTTGACTGGTCTCAAGGAGTTCGCACCAGGTAGTCATCTTACCGTCACCCTCAAGCACAAGGATGGTTCAGAGGATAGCTTCGAGGTAGAACATACCTATAATGATACGCAAATCGCATGGTTTAAGGCTGGTAGTGCCTTGAATTATGCAGCAAAGAAATAGTGTTTTACGATAACACTAAACATTACACATTAAACATCATTAAAATGAACAAGGAATATTTGATATATAAATTAAGTGATGAGGTTAAAAACTCATGCAAGATTGATAAGGAGGCATTCACCAAATTCAATGTGAAGCGCGGTCTTCGCAATGAGGATGGTTCGGGTGTGCTCGTCGGTTTGACCAATATCGGTAATGTGGTGGGTTATGAGCGTGATGAGGAAGGTAAACTGAAACCTACCGAGGGTAAACTCTATTATCGTGGCTATGAATTGGACGACCTTGTAACTCCTCTTCTCAAAGAGAAGCGATTCGGTTTTGAGGAGGTGGCTTTCCTCTTGCTCTCCGGTCAGTTGCCTGACAAGGAGGAACTGGAGGCTTTCAAGGAACTCATCAACGATAATATGCCGCTTGATCACCGTACCATCACGCATATCATTGAACTGGAAGGTAGCAATATCATGAACATCCTGGCTCGTTGTGTGCTCGAAATGTACACTTTCGATCCAAATCCTGACGATATCAGCCGTGACAATCTGATGCGTCAGAGCGTGGAGTTGATAGCAAAGTTCCCTACCATCATCGCATACGCATACAATATCTATCGTCACTCTGTACAGGGCAGAAGTCTGCATATTCGTCATCCACGTGAGAACCTCTCTATTGCTGAGAATTTCCTCTATATGATGAAGCATGAGAATTATTCTGAACTGGATGCGCGTATGCTCGACTTGCTCCTGATTATCCAGGCTGAGCATGGTGGTGGTAACAACTCTACCTTCACCGTACGTGTTACTTCTTCTACTCGTACAGATACCTACAGCTCTATTGCTGCTGGTATCGGTAGTTTGAAAGGTCCTCTTCATGGTGGTGCTAACATCAAGGTTATCAATATGTTCCATCACCTGAAGGAAGCGATCAAGGATTGGACGAATGTCAGTGAACTTGATATCTATTTGAAGCGAATGCTCAACAAGGAGGCTTATGACAAGACCGGTCTGATTTATGGTATCGGTCATGCTGTCTATACCTTGAGCGACCCACGTGCAGTGGAGTTGAAACGCTTGGCGGGTGAGCTGGCTAAGGAAAAGGGTAGGGAAGATGAGTATAACTTCTTGAAACTCATCGAACAGGAAGGCATCAAGTGCTTGCAGGAACATCGTGGTGGTAGCAAACCAGCTTGTGCCAACCTCGACTTCTATAGCGGTTTCATCTATGAGATGATTGGTTTGCCACAGGAAATCTATACGCCAATCTTCGCCATGGCACGTATCGTAGGTTGGACGGCCCATCGTATTGAGGAACTGAACTTCGAAGGTCGCCGTATCATCCGTCCTGCTTATAAGAATATTTTGGGAGAGTTGGATTATACGCCGCTCATGGACAGATAAAACAATTATTTATCTCGCAAGAAAAGTTTTTGCACGCTTTTCTTGCGAGATTTCTTCATTTTTAGTACCTTTGCACCCATATTTCAAACATTAATATAGAATTTATACTCTTATGGGAGGCATATTCGGAACGATTTCCAAGAAAAGTTGTGTCGCAGACCTTTTCTACGGCACTGATTACAACTCACATCTCGGCACACGCCGAGGCGGTTTGGCAACCTACAGTCAGGATAAAGGCTTTGTGCGCTCTATCCACAACCTCGAAAGCTCTTATTTCAGAACCAAGTTTGAACCTTCATTAGATAAGTTTGAAGGGGCTACTTCTGGTATTGGAGTCATCAGCGATACGGATGCACAACCGCTCATCATGAACTCTCATCTTGGCCGATTTGCCATCTGTACAGTGGCAAAGATTGCCAATAAGGATGAACTTACCCAACATTTGCTGGAGAAGAACATGCACTTTGCTGAGATGTCTTCCGGCAGTACCAATCCTACCGAACTTGTAGCTTTGCTCATCATTCAGGGCAAGACTTTCAAAGAGGGTATCGAGAATGTATATCATCACATCAAGGGCTCTTGTACCATGATGATTCTCACCGAGGATGGTATCATCTGTGCCCGTGACAGTTGGGGACGCACGCCACTCATTATCGGCAAGAAGGATGGTGCCCATGCTGCTTCCAGCGAATCCACTTCTTTCCCTAATCTCGACTATGAGACTGAATATGAGGTGGGTCCGGGTGAGATTGTGAAGATGACTGCTGATGGGCTTGAGCAGATCAGACCTGCCAATAAGAAGATGCAGATCTGTTCTTTCCTGTGGGTTTATTATGGTTTCCCAACTTCTACCTACGAGGGACGTAATGTGGAGGATGTGCGCTTTACCAATGGATGCAACCTCGCTAAGACCGACGATGTGGAGGTGGATTGCTGCAGCGGTATTCCTGATTCGGGTACGGGTATGGCTATGGGTTATGCTGCGGGTAAGGGTGTGCCTTACCAGCGTTGTATTGCCAAATATACACCTACTTGGCCTCGTTCGTTTACTCCAAGCAACCAGAGTATGCGCTCTTTGGTAGCTAAGATGAAACTGATACCTAACAAGGCGATGCTCAAAGGCAAGCGAGTTCTTTTCTGTGATGACAGTATCGTAAGAGGTACCCAGTTGCGTGATAATGTGAAGGTTCTTTTCGATCAGGCTGGTTTGAAGGAATGCCACATGCGAATCGCCTGTCCTCCATTGGTTTACGGTTGTCCATTTATCAATTTCACTTCTTCCAAGAGCGACATGGAATTGATTACTCGTCGTATCATCGAGAAGTTTGAAGGCGATGCCAATAAGAATCTCGATAAATATGCTACTACGGGTTCTCCTGAATATCAGAGAATGGTGGACGAGATTGCGCGTCAACTCGGTTTGACGACTTTGAAGTTCAATACCATCGAACAGTTGATTGAGGCGATCGGCTTACCGAAATGCCAGGTCTGCACTCATTGCTTTGATGGCAGTAGCGACTATACGCTGCATGAATTTGCAGATGAAGAATAAAATAAATGAGGGTGTGTCATGGTCTTATGACACACCCTCATTTGCTGATTGGGCGTTTATTTCTGTTTCCGTAGAATAATCAGGGTTACACCGGCAAGAATAGCAACAATACCGAGCGCAAGCTGCAGGGTAAAGGATTCTCCAAAAATGCAGACTCCAATCACGACTGCGGTAACAGGTTCCAAGGCTCCCATGATGGCAGCAGGGGTACTGCCGATGAGATTGATGGAAATCGTCATGAAGAAGAGCGAGAGTACCGTTGGTAAAAGAGCGAGTTGGGCTGCACAGAGCCACTGCTTCGGTGTTTCCAATATTTGGAAATTCTCACCCGAAATCCACGTGAAGAGGGCAACGGTTATCAGACCGAATACCAATATCCAGAAGGTGAATTTGACATTCGACATGGTGTTGTTCTTCCACTGGTTGATGGAGATGATATAAACCGCATAGAGTAGGGAGGAGGCCATCACAAGGGCAAACCCCGCTGTGCTCAACTTGGCATTTCCATCTCCCTGATAAAGGAGTCCGACGCCTGAAACGGCGAGAAGAATGGCGATGGTACTGGTCCAGGTGACCTTCTCATGGAAAAAGGCGGTCATCAGGATTGCGGTCATAATCGGATAGACAAAAAGCAGGGTACTTGCGATTCCTGCTGCCTTTGAGAAATCAAATCTGACTCTTAACACTTCCTGCATCACTTTCCAGATATAATAAAATGGAACTAACGCAACAAATGCACTGATCGCTGCAAGAATGGTTGAGAGAATGCTTAAATATTTGTAACTGCCTGCGAAATGGTATAACTGCTTTGTCAGGCTTTCTTCTTTTTCTTTCTTTTCTTCCATTATATTCACCTCCGTAAATTATTTATTGTCGGACAATTCCATCTGTCTTCTGTCCTTATTTAAATTGTGCTTGCGCTTATATTCAAGCGGTGCAGCCCCATAATAATTCTTAAATGCTTTTGCAAATCTTGATTGTGTCGCAAATCCTACTGCATCACTGATCTCTGATATTTTCATTGAATTTTTCAGAATCAATTCTGCTGCCTTTTTCATTCGGATCTCATTCAATAATTCGCCATTCTTCAATCATGCAAATATATTGATTCACTTGCACTCATTATATCATCATCCCCACATTGCGGGAACAATTTCATATTACTTCTGAAAGTCTCTGATCACTTTCAATGCGGGTAGTGCATTTCCATCATAATCGAACAGTGCCTGATTGGCCCATTCGTTTCCCCCGGGACCGGGATCCTGAATATACTTCAGTGACTCCTCGTTGGCCCAGCCACAACCGGGCATCGGGATCCATGCCGGCTCCCAATAGTAGAAGCCCTTTCCTCTGCCCTCCGGAACCTGTGTGATCCTCTCCATGACCTTCTGCATAAATGCAGCCTGTCCTTCCGGTGTCATGGGATACTCCACCGCCTCTGCAAGGTGGGGCTTGGTCGCCATGCCCTTACGCTCTTTTGGTGCGAGCTTCTCTCTGTCCGCATAGTCTTCCATGGTAAATCCCATGGATACCTCCGCTACAATGACATCCTTCTGATATCTCTGTGAGAGATCGTTCATATTATTGGTCAGATCATCAATGGTTCCGTGCCAGAAGGGATAATAGGACAGTCCGATGACATCGAAGTCCTCTCCTCTCTGTACATAGGCATCAAACCATTCTCTGCAGCGGGCATTGTTGCCGCCGCAGTCCAGATGAAGCATCACTCTGCTGTCCGGGGATACCTCTCGCACCGCATGGATGCCCGCGCTGATGAATCTTGCAATATTGTCTACGTTGTCCCATTTTCCATGGGGCCACATCAGGCCATTGGTGATCTCATTTCCCACCTGTACCATTCCGACATCGACTCCCGCGTCCAGGATCTGTGTCAGGCTCTCCTTTGTAAAATCATAAAGCGCATCCGCTTTCTCATCCGCAGACATGCCTTCCCAGGCTTTCGGCGCGTGCTGCCGCTTGGGATCTGCCCAAAAATCCGAATAGTGGAAATCAATGTTGACTTTCATCCCATACTGTGTGGCGCGTTTTCCGAGTTCGATCGCGGTTGCGACATCATTGTCTCCGCCGCCGTAACCATTTCCGTTCTCATCATACGGATCGTTCCAGACACGCAGACGGATGTAACCAGTGAAAATATGACATCTGCATATTCCCGTATCATGGATGTAGATATGGCGGAAGAAATGACTTCTTATACGACTTATCAGATCCTGGCACAGGCAGGAACCTCCATGCTGGCACAGGCCAACGAGAGACCTTCTCAGGTATTGCAGCTGTTACAGTAGAAAAGTTCTGAGTAAGAGGACATGACGGAATGACAAAAGAATGCAAACAACAATTTACACTTCGGATCACACAGGCAAATTCCACCCAGTTGATCGTGATCCTGTATGAAATGACTTTACAGTACCTTGAAGACGGAGAACAGGCAGTAGATGATGCCGGACTGGTGGAAGCTGTTCACAGAGCCAGGGGATGTATCAAAGAGCTCCTGAACTCTCTGCACAGAGAATACAGCCCGGCAGGAGAGCTTTCCAGACTGTACCTGTTCTGCCTTCGCAGACTTGCTGTATGTGAAGTCCGCAGAGGCCGGGCAATTCTGGAGGAAGTCCGCAAAGTGATCGCACCTCTCTGTGATGCGTACAGGCAGATTCAGGATCAGGATACTTCCGGCCCGGTGATGAACAATTCTCAGACAGTATATGCCGGACTGACTTACGGCAGGAACCAGTTAACCGAAAACATGGCTGACCAGGGCACGAATCGGGGAATGTTGGTATAGATTTTTTTCCTGATCCGACGGCTGCAGAGCGGCCAGCTCTGTGAGATGCTGAT
>OQVL01000350.1_pt1 | contig 23229 bp, 15 predicted proteins | sample 1691501 | NCBI WGS metagenome assembly OQVL01 (sample SAMN03418253, study PRJEB22391) | human gut metagenome | biome: human-gut; feature: organic feature; material: feces | host: Homo sapiens | place: Tanzania | collected 2013-01 | reverse complement strand
GCAAAGCCGTCGCCGAAATAGTGTGATGTGCCGCTCTGAAGAGCCTTGCCGTCGTGCATAAGAGCCTCGATGGTGTATGTATCCTCAGCTCCGGCGAAACGTTCTTTCTCGGTCTTAACGCCCTTTACAACCGGCATTGCAAGATATTTCTCACAGAACTCGGCATAGACGTTGAGCATACGTATTGTCTCTTCCTGAGCCTCCTCGGCTGTGGCGTGGATCGTGTGACCCTCCTGCCAAAGGAACTCTCTTGTACGCAGGAACGGACGTGTTGTCTTTTCCCAGCGGACAACGCTTACCCACTGATTGTAGAGCTTGGGAAGATCTCTGTATGAATGAACGATGTTTGCATAGTGCTCACAGAAAAGAGTCTCCGACGTGGGTCTGACGCAAAGTCTTTCCTCGAGCTTTTCATTGCCGCCGTGGGTTACCCACGCAACCTCGGGAGCGAAGCCCTCAACGTGATCCTTTTCCTTTTCAAGCAGGCTCTCGGGAATGAACATAGGCATACATACATTCTCGTGACCGGTTGCCTTGAACATACCGTCCATAATGTGCTGAATGTTTTCCCATATTGCATAGCCGTAGGGTCTGATGACCATACAGCCCTTAACGCTTGTATACTCACAAAGCTCAGCCTTTTTTACAACGTCGGTATACCATTTTGCGAAATCCTCGTCCATTGACGTGATTTCTTCAACCATCTTTTTCTGCTGTGCCAATTTAATTACCGCCTTTATTTTTTATTCGTGATCCTCAATATACTTAACTGCGTCTTCGACAGTTGCAATTTGCTCAATCGCCTCGTCGGGAATCTCAACCTGAAATTCGTCCTCGATGCTCATAACGAGATCGACAATATCAAGGCTGTCTGCGCCGAGATCGTCAACAATGTCGCTGTCGGGTGTAATATCGTCCTCATCAATTTCAAGCTGTTCCGAAATGATTTTTTGCAGTTTTTCAAATACTGATAATGACATTGAGATAGCTCCTTCATAAAGATATTTTACTCACTAAAAGATATTAGTGTTATTTTATGCTTTTGTCAATAGACTTTTTACATTTATTTGCTTAATTTTACTGTTTTTTTTGACTTCATTAAGCAAAAAATGTATATCGAAAAGCAAAATGAATATTTAGGGGATTGTAAAGCAGATTTGCTTTACGACAAGCAAATTTACTTGTCGCTGTGGAAAACTCGGTGGAAAGTGTGGAAAATTTAACGCATTTTCAAGGCATTTGAGCCTATATTGTGGAAAATCTGTAAAGTGATTGAGCTTTACCTGTGGAAAACTTATTTTTTTAAAAACGTTTTTTTCTCTGTTTTCACAATGAATATTCAGTGAATACCGAATATTTTTACCTCTGAGATTCAATAACTCTCTTTGCGAGGGCTTTTAACTCATCCATAGTCGAAAGACTGCCGATTTCTTGCCTGAAAGAGGCGGCGCCGCGTATGCCCTTGATGTACCAGGCGGCGTGTTTGCGTGCTTCCCGCATACCGATACGGACGCCCTTGTAGTCGCAGAGTGTTCCGATATGGCGGAGCATAACGTCCATTTTTTCTTCGAGCGTCGGTTCGGTAAAATCCGTTTCGTTGTTAAGATATGCATTTATGCATTGAAATATCCATGGATTTCCCAATGCCCCTCTGCCGACCATCAGAAAATCGCAACCCGTCTTGTCAAGCATCAGCTTTGCACTCTTTCCGTCAACAATATCGCCGTTGCCGATAACGGGGATCGAGACGGCTTTTTTGACGTTTGCAATTTCATCAAGCGACACGGGAGGAGCGTACATCTGATCCTTTGTTCTGCCGTGAACCGTGATAGCATCTGCACCTGCCGCTTCGATCCTTTTTGCGACCTCAACGGCGTTTATGCTGTTTCCGTCCCATCCGATTCTGATCTTTGCCGTGACGGGAACAGGGGAGACCTCAACGACCTTTTTAACAATTTTACCGATCAGCTCCGGATTCTTGAGAAGAGCCGAGCCGCCGCCGTTTCCTGCAATCTTCGGCGCAGGGCAGCCCATATTGATGTCGATAAAGTCGGGAGAAAATTCCATAGCTTTGAGCGCGGCTTTTGCCATAATATCGGGATCGTCGCCGAATATCTGAGCGCCTGCCGGACGTTCGTCATCCGAGAGGTAAAGCAGCTCCTTTGACTTTTTGTCCTGCATAGTCAGTCCCTTTGAACTGACCATTTCGCTGGTGACGTATGCCGCCCCGTAGTTCACGCAAAGCTCTCGAAAGGCTCTGTCGGCAACTCCTGCCATGGGCGCAAGACAAGCGTATCCTTTTATTTCAAGATTTCCGATTTTCATTAAATCACCGAAATTTATTCTACCACATTTATTATATGATTGTCAAAATAAATTGAGGTAAAATAATTCTGTGAAGAAAGTTATATTTATCAAACCGACACGGCGCGATATGTCTAAAATAAGACTTAAACCGCAGGATATGACGTCAAATCACAGAAATAAAAACGGGCGACCGTCAGCCGCCCATTTAAGAAATTTCTAATTTTGCCAAAGAATGCTGCTGTCCGTGAGCATGGGGTAGCGAATCAGTTCATTGCTCCAAAGATCCTCACGGTGCATATCGACCGCCGTGATTTGGCGGTTATCGTAAGTCGTGTAGTAATAAATTCCCTTACTTGCGTTGCAGCAGGAGGTGTAAATCGTGATTTCGTATTTGCCGTCGGCAACCTCACAGCAGCCCCTTTGCTGTTCGACCGAGCCGAGAATATGGAAAAACTGACTGACGCTTTCTTTTTCGGAGTTTCCCGAGACGGAATTCATCTTTGTAAATGCGACTTTTACGAATCTTGATGCCGAGGAGAGATCCCCCGGCAGACCTATTGCACCCATTCCTCTGCTGTACATATCAAACGAAAGTTTGTCCGAGAAATTGTTCTCGGGCTGCTTCGGCGAGAGGTATGAGAAATCGTTGAGCCTTTGCATTTGCGTTTCAAAAGGCGGATTGTTCGTCAGCACACCGATAGGGTTATCATAGATTTTCAGCCCGTCGGCAACGGATTCGACTGTGATTGACTTGTCCTTGTCTGCGATTATCCAATGAAGCTGTGCCGTCGGAAGTTTGTCGCTGAACGGCGTGCCGACAATATTCGTCTTGCTCAAAAGTGTGCGTGCCTCATCAACCGCAGCACATTGAGAGAGAACCCACGGAATCAGCTCAAACTGTGCGATGTTTGTTTTATCATCAACAGGCTGAGCATAGACCGCATTACCGACAAAATTAAGCCCCGCAATGCCGAGACCCTTCTCATTGACTGCATCGTAATAGAGCGGATAGCCGTCTGCAACATGCGCCATTCCGATTATCGCATGGTGGCTTTCGATCGGCTCCGTGTGCTTGAAGTTAAAAGGGTAGTTCCTCGGAGTTACCGTGATTTCATCTCCGTAGGAAAACTCATAGTCTAAGGTTCTGCCGAAATAAAAATCATTTGTTTTATATGTCGCCGCTGTGCACATGAGGATCTTCCTTTCTTTGAAACGTTCGTTGAATTTATTATATGCCGATTTTGTTTTTATTTTCGTTGTATTATGAAAATGTACTTTTAAACTATTCCGTCATATTTCACCATGTTCATATATTTGAAGCAGAAGGTGAGAGAAATCACGCCGGCAACGCACCAGCCGACAGGCCATGAGACCCAGATTCCCGTTGAAGCGAGAGCGGTTTTTGAAAGAATAATTGCAAGAACGACACGCAAGACAAGGTCTGTGAATGTGCCCGTCATAAAGGCTTTCATCTGTCCCGCACCCCTGAGCACGCCGTCGGAAACAAGTTTTGCGGCTGCGAAGAAATAGAACGGAGTCAGAATCCTCAGGAAAAGCATACCTGTGTCCATTGCCGTTCCCGTCGGGCTTTCGAGGAAGAAATAAATCAGATAACGGCTTGCAAGCAGATAAACGGCAACAATCGGAATACAAATCATCCACGTCAGCTTTACGCCTGCCTTGAAGCCCTCTTTTATTCGGCCGAATTTGCGTGCGCCGAGGTTCTGCGCCGTGTAATTTGATATTCCGTTACCGAAGGTCGTGAACGAGGTTATGACAAGATTGTTGAGCTTGATCGAAGCCGAATATCCGGCAATTACGCCCGAACCGAAGCTGTTGATAACGCCCTGAATTATAATATTGCCGACCGAAATGAAGCTCTGTTGAAGTATGCTCGGTATCGCAACGGCGGCAATTCTTTTAAGAAGCGCAAATGAAAATGCGGCAGGCTTGCCGTCGGTTTCAATCTTTGCAAAGCGGCGGAACACAAAGAATACGGCGAGTATGCAGCTTACGCCCTGACAGATAAAGGTCGCCCATGCAACGCCGCTGACGCCCATTTTGAAGCCTGCGACAAAGAGAATGTCGGCGGCAATGTTTGACACGGACGAGCAGGCGAGGAAGATAAACGGCGTCTTTGAATCACCGAGAGCGGAGAATATGCCCGAAGCGATATTATAATAGAAAACAAACGGCAGACCTATTATGTATATTAAAAGATAAAGCTTTGAATCGGCGAAGATGTTTTCGGGCGTGTTGATAAGCTCAAGCAGCTTTGTTGAGAAAATCAAGCCGAGAGCCATAAGCAAAATACACAGCACGCCGCCTGAAATCAGGGTGGTATAAACCGCCGTCTTCATATCCCTGAATCGCTTTGCGCCGAAAAGCTGGGAGGTGATGACCGAGCAGCCGATATTGCAGCCGAAAGCGAACGCAATGAAGATAAGCGTGATTTCATAGCTGTTGCCGACCGCCGCCAAAGCGTCATTGCCGATGAATTTACCCGCAACGAAGCTGTCGGCAAGATTATAAAGCTGCTGAAATATTATACTGCCGAAAAGGGGAAGGCAGAATTTCCATACCACAGTATAGGGCTTTCCTATCGTTAAGTCCTTATTGATAACACACACATCCTTATTGACGTATATTCTTAATTATATTATAATACAAGAAACCATGTATGTAAATCATTTTTTGAAGCATGGCTGACGGAGTGAGGTTACACAAACTCAAAAAGGGAGAATGAATCTATGAAGAAAATAATTCTTTTGATAACAATCTTTTTAACAGCTTTTGTTTTGGTGATTCTCGGTATTGTAGGAACACTTTCTGTTCGGCCAAAGTCTGAAACCGATCCCCAATGTACAATTGAAAAGATAGAAAATTATGAAATTAAGGATGCTTCGTACAATTTCACTAAACTTGATGGGATGATAAAAAAATATGAAATACAAGTAAAGGGTTTGTTGACCTTTTATTTGGACGGAGAGAAGATTGAAAACAACGAAGAACATTTTTTTCATACATCGGATGACGAATTTTTTAAAAATGTAAAGGAACATTCTGATCAATACGGGCTCTATGAAGTAACGGTTAGTATTAACAATAGATCAAACGAAATGATGTTTGATGTTGGTTGGATTCTTGACAGTGAAAGACACGCCGTCATAGAGACTGATTTCACAGTAGAAGGAAGATCAGTTGACGCAAAAAAAGACGGTCAATTTGGCTTTGTGGTGCTTGCGGACAAACCCGATCTGTCTGAGGAGCAGGTGAAAAATTTGCTTATTTCCGATGGATTGAAGCTCACTTATCAAACGGAAAGCGGTGCAGACATTCATAATAACGAAATATATATAAAATAAACATGTCTTTAAAATTTGAGGAAAATATCGGGAAAAGAACTTTTTGATTGTGAGGATAACCTCAGCTTGAAAGCGAGCACAGAAAAGAAAACTGTTGTTGATTGATATTTATATTTCGCCGTGACGCTACTCTGCAAGGAAGGCAAGAGTGTTCCTGCACCGAAAACAATTTTTATCGGAATTTTCATGGTGCGATGTGGGCATCAAACCCAGAAACAGAAGAAAAAATACAACTAACTGTATTATTATTCATTTATCATTCATTGACTCGTCCACCGCTTTTTAGCAAACAACCGATTTATGTGTGCGGTAACGTACTATCGAAGTCAAACGCTTTGTAAATTTGCATATAATATTTTATACACTTGAAAAACCGTTGTGCATATATACAAAAACGCTTGAAGTATGAAAAAATGTCTTGCATAAATATACATTTTATGCTAATATATGTGCATAAAACACAGACAATACTGTATATCGGAGGTATTATTATGAATAAGAAGGACATCAAAAAAATTGTACTCGCTTACTCGGGCGGACTTGATACATCAATCATCATTCCGTGGCTCAAGGAGAACTACAACAACCCCGAGATAATCGCTGTTTCGGGTAACGTAGGTCAGGCAAGCGAGCTTGAAGGACTTGAGGAGAAGGCTCTCAAGACAGGCGCATCGAAGCTCTATGTTGAGGATCTCACAAAGCAGATGCTTGACGAGGTTGCTTTCCCGTGCGTTCAGGCAGGCGCTCTTTATGAGAACTATCCGCTCGGCACAGCTCTTGCACGTCCGATCATTGCAAAGAGACTTTGCGAGATCGCCGAAAAAGAGGGAGCAGACGCTATCTGCCACGGCTGCACAGGTAAGGGTAACGACCAGGTAAGATTCGAGGTTGCCATTAAGGCTTTCGCTCCCGACATGACGATCATCGCTCCGTGGAGAGAGTGGGATATCAAGTCACGTGATGAGGAAATCGACTACGCAGAGGCACACAATGTTCCTCTTAAGATAAACAGAGAGACCAACTACTCAAAGGACAAGAACATCTGGCATCTTTCTCACGAAGGTCTTGACCTTGAGGACCCGGCAAACGAGCCGCAGTACAACAAGCCCGGCTTCCTTGAGATGGGTATTTCTCCCGAGCAGGCTCCGGACAAGCCGACCTATGTAAAGATTCACTTTGAAAAGGGCGTTCCGACCGCTATCGACGGAGTTGAGATGGATTCCGTAGCTCTTGTTACAAAGCTCAACGAGCTCGGCGGCGCAAACGGCATCGGACTTCTTGATATCGTTGAAAACAGACTTGTCGGCATGAAGTCAAGGGGCGTATATGAGACTCCTGGCGGAACAATCCTCTACAAGGCACATGAGATGCTCGAAACAATCACTCTCGATAAGGAAACTTCACACTATAAGGCACTTGTAGGTCATAAGCTCGGCGAGCTTGTTTACAACGCTCAGTGGTATTCACCGCTTACAGAGGCTATCCTTGCTTTCGTTAAGGAGACTCAGAAGACGGTTACAGGTGATGTAAACGTTAAGCTCTACAAGGGCAACATCATCAACGCCGGCGTAACATCTCCGTTCTCACTCTACGATCCCGAGATCGCAACCTTCGATGAGGACGAGGTTTACAACCAGGCTGATTCGGCAGGATTCATCAACCTTTACGGTCTGCCGACCAAGGTTTATTCAAAGATGAAGAAAAAGGCCGGTCTTGACTAATCAATAAATATTCGGAGAATTATAAGCTATGGAAAAGATGTGGGCAGGCAGGTTTGCCAAGGAACTGAATAAGGAAGCCGATGATTTCAATTCGTCGATCCATTTTGACTGCAAGATGTATAAGCAGGATATAACCGGCTCGATGAAGCATGCAACAATGCTTGCAATGCAGAAAATCATCACCGACGACGATTGCGATAAGATTCTTGCCGGACTTCAGTCGATACTTGACGACCTTGACAGCGGCGCTCTTAAGTTCGATATGGACGCCGAGGATATTCATATGTTCGTTGAGTCCGAGCTGACAAAGCGTATAGGCGACGTCGGCAAGAAGCTCCACACGGCGAGAAGCCGTAACGATCAGGTTGCCGTCGATATCCGCCTTTATCTCAGAGACGAGACGGAAGAGATTATTCCGCTCATCAAGAATCTGCTTGCTGCCATACTTTCCGTTGCAAAGGATAATAAAAACACGATTCTTCCCGGATATACTCATCTTCAGCGTGCTCAGCCGATAACCTTTGCTCATCATCTTTTGGCTTACGCTATGATGTTTATCCGTGATATCGGAAGGCTTGAGGACGCTATGAAGAGGATGAATTATTCGCCTCTCGGCTCCTGCGCCCTTTCGGGTACAACATACAATACAAACCGTGAATTCGTCGCCGAGCAGCTCGGATTTGACGGAATCACGCTCAACAGCATTGACGGCGTTTCCGACAGGGATTTCTGCGTTGAGCTGATGAGTGCATTCGCAACGATTATGATGCACCTTTCCCGTTTTTCGGAGGAAATTATACTCTGGTCGAGCTGGGAGTTTAAGTTCATTGAGCTTGACGACAGCTTCACGACGGGCTCAAGCATCATGCCTCAGAAGAAGAACCCCGATATGGCGGAGCTTGTCAGGGGCAAGACGGGTCGTGTTTACGGCGACCTTTTCACAATGCTCACCGTTCTCAAGGGTATTCCGCTTGCATACAACAAGGATATGCAGGAGGACAAGGAGTGCATATTTGACAGCATTGCTACCGTTAAGCAGTGTCTTAAAGTCTTTGCTCCGATGATTGAAACAATGAAGGTCATCAAGGAGAATATGTATTCTGCGGCTCAAAAGGGATTTATCAACGCAACCGACCTTGCCGATTACCTTGCTAAGAAGGGTCTTCCGTTCAGAAGCGCATATAAGCTTGTCGGTCAGATCGTTGCTCATTGCATTGATAACGGTCTTGTGCTTGAAACAATGCCGCTTGAGGATTACAAAAAGTACAGCGATTTGTTTGAGGAAGATCTTTTTACCGAGATTTCTCTCGAAACCTGCGTCTCCAAGAGAATTTCGGCAGGCGGAACGGGTCCCGAATCCGTTGAAAAGCAGATTGCGTATGTTGAAAATTATATTTAAACTTAAAAATATTTGGGCTGTCCTGATGAACAGCCCTTTTGTTCTAATTAAGTATTTGAAAATATTGTAAAACTATTTGAAAATTTTATTAAATGATGTATAATTACAGGAGGGTGATACCGATGGTTAATTTAAAAGGCAGAGATTTTCTGAAATTGCTTGATTTCACAAGCGAGGAAATTGAGTATCTCGTCGATCTTGCGGCTGATTTGAAAGCAAAGAAGAAAGCGGGAATCCCACACAGGATCCACGAGGGTAAGAATGTTGCTCTTATCTTTGAAAAGACAAGCACAAGAACGCGTTGCAGCTTTGAGGTCGGTGCTAACGATCTCGGCATGGGCTCAACCTATCTTGCCGAAGGCTCGCAGATAGGCAAAAAGGAGAGCATAGCCGACACGGCGAGGGTGCTCTCGGGTATGTTTGACGGCATCGAGTACCGCGGCTACGGTCAGGATCTTGTTGAGGAGCTTGCAAAGTATGCGAGCGTTCCCGTATGGAACGGCCTTACAAATGAATTTCACCCGACTCAGATTCTTGCCGATTTCCTGACTATCAAGGAGCAGTTCGGTCATCTTAAGGGAATCAACTTTGTTTACATGGGCGACGCAAGGTACAATATGGGCAATTCGCTCATGGTAGGCTGCGCTAAAATGGGTATCAACTTTACCGCATGCGCTCCGAAAAAGTATTTTCCCGACCATGACCTTGTTGACACCTGCAAGGCGATCGCAAAGGAAAACGGCTGTGAAATTAAATTCAGCGAAAATCCCACAGAGGCCGTAAAGGATGCAAACGTAATTTATACGGATGTTTGGGTTTCAATGGGCGAACCGATGGAGGTTTGGAAAGAAAGAATCGACGACCTTATGCCGTACCAGGTCAATCAAAAACTTATGGATGCGGCGGCAGACAACGTTGTGTTTATGCATTGCCTGCCAGCTTATCATGACCATAAGACAAAGGTCGGCAGGGAGATCGGCGAAAGATTCGGCTGTGACGCTCTTGAGGTCACGGACGAGGTCTTTGAAAGCGAACGTTCAATCGTTTTCAGAGAGGCAGAGAACAGAATGCACACTATAAAAGCAGTTATGGCGGCGACATTATGATTAAAAAAATTTACATTGTACTTGAAGACGGACACATTTTTGAAGGCAAGAGCTTCGGCGCAGAGGGCGAGGCTCTCGGCGAGCTTGTCTTTACAACAGGCATGGGCGGATATATCGAAACGCTCACCGACCCCAGCTATTACGGACAGATAGTTATGCAAACCTTCCCGCTTATCGGCAACTACGGCATCATGGAGGAGGACTTTGAAAGCGACAGGTCCTACGTCAGCGGCTACGTTGTCAGAGAGTGGTGCGAGCTGCCGTCCAATTTCAGGACGGAGTATGATCTTGACACCTTCCTGAAAAAGCAGGGAATAGTCGGCGTTTACGGCGTTGACACCCGTGAGATTACGAGAATAATCCGTGAAAAGGGTGTTATGAACGCAAAAATCGTCAGCTCGGTTGATAATATCGACTATGACGAAATCAAGGCTTACAGAATCGTTGACGCAGTCAAGAGCGTAAGCTGTAAGGAAAAATATACGGTATCGGACGAGGGAGCGAAGTACAAGGTTGCGCTTCTCGACTACGGCGCAAAGAAAAACATCGTTCGTGAGCTTGTTGCAAGGGGCTGCGAGGTTACGGTTTTCCCGTATGACACCTCGGCTCAGGAGATTATCGAGATGAATCCCGACGGAATCATGCTTTCAAACGGTCCGGGCGACCCGGAGGAAAACATCGTTCCGATTGAAAATATAAAGGAGCTTGCCGGCAAATTCCCGATTTTCGGAATCTGTCTCGGACATCAGCTCACCGCTCTTGCAATGGGCGGCAAGACCATGAAGCTCAAATACGGTCACAGAGGCGTCAATCAGCCGGTCAAGCAGCTTGAAACGGGCAGAACCTATATTTCAAGCCAGAACCACGGTTACGCCGTTGTTGCCGAAAGTCTTGACAGGCGATATGCAAGAGAGAGCTTTATCAACGCAAACGACGGAACCTGCGAGGGTATGGAATACAGAAGCAAGCAGATTTTCACCGTTCAGTTCCACCCGGAGGCGTGTTCGGGTCCTAAGGATACAAAGTTCCTGTTCGACAGGTTTATTTCAATGATGGGAGGAAAAAACAATGCCGCTGAATAAAGACATAAAAAAGGTACTTGTTATCGGTTCCGGTCCCATCGTTATCGGTCAGGCGGCTGAGTTTGACTACGCCGGAGCACAGGCCTGCCGCGTTCTCAAGGACGCAGGTCTTGACGTTGTGCTTGTCAACTCCAACCCCGCAACCATTATGACGGATAATGCGCTCGCCGACGAGATCTATCTTGAACCGCTGACGCAGGAGACCGTTAAAAGAATTATTGAAAAAGAACATCCCGATTCTATTCTTGCCGGACTCGGCGGACAGACGGGACTTACAATAGCTATGCAGCTTGCTCAGAACGGCTATCTTGAAAAAATGGGCGTTAAGCTGCTCGGCACCAATGCCGAAGCCATTGATAAGGCGGAGGACAGACAGCTTTTCAGAGATACGATGCTCAAAATCGGTCAGCCTGTTGTTCCGTCGGATATCGCAAACACCGTTGAACGTGCGGCCGAAATTGCTCAGGAAATCGGATATCCCGTGATCATTCGCCCTGCATTTACCCTCGGCGGCGCCGGCGGCGGAGTTGTTTACAACGAAGAAGAATTAAGAGTTATTGCATATAACGGACTGGAACTTTCCCCGATCAATCAAATCCTTGTCGAGCGCTTTATCGGCGGCTGGAAGGAGATCGAGTTTGAGGTTATGCGTGACAGCGTTGGCAACGTTATCGCTGTCTGCTCAATGGAAAACTTTGACCCGGTCGGCGTTCATACGGGCGACAGTATAGTTATCGCGCCTGCCGTAACGCTTTCGGACAAGGAATATCAGATGCTGCGTTCCGCCTCGCTCGATATTATCACCGAGCTTGGCATCGAGGGCGGCTGTAACTGTCAGTTTGCACTCAATCCCGAGAGCTTTGAATATTCCGTTATCGAGGTTAACCCGAGAGTTTCACGTTCGTCGGCTCTTGCCTCAAAGGCGACAGGCTATCCTATCGCAAAGGTTACAACCAAAATTGCGCTCGGATATACACTTGATGAGATCAGAAACGACATCACGGGCAAAACCTGTGCCTGCTTTGAGCCTACGCTTGACTATGTTGTTGTCAAGTTCCCGAAGTGGCCGTTTGATAAATTCGTCGGTGCAAGCCGCAAGCTCGGCACTCAGATGAAGGCAACGGGCGAGGTTATGTCGATTGCTCCGAGCTTTGAAATGGCGGTTATGAAGGCTGTCAGAGGCGCCGAAATTTCACTTGAGACACTTAACTATAATAAATTCCCCGATGACATGGACGTTGTCGAACGCTTGCATGAACAGGACGATTTGCGAATTTTCACCGTGTTCAAGGCTCTTAAAGAGGGCATAAGCATTGAGAAAATCCACGAAATCACGATGATTGACGAGTGGTTCCTCGGAAAGCTCAAGAATCTTGCCGACTATGAAAAAATGCTCGAAAGCGGCAAGCTCGACAAGGATTACTACGAAAAGGGCAAGAAATACGGCTACAAGGATTCGACTATCCTCAAAATGGCAGGCAAGCTTCCGGAAAAGACGCTTGACGCCGTTTACAAAATGGTTGACACCTGCGGTGCCGAGTTCAAGGCGGAAACGCCGTATTTCTACTCGACATATGACACCGACTGCGAGTCAAGAGAGATTGAAAGAGGGGAGAAGAAACGAATCATCGTTCTCGGTTCGGGTCCCATCCGTATCGGTCAGGGTATCGAATTTGACTATTCCTCCGTTCACTGCGTATGGACTCTCAAGGAGCTCGGCTATGAGGTCATCATCGTAAATAATAACCCCGAGACGGTTTCAACCGACTTCGACACGGCGGACAGGCTTTATTTCGAACCGCTCAACGACGAGGACGTAATGAACATCATCAAGGTTGAAAAGCCCGTAGGAGTTGTTGTTGCGTTCGGCGGTCAGACGGCTATCAAGCTCACAAAGTTCCTCGATGAAAATAATATTCCGATTCTCGGCACGTCGGCTGAGGGTATTGATATCGCCGAGGACAGAGAGCGCTTTGACGAATTGCTTGAAAAATTCGGCATCAGCAGACCCAAGGGTCAGACGATTATGGACACCGAGGACGCTATCAGAGCCGCAAACGAGCTTGAATATCCCGTTCTTCTCCGTCCGTCATACGTTATCGGCGGTCAGAACATGACTATCGCATATAACGACACCGATGTTAAGCGTTACATGGATATCATTCTTTCTCAGAAGATTGAAAATCCCGTTCTTGTCGACAAATATATGATGGGCACGGAGCTTGAGGTTGACGTTATCTCCGACGGCAAGGATGTTCTTATTCCCGGCATTATGGAGCATATCGAGCGTGCAGGCGTCCACTCGGGCGACTCGATCGCAGTTTATCCGCCCTATAATATACTCGACAGTATGATTGACAAGATTGTCGATATTTCAACAAAACTTGCGCTTTCGCTCGGTACAAAGGGCCTTGTCAACATTCAATATCTTATCTATCGCAACGAGCTTTACGTTATCGAGGTCAATCCCCGTGCGTCAAGAACGATTCCTTACATCAGCAAGGTTACAGGCGTTCCGATGGTTGAGCTTGCAACAAAGGTCATGATAGGCACAAAGCTCATTGAGCTCGGCTACGGCACGGGACTTTACAAGATCCCGCCGTATGTTGCGATCAAGGTTCCCGTATTCTCATTCGAGAAGCTCAACGATGTCAATTCCGAGCTTGGTCCGGAGATGAAGTCGACGGGTGAGGTTCTCGGAATCGGCAGAACCCTCAATGAGGCACTGTTCAAAGGACTTATTTCCGCAGGCTTCAAGGTTGGTCATGAGAGCACATATCACGACAATAAATACAACGGCGGAGTGCTTATCAGCGTTCACGATAAGGACAAGCCGGAGGTTATATCGCTTGCAAAGAAGTTCGCCGATGTCGGCTTGAAGATTTATTCAACGCCGAACACGGGCAAACTCATTCAGTCGGCAGGCATCAATGCCGAGATTATTGAGGAATTCAGCGACGGCAAGCACATTATCGAAATGCTCGAAACAGGCAAGATTGATTACATTGTTTACACAGGCTCAACGGCAAAATCGACGATTGAAAACTTCATCAAGATTCACCGCCGTGCAGTTCAGCTCTCAATCTGCTGCCTTACATCTCTTGATACGGCAAATGCGCTCTGCGACATTCTTTCAAGCCGCTTCACTCAGCGCAACACAGAGCTTGTCGATATCAACCATATGCGTTCGAAGCGTATGCGCCTGAATTTTACCAAGATGCAGGCGACGGGCAACGACGATATCTATTTCAACAATATGAATAAGAACATTCCGTCACCCGAGTCGCTGACTATCAACTTCACCGACCGTCATTACGGAATCGGCGGCGACGGTGTTGTTCTCGTTGAAAAATCGGATATTGCCGATGCGAAAATGGTTGTTTATAACGACGACGGAACTCAGACGCTTATGGCTGCGAACAGTATTCGCTGTGCTGCAAAGTTCCTCTATGATAACGGAATTGTGCCGAAAACGGCAATGAAAATTGAAACCAACTGCGGCGTAAAGAACGTTCGTCTGTATTCGTTCAACGGCGAGGTAAGATCGGCTCAGGTCGATATCGGCAAGCCCGATTTTGATCCTGCAAGCATTCCGGTGAAGACCGACACATACATGATAATCGACCAGCCGGTTAATATAGGCGGCGAATCTATCAATATCAGCTGTGTTACTATCGGTAATCCGCATTGCATCGTGTTTATGGATAATGTTGACAGTGTTGATCTTAATTCTTTCGGTGACAAGATCCGCAATTCGGGCATTCTTCCCGAGTATATCAATACCGGCATCGCTCGAATGATTGACAGAAACACGATCAAGCTCCGCTGCTATGAGAGAGCGGTCAACGGCGAGAGCCTCGGCTGCGGAACATCGGCGGCCGCTGCTGTTGTAGTCGCAACGGAGATGGGCCTTTGCAAGAAGGGCGAGGACGTAACGGTTAAGATGTCCGGCGGCGATGTTGTTATCACCTACACCGATGAAACCATTCTCGTCAACGGCGACACAAGAAAGGTTTATGAGGGTGTAGTCGAATATTAAAATATATATAATTTTTTAGCGCTATTCTTTATTGGCTCTATGTCAATAGTTGGGGTAGGAAAAATTCAAAAAGATGAAAGGCAGTGGCAGAAATGTCACTGCCTAAAATTATTTACCCCCCAAATTTATTATAGAGCCTCTTTTTTTTACGAAAAGGGTTTACATCACGAAGATTTTAATATATAATTGGACTATAAACCAAATTCAAATTTTTATTAACAAGGAGGAATTGTATTGAAACGTCAAAGAATATTTGCTTTGATTATGTGTATTTGTATGGTGATCGGATTTGTTCCTTTCTTCAGCATTAAAACGGAGGCGGCGACAAGTCTGCCGAAGGATATTAACGGCAACGAGTGGCAGGAATCACGTTTTGCAACATACTACAACAATGAAAACACCAAATACAGCGGAAAAAAAAGAATTATATTAAGCTATGATGCTTTCAGCTCATACGGAAGCAAGCTTAAAGATGGAAAATACCCTCTTGCAGAGGTGTTGTCCTACTTTGGCGGATATTCAGTGGGTAAGGATAACAACGGTGATACCTATGAGTATTTTAAAGTCAGCATTGATAAATATGACGATACTTGGACAATGGAATACTATGATACCACGTCAAACGCCGATCGTTATAAAATTTGTCTGAGTGACGGTAAAACATACCTGAAGGATAACACCGGTTCCTTGCCGACCAGCGGCGGAGATTTGACCGTCACTACCGATAAAAGCAGTGCAACGGCATGGGATTTAAAATTTGTAGAGTATTATAATGGCGATGGTTCGTCGCTGTTTTCGTTCGGTCATGACATATCTAATGCCGATCCTCACTTCTATGTAAATTTAGGCGATACATCGGCTTACCTTGACCTCAGCCGAAAAACAACATCCCTTTTTGACGTAATGGTTGAAATGCCGTGGCTTCAGACAAAATTCTGCTATGAAGACGGTTCGGAATACAAGCAGGATACACGTCAGGTCGGTAGCTTTACGGTTCCCGAGGGACCGGTAAAGACAGGCTACACCTTCCTCGGCTGGACGGACACAAAGGGCGGTACAAAGGTTGTTTACAAAGCGGGTGACACAATAACTCCGATCTCGAGCAAAAGCTATTACCCCGTTTATTCGGTGAACAATTATACGGTCAGATTTTATGCCGACAACACGCTGAGCGGCGGATATGTTGAGCAGAGCTTTACATATGACCGGGCACAAAAATTGACCAAGAATACATTTACTTCTGCGGTTGCCGATTTTGCAGGCTGGGCAAATGCAGACAATCCGTCAAAGACATATGTTGATTGTGAAAACGTGTCAAACCTCACAACGGCAGCGAACGGCATTGTTAAGCTCTATGCACTGTGGAATGAAATTTCATACACGGTGAATTTCTCCGCCAACTACGGTGTGGGAAGTGCGCCGTCGCAAAAGGTGAAATATTCTGATGAAATAGCTTTGCCGGATTCAAGCTCCTTTACACGAGACGGTTATGAGATGATTGGCTGGAACACGAAGCCCGACGGAACGGGAGAAGGCTTTGCAATAGGTCAAACTGCAAGCAAGCTCACGACCAAATCGGACGATATTGTAACGCTGTATGCGATATGGGAGAAGAACGGCTCTGCCCACACTCACATTGCCGGTGAGTGGGAAACGGTTAGATATGCAACCTGTACGGAAAACGGTGAAAGGGTTAAAAAGTGTACCGACTGTAACACCGTTATGGAGACCGGGGAAATCAGCGCTCTCGGTCATAAAAAGGGAAGCAGCTCAATCATCAACAAAGAGGCGACCTGCAACGGTGCCGGAGAGAGAGTTTGGTACTGCGAGAGATGTAACACTCCGATTGAAACGGAGGTTATCGACGCCAAAGGCCACACCGAGGGCAAGGCTGTTACGAAGCTGATGCCGACCTGTACGATGGAGGGCGTTAAGGAGATAAGCTGTGAGGACTGCGGAGCGGTTCTCAGAGAAGAAAAAATTGACGCACTCGGTCACAGCAGCGCCGGAGATTATATAACCGAAAAATCCGCAACCTGCACCGAAACGGGTATCAAGGTTAAAAAATGCGAAAGATGTCAATTTGTTATCGAGGAAGCGGTTATTCCGAAAACGGAGCATAATCCCGGAACATGGCTGACAATAAAGGACAGCACCTGCACAGCAAACGGATTAAAGGTTAAAAAGTGCACCGACTGCGGTGTTGTGCTTGAGCAGGAGACGATTAAATCGTCCGGCCATCACAGTGAGGTATGGATAACAAGAACAGAACCTACCTGCGTCAGTGAGGGCGAGAGAGTTTGCAGATGTGATGCCTGCGGATTCGTTTATAAGACTGAAAGAATCGCGGCTCTCGGTCATACACCCGGAAACGCCGAAACCTGCGTTGACGATCAGGTATGCCTGACGTGCGGCACGGTGCTTGAAAAAGCGGACGGCAGAAGTCACACTTGGTCGGATTGGAAAACATCGAAAAAGGCGTCGTACTTCTCCGAGAGAAAGGACACAAGATTTTGCACCTCATGTAACAAGAGTGAGTTCAGATATGTCAGTGGAACGGCAGGCTGTCACAAGTATTTCCCGCACAAGGGCGACGGCTCAAGCTGCGGAGCCTGTCAGGTTCTTTACAACGTGAATATGTTCTTCAGAAGAGCCGATAAATTCCTGTTCGGCTGGATACGGGACATTATCGGATTTTAAATAAAAAGGCTGTCGCATTTAGCGCAGAGCAAAAAGAAAAATGCCGAAACAAAAAATCAAATGATTGCATTTTTCTTTTTTAACCCTTTTTTCGTGCACTTGCAGTATCTATATACAGCTTCGGGGCAAAGAAAACGGTTTCTGCATCTAAATGCGACAGCCCCTTTTTGTGTGGGGCAGGGTGTAAAAATATCGTGAAATTTTGACGAATTTTGCTGTTAAAACATTGACAAACAAGGTATTATATAATACAATAAAGTTTGTTAAAAATTTGAACAAGTCGGAGGTTTCAACGCTATGGGATACACAATAGCTCAGAAAATTATTAAAAACCATCTGCTTTCCGGCGATATGACGGTTGGCAGTGAAATCGGTCTTAAAATCGACCAGACTCTGACTCAGGATGCCACGGGTACAATGGCATACCTTGAGTTTGAGGCAATGGGAATCGACCGTGTCAAGACGGAGCTTTCCGTTGCATATATCGACCACAACACATTGCAGACAGGCTTCGAAAATGCCGATGATCACCGCTTTATTCAGTCGGTCGCAAAGAAGAGGGGTCTTCGTTTCTCACGTCCCGGCAACGGTATTTGCCACCAGGTTCATCTTGAGCGCTTCGGTATCCCCGGAAAAACTCTTATCGGCTCCGACAGCCACACACCGACAGGCGGCGGAATAGGAATGCTTGCCATGGGTGCAGGCGGACTTGACGTTGCTGTTGCTATGGGCGGCGGCGCATATTACATAACAATGCCGAAAATGGTTCGTGTCAACCTCACCGGAAAACTTCAGCCGTGGGTTGCCGCAAAGGATATTATCCTCAAGGTTCTTCAGATTATGACCGTCAAGGGCGGAGTAGGAAAGATCGTTGAGTACGGCGGAGAGGGCGTTAAGACGCTTTCCGTCCCCGAGAGAGCAACAATCACGAATATGGGCGCGGAGCTCGGCGCAACGACCTCTGTTTTCCCGTCCGACGATATTACAAGAGCTTTTCTTAAGGCTCAGGGTCGTGAAAAGGATTGGGTTGAGCTCAGCGCAGACGATGATGCAGTTTACGACGAGGTTATCGACATCGACCTCAATGAGCTTGTTCCGCTCGCAGCTATGCCTCATATGCCCGATAATGTAAAGAGCTGCCGGGAGATCGGCAAAATTCATATTGATCAGGTATGTATCGGCTCCTGCACAAACTCATCTCTTATGGATATGCTCAAGGTTGCCGCTATCCTCAAGGGCAAGACTGTTTGCCCGTCGGTCAGCCTTTCAATCGCTCCGGGTTCAAAGCAGGTTCTTAATATGCTCGCTCTCTGCGGCGCACTTTCGGATATGATTGATGCAGGCGCAAGAATTCTTGAATCGGCTTGCGGTCCGTGCATCGGCATGGGTCAGTCGCCCAATTCAAAGGGCGTATCGCTGCGTACTTTCAACCGCAACTTTGAGGGACGTTCGGGCACAGCCGATGCAGGCATTTACCTTGTCAGCCCCGAGGTCGCAGCCGCTTCCGCTCTTACAGGTGTTCTTACCGATCCCCGTGAGCTCGGCGAAATGCCCGAGATCGAGATGCCCGATGAGTTCATCATCAACGACAATATGATCGCTATGCCGGCAAGCGTTGAGGACGCAGATTCCGTTGAGGTTATGTACGGTCCGAACATCAAGCCGTTCCCCAAGACAGAGGCAATGCCCGAAAGCATCACCGCTAAGGCTGTTCTCAAGGTCGGCGACAACATCACAACAGACCACATTATGCCCGCAGGCGCAAAGATTTTGCCCTACCGTTCAAATATTCCGTACCTTTCAAACTTCTGCTTCAAGCAGTGTGACGAGAAGTTCGCAGAGCACTGCAAGGCGGCAGGCAAGGGCATCATCATCGGCGGAGCCAACTACGGCCAGGGCTCGTCCCGTGAGCACGCCGCACTTGTTCCCCTCTATCTCGGAATCAAGGCGGTCATCACCAAGTCGTTTGCCCGTATCCATTGCGCAAATCTTGTAAATGCAGGTATTATTCCGTTCACATTTGCAAATGAGGCTGACTATGACAAGATCAGCGTAAATGACGAGCTTTGCCTCGACGAAATCCGTGAAAGCATTGCAAACGGCACGGATGTAACTCTCAAGAACCTCACAACGGGCGAGAGCTATAAGCTCGACTATAAGCTTTCCGAGCGTCAGAGAGATATTCTCCTCGCAGGCGGACTGCTTGATTATACAAGAGAATCACAGAAGTGATATGAAGAAAAGATGGATTTCGCAGAAATCTGCCAAGCCTTCCCCTTGAGGGGAAGGTGGGCGGCGGATTGCGCCGCTCGGATGAGGTGGCGATGTTTTATCACATTTAATTTAATGCATTCAAACTCGAATTTTTCCACCTCATCAGTCGCTTATGCGACAGCTTCCCCTCCGGGGGAAGCCTTGATAAATTTCTGCAAATATATTTCATTAAAATCCCACAATATACCGAAGCGGAGTAAAATCAAAATCCGTAGGGGTCGATGACCGCACCGACCCGAGAACAGAAAAACACATTGTAAAGGAGCAAGACAATGACAGATACACAGATAAAAAATGCAGTTGAAAAATTTGAGGCTCTCATCCGTGAGCAGAGCGACCGTTCCGATAAAATCAAGGCTCAGGGCGATTTCGTTGACTATGAAAAGCTCGACAAAATTGTAATCGGCGTTTGCGGCGGCGACGGAATCGGACCCATCATCACCAAGGAGAGCGCAAGAGTTCTTGAATATATGCTTGCCGATAAGGTTAAGGCGGGCAAGGTCGAGTTCAAGGTTATCGACGGCCTTACAATCGAGAATCGTGTTGCCGCTAACAAGGCAATTCCCGACGACGTTCTTGAAGAGCTTAAGGCTTGCCACGTTATCCTCAAGGGACCGACAACCACTCCGCAGCAGGGCGGTCCGTGGCCGAACATCGAGAGCGCAAACGTTGCAATGAGAAAGGCTCTCGACCTTTTTGCAAATCTTCGTCCCGTTAAGGTTCCCGAGGAGGGCATCGACTGGACATTCTTCCGCGAGAACACAGAGGGTGCATACGCAGTCGGTTCAAAGGGTGTTAATGTAACGGACGACCTCGCCGTTGACTTCGTTGTTACGACAACAGAGGGCTGTGAGAGAATCGCAAAGCTCGCTTATGACTACGCAAGAAGAAATCACAAGGACAGAGTTTCAATTATCACCAAGGCGAATATCATCAAGACAACCGACGGTAAGTTTCTCAATCTTTGCAAGAACATAGGCAAGGATTATCCCGAGATTACGACCGATGAGTGGTATATTGACATCACAACAGCTAAGCTCATTGACCCGAAGCGCCGCAAGGACTTCAAGGTATTCATTCTCCCGAACCTTTACGGCGACATCATCACCGACGAGGCGGCAGAGTTCCAGGGCGGCGTAGGTACTGCCGGCAGCGCAAACATCGGCAAGAAGTACGCTATGTTCGAGGCTATCCACGGCTCGGCTCCGAGAATGATCGAAGAAGGCAGAGGTCAGTATGCCGACCCGTGCTCAATGCTCAGAGCCTCGGTTATGCTCCTCTCCCATATCGGAGAGCAGGAAAAGGCGGATCTTCTTGAAAAAGCTCTTGACATTTGTATGTTTACAGAGAAAAAGCTCACAATTACAGGCCGTGACACAGGATGCACCTGTTCCGAGTTCGGCGACTATGTAATGGAGACAGTAAAAAAACTCAGCGAATAATAAAGTGAGGTAATAACTGTGGCAAAGGAAAAGAAATCGGTTTCAATGTCCGTAATTAAGCGTTTGCCCCGATATTACAGATTCCTCGGCGAACTGAAAAAGAATAATATAACAAGAATTTCGTCAAAAGAGCTTTCTCAGCGTATGGGTTTGACGGCGTCGCAGATACGGCAGGATCTTAACTGCTTCGGCGGATTCGGTCAGCAGGGCTACGGCTACAATGTTGAACAGCTCCAAAATGAAATCGGATCCATCCTCGGCGTTCAGAACGGCTTCAAGACTATCCTTTTCGGCTGCGGAAACCTCGGCAGGGCGATTGCCTCGCACATGACCTTTGAGGACAGAGGCTTTGAGCTTGTCGGACTTTTCGACAGCAACGCCGATAAGATGAAGGATCTCAGAATTAAGGGACTTTCGGTTTATCCCGTTGAGGATTTGGAGGTCTATTGCAAAGAGGTTGAGCCGAAGGTGGCTGTGCTTTGCGTACCTACCGAGGCTGCTCCCGAGATCGTCGAAAGACTTGTAAGGCTCGGAATAAACAATTTCTGGAATTTCAGCCACTACGACATTGCGTCGAATTACCATGGCGTAACGGTTGAGAATGTCCACCTCAATGACAGCCTTATGACACTCAGCTATCAGATTATGAACAAGGAGGAAAACGCATAATGAATATTATGAGCTTTAATGTTCTCTGCTACGGCTGTGATGGTCACTCGTGGTTAGACAGAGACGCCGATGTAATCGCAACGGTCAGAAAATATATGCCCGACATTTTCGGAATCCAGGAGGCGCACATCGGCTGGATGGGCGTTTTCCGTGAGAGTATGGATGAGTATGATTTTGTCGGAGTAGGCAGAGACGACGGCAAGGAGGACGGCGAATTTTCACCCGTTTTTTACAGGAGAGATAAGTTCACGCTTGTTGACAAGGGCTGGTTCTGGATAAGCGAAACGCCCGATGTTCCGTCAAGATCGTGGAACACCGCCTGCACAAGAATCGCATCCTGGGCAAAGCTCACCGAAAACGAGAGCGGAAAGACTTTTGTAGCAATGAATACGCATCTTGATCACAGGAGCGAAGAGGCAAGAAAGAACGGCGTAAGGCTCATCAATGAGTTCGCCGCAAAACTTGATTGCCCCGTTGTAATCACAGGGGATTTCAACATCTCCGAGGGTACGGATTGCTACGTTGATATGGTCGAGGGCGGAATATTCAGGGACAGCAAGTTTGTTGCCGAAGAAACGGAGAATTATCCGACATTTCACCCGTATTTTCACCATAATGAGCCTGAGGATGTAATTGATTTTATCTTCATCAGCGACGGATTTACGGCGAAAAGCTACCGTGTTATTAAGGATAAGCCGAACGGAGCGTTCCCGTCGGATCATTGCCCGATAATGTCGGAGATTTCAATCAAATAATTAATCGGAGCCGTGACGGAGTGATCTGTCACGACTCTGTTTTTTTAAGAGTTTCCTTGATGACCTGTTTATGGCAGCCTTGTTCTTGCCTGCAAGGGAGCCTCGATAAAATTCTGCCGACCTCAGGTAATGCAATCATTACTCCGTGAATTAATTGCACAAAAATGAAAAAATACTGGATTTTTTTCTTAAAGAATGATATAATAACTTTGCTAAACATAATTTCATATTTTGTACCCTTCGTGTGGTTTGCATATTATCCTTTTGGATAAAAATGCAAGCTCATTTTCTGCATACCATATGAATGGGTACTGAAATTATGTTTAGCGACAGTTGAGCTATGCGTTTTTTGTGCGTGGCTTCGGCTGCG
>OQVL01000349.1_pt1 | contig 23261 bp, 24 predicted proteins | sample 1691501 | NCBI WGS metagenome assembly OQVL01 (sample SAMN03418253, study PRJEB22391) | human gut metagenome | biome: human-gut; feature: organic feature; material: feces | host: Homo sapiens | place: Tanzania | collected 2013-01 | reverse complement strand
GCGAAAAAGATAAAGAATAAAGACGAAAGAAAAACCGCAGTCAAGGCGGCAAAGCAGGAATATAAGGATCTGAAGGCGGACAACGAAAAGATTGAGATCGCTCAGTATGTTGTCAAGGAGCTCAACAAATTTGACACGGACGCAGGCAAGGCTCAGCTTGCCGAGGCACAGAAAATATACGACTCGGGACTCGAGGGGCTTTATTCGCTTGAAATTCCGTCAATGAAAGCAGCAAAGTCTCTCCCGAAATCCACCGAAGCCGAAAAGGAACTGCGCCGCAATGCGATAAACAGAGTGCGTATGATCAAGGACTCAAAGAAAGTTCTTGCTAATAAGTATGCAGGCGGAATAGAAAAATTTGACGTAAAGGTTTTTGAACAGCTTTTTGAAAAAGAGGATGAACTCGACGCACAGATTAAGGAAGCGGTAAACGAGCTTCGTTCCGCTGCAAAGGAAAAGAACAAAGATGCGGAAAAAGCGGCAAACGAGAAAATTAAAAAGCTCAGGAAAAGCCGTGACGAAATCCGCAAAAAGATTAAATCCGCAACGGACGAAAATTCAATCTACACCCGTGCCGCAAAGCCGTATATTGAGGCAGAAAAAATCCTCAGACAGAGAGAAAATTATCTTCATTACGAGGATATCAAGGCAGGCTATGAGGAGTCGAAAATGAGGCACGAGGAAGAGATCAAGCGCCGCAAGGCAGAGGAAGAAGATCTCAGAGCAAAGCGCAGAGAATATGCCGCAAGGGCAAAGGAACAGCGCAAGAACAAAGGAGGCAAAAATGGATAAGTTAACAGTTAAAGGTACCCGAATTGTCGATTCACACGGCCGTGAGCGAATCCTCACCGGTCTCAATGTTTGCGACAAAGGAAAATATGTCGAGGGTCAGCGCAGAATTTACGGCACGATGTGGAACAAAGGGCTTGCCGCCGATATGAAAGCTCACGGAATGGATCTTATCCGCCTCGGAATGACATGGGATGCGATTGAGCCTCAGCCGGGTGAATATAACGATGAATTTCTTGACTCTATCGGGAACATTCTCGATGAGTGCAAGGACGCAGGTGTTTACGTCTATCTTGATATGCACCAGGATCTTTTCTCGGGCACGGATCTCAACTGTGGCGACGGTGCGCCTAAATGGGCAACAATGACCCGGAAATATAAATATCAGCCGACCAAAATTGTCTGGGCTGAGGGCTACTTCTGGGGCAGAGCCGTTCACAGTGCGTTTGACTCTTTCTGGGACAATGCCGAACTCAACGGCAAAGGATTGCAGACGTACTTTGAGGAAATGTGGACATATGTGATCAACCGATTCAAGGACCATCCGGCGGTAATCGGCTTTGACTTTTTCAATGAGCCGTTTCCCGGCAAGAGCGGCGGCAAAGCGTTCCGTGAGATCATTGCACGCCTTGTTTCGACGACGGTTTTTGATAAAACAATTTCCAAAAAAAAGCTCATTGAGCTTGCGACAAGGAGCGATGATCCGGCAAGAGTTCTCGATCTTTACAGCGGGAAGCACCTCAGAAAAATTACAAGTGCCGCCGACGATATAATCAAAACCTTTGACACAAAAAAATATTTTCCGTTCATTAACAAAATGACGAGAGCGGCACGCCGCTGCGGCAGTGATAAGCTCGTGTTCCTTGAGAACAGCTACTATTCAAACCTTGGAATTCCTTATTCCTGTCCCCGTCCCGTTCTCTCGGGCAAGACTGAAAACAACGTGATCTTTTCGCCGCACGCATACGATTTTATGGTTGATACGCCGTCGTATAAATATGCAAGCAACGACCGCGTCGGTTCGATCTTCGCCGAGCACAGACGCTCTCAGATGCGTCTCGGAGTTCCCGTTATCGTCGGCGAATGGGGCGGTTTCACCGAGGGTGACGAATGGTTCCCGCACATTGAGTACCTGCTTGATCTTTTTGATTCGTATAAGTGGAGCAATACCTACTGGACATACTTCGGCGGCTTCACCGAGACCGAGGTTTACCAAAACGTCCTGACCCGACCTCATCCGATTGCGGTCACCGGTGAAATCGACTGCTACGGCTATGACCGTGAGAAGAAGGAATTTCATCTTGAGTTTACTCAGACCGACGAGACTAAGGCAAAAACGGAAATTTTTGTTCCGTCTGTCCCGAAATATGCGGAGCTCGACGGTGAGGAAATCTCAATAAAACGCAAAGGTGTTTTTCGATTCTCCACCGCACCCGGCAAGCACGAAATTAAGGTTATATACAAATAAGAAAAGGGTTTGTTGCAGGTGATTGCAACAAACCCTTGATTTTACCATTTTATCAGAAGATATCCGTCCTTTACTCCGATATCTGCGGTGTCGGAATCAAATTTATTGCTGACCCCGAGGGGAAAGAACGGTGAAAGCGTAAGATCTTCCGCTTCATAGACCGAGCCTTTCAGCGAAACGCCGTTTGCTGTTCCGCCGTAAGCGAACACGGAAAGAGTTCTGCCCTTTTCCGAACGAAGGGTGACCGAAGAATTTTTTATCAGCGTAAATGTTTCGGTTTCTCCGACAAGAAATCCTTGTCCTCCGTGGTCGGCAATAAAAGCCAGCGACTGAATATTGGCGACGGTATGGTCGGTGCGCTCTCCTCCGAGACCGCCGTAGATCTCAAACCGTTTGTATCCGTTTTCAAACCCGTATCTGATTGCAAGCATTGTGTCCGTGTCGTCCTTGAGAACCGGAAATGTCTTGATCGGAGTGTCCGTCACAGGCTTTTCCGAGGAATCAAAATCGCCGATTATGATATCGGGAGTCAGTCCCGCTCTTTGAACATTCAGATATCCTGCGTCCGCCGCTATGATGAGATCGTCCTCGCTCGGCTTTGGAAAATTACTCTTCATTTCAACTGCGGAAAAAATATAGCACGTTTTCATCGTTTCACCAATCCTTGATCAATTGCGTTTACAGTTCAATCCCGGCGGTTTTGAGGGAATTGGAGATCTGAACGTCGGGGCGCAGATAATTTTGATAATACCTGCGGTTATTTTTTTTCATTTCATATATTTTATCGGGATTTTTCACAAGAAAATCAATACGGCTCATACACTCATCGACACTGCCGAACTCAAGAAAATTCCTGCCGATTTCAAAGTCACCCGTGACCTCATAGTTCATCTTTTCGCTTACAATTGCTCTGGACGCCGCAATATATTCGCCCGTTTTCCATCCTATCGAACCGTGCAGTCCCGTGCTTGCGATACAAATATCCGCAGATTTCATAGTTTCGAGATATCGACTGCGATTTGTCACTCCGCTCGGAAGAATCAATTCTGGGCAAATTTTTCTTGCGGAAAGCCCGTCATATATTCCGCTCACGGAATTATTCGGGTATTCCTTTCTCAGAGCTTTAACCAGTTCAACGCGCATTGAATTAATTCCGTCAAGATTTTTTTCGGATGTCTGCGACCGATCCCACAGCCTTGTCATAAACAAAATTTTCGGTTCACCGCTGTAATCGGGTTCTTTTTCAAATTTATCGTATGTAAAGTATTTCAGCGGTTTTCTTCCCCTGATTAGATTTATCGTCTCAATCAGCCTTTTGTCCGGGTCGTTGTTGAAGTAATTGTTCCCGTCGCAGGTTGTCAGGTAATTAAAGCCCCATCTGTATATTTTACTGCTGTTCGTCGGAAAAATCTTCCCGTTAAACTCCGTCGAAAAGCTGCGCTTAAAAAAGTAATCACAGGTTTCAAGATAAGCATTAATCTCATCCTCGGAGGTGTAGTTATAGCCATCGAGCATATCATAAGCAAGCCGTTTTCCGTCAACCAGAACTTCCATAAGCCCTTTCATAGGCAAATCGGCGCCGCCGTTAATTTTCGGCTTAAGCCTGCCCTGCTTTTCGAGCATAACAAAACCCGTCAGAACACTGCACAAATGCGGCGTCCTTGCAGGAATATTTATAACGGCAGTTTTCATATCTTCGCCCCCTGACGCAGAAATTATAGCACATTTTTTATTCCTGTTCAACAGGCAATGAGAAATGAACATTTCGACAAAAAAACCACGAAAAACTCGTGGCACATCTTCCTCTTAGCTTTCTTTCTGTCTTTCAGCGTGTGTCGGCGACCCCGTCGCCTTCGCCTCGCTTCGCTCGTTGCCCACGTCGGCGAAAACAGTCCGCCGGACTGTTTTCTTCCGCAGGCTTCGCCTGCTCCCTCCTTGTTCGAATCCCATTGAAAAAAATAAAGACCACGAAAAACTCGTGGTCTTTATTTTTGGCAGCGGAATAGGGATTCGAACCCCAACAAACAGAGTCAGAGTCTGTCGTGCTACCGTTACACAATTCCGCTAAAGAACGTTTGATATTATACATCAGCAAGCGGGCTTTGTCAATATATTTTGCAAAAAAACTTTAAAAATTATCCCATTGCAACGTCCAGCAGCATCATAAGTGCAAATCCGACTGCCGTTCCCGCCGTTCCGATTCTACTTTTCGCCTCGGGAATAAGCTCCTGCGAAACAACATATATCATTGCACCTGCGGCAAACGACAGTACAAACGGAAGTATCGGCGCAACAAGCCACGTCAGAAGCACCGTTATAATCGACGCAACAGGCTCAACCGCACCGGACAGCACTCCGTAAGCGAACGCTTTTCGCTTGTTCATTCCGTCCGTCACGAGCGGAGCGGAAATGATGGTTCCCTCCGGGAAATTCTGCACGGAAATTCCGATTGACAGAGTTAATGCCTCCGAAATCGGCAGAACTCCGCTTATCGCTCCCGCAAAGGCAACACCGACTGCCATTCCCTCGGGTATATTGTGCAGCGTCACGGCAATAAACAGCAAAAGATTTTCGCCGAGCTTCGGCTCTTTGTTCGGCTCGGGTGTCGGAACGACCGCATCAAGTGCAGTCATTGCCGCAGTGCCGACGAGAAATCCCGTCACGGCAGGTATCCACGATCCCGCCGACTCAATTGACGGGATCAGCAACGACCATACAGACGCCGCAGTCATAACGCCTGCCGCAAAGCCGAGCATAGCTCTGTGAAAACGAGGGTTGCTCCGATTTTTCATAAAAAACACTGTCGCCGCCCCGACGGTTGTTCCGACAAACGGCAGTAATATTCCAATAACCGTCTCGGTCAAAAAATTCATAGAAAATCACCGATTTCAAAATAATATTCCTACTATCAGAAATATTCGGCGGCTCAATAAATGTTCGTCAATACTGTTGTTTTTTTCTTTGCCGTGTATTATAATATTCACCATAAAGGAGGGAACACAATGGAAGAAAGCCGCTTCAACGCATTTTGCAAAAATTTCGCCGACAAATCATATTCTTTTCTTTGCCGCACCGATAATACTCTTTCCTCAAAGCGAAAGCTGAACATCGGAATCATTGCGGCTGTTTCGGCGATACTTTTCGGCGTTATGCTTTTCCTCAACATCTGTACCCCCTATCTCAATGACGACTATATCTATTTCAACATCTTCTCCGAAAACGGAATCGGCGATTTCATTCTCCTGTCGATAAAGGATCAGAAAGTTTCAAATATTCCCGACATCGTTAAGTCAATGAAAGCGCACTATAACGTGATGAACGGACGAATTGTTATTCACTCCGTCGTTCAGCTTATTCTTCTTTTACCGAAAGGCGTTTTCAATGTTTTAAATTCTGCGGCATACGTTGCGCTTATGCTCCTTATTTACAAGCACTGCAAGGGCGCCGAGAAAGATAATCGTGCTGTTTTGTTCATTCTCATCTGCCTTGCCTGCTGGACATTTTTGCCTGATTTCGGAAAAACTGCCCTCTGGCTTACGGGAAGCATAAATTATCTTTGGAGCTCGGTTTTCCGCCTTGCGGTCCTTCTTCCGTTCAGGCTCTATGCCGACGGCAGAGAGGATAAAATTCCTTGGCTTAAAGCCGTAATAATGACGGTTGCCTGCACATTGGCAGGTGCAACAAATGAAAACACAAGCGCTGCCTTTATCGGCGTCACTGTTCTTTTTATGATCTACTGCCGCCTGCATAAAAGGAAGCTCCCGATATGGTCTTTCACGGGTTTAATCGGCGCCCTCTGCGGATTTTTCTTTATGGTTTCGGCTCCCGGCAATTCAAGACGTGTCGATATCGGCGACGAGGTCGGCAATTCCGTCCTTTCAAGACTCACCAATATACCCGGAAATATGATCCTTTCCCTTTCCGTTTTTGCGGGAGCGTTTGTTATCTGCACCGTCATCCTTTATATCTATGACCGAAAAACCGGTAACAAGGGAACAGGCGCCGCCCTTATTGCATTTCTCGGCGCAATCGGCGCCGCAGTCGTTATGATCGCCTCGCCTCAGTTCCCGACGAGGGCATGGTTCGGCATTTATGTTTACGCGATGACAGCTGTCGGAATTCTTGTTTACCGTATTATGCTGAACGAAAATTCCGCACGCAAACTCATTTTGATCGCTGTTGCGTTTTGGTCAATCTGGAGTGCTATGTCATACGTCCACACGGCTCAGGATATGAATAATCTCCGAACGTTCAATGTCAAGCGTGACGCCTATATTGAGGAGCAAAAGGAGCTCGGAAATTACGACCTTGAGCTTGAAAAATACTACACCACCGATAAGCACGCACCGTCAATGGACAGCGCCGATATAACGGAAAATCCCGAACATTGGCGTAATATTACCTTTGCGATGCATTACGGTCTTAAAAGCGTTAAGACAAAACAGTAAAAAGATCCCGAGGGGAGTTACCGATATGAAAATCACAGAAATTCTTAACAACGGAAAGATGTCCCTGTCGTTCGAGGTTTTTCCTCCGAAAACCGACACGGCTTTTGAGAGTGTGCGCCACGCTACACAGGAGATTGCAAAACTGCGCCCCGCATATATGAGCATAACCTACGGTGCAGGCGGCGGAACCAGCCGCTATACTCTTGACATCGCTGAAAATATTATGAACGAATACGGTGTGCCGACACTTGCGCACCTAACCTGCGTTTCATCGTCCAAGAAAACCGTTCACGAGCGAATTGCCGAAATGAACCGCAGAAATATAAAGAACGTTCTTGCTCTCAGGGGCGATATCCCCACTGAAATGATGGATGAGGACAGAAGTAAATGGGATCACCGCTATGCCGTTGACCTCATTCGTGAGATTAAGGAAAGCGGATATGATTTCTGCATCGGCGGCGCCTGCTATCCTGAAATTCACCCCGAAAGCATCAATCAGAAAGAAGACATCAAGCATCTTAAGGAAAAGGTTGACGCAGGCTGTGAATTTCTCACAACACAGATGTTCTTTGACAATAATCTGCTCTACAACTTCCTTTATAAAATCCGTGAGGCAGGGATAACCGTACCGATTGTTGCGGGAATTATGCCGATCACCAATGCAAAGCAGGTTGACAGGGCAATCAAGCTCTCGGGCTCGTTTATGCCGCAGAGATTTAAAAGCCTTGTTGACAAATTCGGTTCCGATCCGCTTGCAATGAAACAGGCAGGTATCGCATACGCAACCGATCAGATAATCGACCTCTACGCAAACGGCATTGAAAATGTTCACGTATATTCGATGAACAAGCCCGACGTTGCGGAAAAGATACAGTCAAACCTTTCGGACATTTTGGGAAAATAAGATGAACACGGTATATACATTATTCTTTGCAGAGCCTGCGGTCAAAAAAAAGGAAATATTACGATATATGTCCTCGGTGGGCGGCGAAAACGATCTTGATTCCTTGATAGATGAATGTCTTGAGGAAGCACGCAGTGTTCTTGAATACAAGGTCTGTTACTGTATTTTACCGCTGAGCATCGACGCAAGCAGAATAATTCTTCCCTGCGGTGAAATAACAAGCGGCAATCTTGCAAAAAATCTCCGTGGCTGCAAGAAAGTTATTGTCTTTGCGGCAACTGTCGGCGTGGGAATAGATCGGCTTATTGCAAAATATTCAAGGCTATCTCCTGCCAAGGCATTCTGTTTTCAGGCTCTCGGTGCGGAGCGTGTTGAAGCGCTCTGTGACGACTTTTGTTTGGGAATGGGCAAGAACAGACATCTGCGGCCGAGATTCAGTCCCGGCTACGGAGATCTTCCGCTTGAAACGCAGAAAATGATCTTCCCCCTGCTTGACTGTCCGAAAAGGATCGGCATTTCTCTCGGCGATTCTCTGCTGATGTCACCTTCAAAATCCGTAACCGCATTTGTCGGTATACAACAGGAAGTGGTTCAATGAACATTCGTGATTTTATAAAAAATAATATTGTTTATCTCGACGGAGGTATGGGAACACTTCTGCAAAAAAGCGGATTACAGCCCGGAGAGCTTCCCGAGAAATGGAACATATCCCATCCCGAAACAGTTTGTGAAATTCATAGGAGCTACTATGACAGCGGCAGTAATGTTGTCAACACCAACACGTTCGGTGCAAACATTCTGAAATTCAGCCGTGAAGAGCTTGATGAAATTATCCGTCACGCAGTTGAAAATGCCGCAAAGGCAAAAGAGTTTTCTTCCGGAACACAGCAAAAATTCATTGCTCTCGATGTCGGTCCGACGGGCAAGCTGCTCAAGCCGCTCGGCGATCTCGACTTTGATAAAGCGGTTGAAATATTCTCCGAGACAATCAAAATCGGCGCAAAATACGGGGTCGATCTTATAACAATAGAAACAATGAACGACAGTTACGAGACAAAGGCGGCGGTGCTTGCCGCCAAAGAGAGCTGTGACCTGCCGATCCTCGTAACCAACGCCTACGGCGAAAACGGACGGCTTATGACGGGTGCGGATCCCGCCGTTATGGTTGCAATGCTTGAGGGAATGGGCGTTGACGCAATCGGCGCAAACTGTTCTCTCGGTCCGAAACAGCTTGCCGGCGTTATGAACGAGCTTTTGAAGTACAGCTCCGTGCCTGTCGTTTTCAAGCCGAACGCAGGTCTGCCGAAGAGTGAAAACGGAGTTACTTTCTATGATGTCGACGCCGATGACTTTGCCGAGGATATAAAAAAATCCGTTGAAAACGGAGTGAGAATAGTCGGCGGGTGCTGCGGCACAACGCCCGAATATATTAAAAAGGTTCATGAGCTAACCTGTGATCTGAAGCCGAAAACGATTGAAAAGAAAAATTATTCGGTCATAACCTCATACAACAAGGCTGTCTTCTTCGGCAAAAAGCCCGTTTTGATCGGAGAAAGAATCAATCCGACCGGTAAAAAGCGATTCAAGCAGGCTCTTGCAGAAAAAGATATCGGATATATTTTGCAGGAAGCTGTCAATCAGCAGGCAAAGGGTGTTCACGTCCTCGATGTCAATGTCGGACTTCCCGGAATTGACGAAAAGGCGATGCTCACCGACTCGGTCTGCGAACTGCAATGCGTAACCGATCTTCCGCTTCAGCTCGACTCCTCCGATCCCATTGCGATGGAAAGCGCACTTCGCCGATACAACGGCAAGGCGATGGTCAACTCCGTCAACGGCAAGGAAGAAAGTATGCGTGCGGTCTTTCCGCTCGTCAAAAAATACGGCGGATTTACCGTTGCACTGACGCTCGACGAGAGCGGAATCCCCTCCACTGTTGAGGGCAGAATGAAAATTGCCGAAAAGATTCTTGCTACTGCGGCGGAATACGGAATTGATAAAAAGGATATTATTTTCGATCCGCTTGCAATGACCGTCAGTGCGGACAAAATGTCGGCGGTCACAACACTTGAAACCGTCAAGAGAATAACGGAAAACCTCGGATGCAACGCGTCGCTCGGCGTCTCAAACGTTTCGTTCGGTCTGCCGTCAAGAGAGCTCGTCAACGCATCGTTCTTCACTGCCGCAATGGAAAACGGACTTTCTGCGGCGATTATGAATCCGTATTCCGAGCGTATGCTCGAAGCGTATTACAGCTTTAACGTTATCAAGGGTCTCGATGACAATTGTATGGATTTTATTAATTTCACCGCAAATCGTGAGGCCGTCACAGCCGCTAAGCCGGAGACGGATCTCACCCTCAAGGGTGCAATAGAAAAAGGTTTGAAAGAAAAGGCGGCAGAAATAACGGCGGTGATGCTTTCCGACAATGCGCCGCTTGATATAGTCAATCTTCACGTTATCCCGGCACTCGATGAGGTCGGAAAAGGCTTCGAAGCAAAGAAGCTCTTTCTGCCACAGCTTCTTATGAGCGCAGAGGCAGCAAAGGCGGCGTTTGAGGTTATAAAATCTCATATGGCAACCGACGGCGAAAGCGTAAAAAAGGGCTCGGTCGTCATTGCCACTGTATACGGTGATATCCACGATATCGGCAAAAATATTGTAAAGCTGCTGCTTGAAAACTACGGCTACAATGTTATCGACCTCGGTAAAAATGTTCCTCCCGAGGACGTTCTGGAGGCTGTTGTCAGGGAACACGCTCCGCTTGCGGGTCTCAGTGCGCTTATGACAACAACCGTCCCGGCAATGGAGGCTACGGTGAAGCTGCTCAACGAGAACGCTCCGTGGTGCAAAACCGTTGTCGGCGGTGCGGTGCTGACGCAGGAATACGCCGATGAAATAGGCGCCGACAAGTATTCTGCCGACGCAATGGAAACCGTCCGCTATGCGGAAGAGGTTATAAGGTAATCATTTTAAGCGGCGGTGATCCGTCGCTTTTTTTGTGCAAGCCGGATCAAGCTACTCGGGAAAATCTCCTGTATAATTATCTCAACAGTTGAAAGAGGTGGCACAATGTACGACTGGTACAAAAACATTCAGACTATCGTTGACGAAATTGAACTTTGCATAAAAAGACGGGACGATGAGGAATTGACTCTTGCCCACCTTGCCGAAAGGCTCGGATATTCCGAATTTTATGTCTCACGAAAATTCAGAGAGCTTTCGGGAATGTCACTGCGTGACTATATGCGCTACCGCCGCTTGGCATTCGCTCTCAAGGAGGTGCGTGATTCCGACCGAGGATTGCTCGACATTGCTCTTGACCACGGCTTTTCCTCCCACGAGGCGTTCACGAGAGCCTTCCGTGAGGCATACGGAACCACACCGAGCGCTTACCGTCGGAATCCCACGCCCGTCGTTCTGCGCACCGTTATCCGCCCGTTCGACTGTTACTTACTTGAAACAGGGGGATTTACTATGACAGACACGGATAAAGACGTAAAAACTTATTTCATCACTATCCCGGCGCACAAGTTTCTTCACATCAGGAATTATGAGAGCATAGGCTACTGGGATTTTTGGCAAAAGCAAAATCAAATTCCCGGGCAGGACTGTGAAACAATCTGCGGACTGCTCGACAGCATAAAGGGCAAGCTCGACGACGTAGGCGGAGACAGCCATGACAGCGGAAGCGGTCAGGTAATGGCATTCGTCAACGAACCGAGCGGAAGAATTTGCAGCTGGGGCATTCCTCTTGCAGAATGTTACGGAGTAAGACTGCCTGCCGATTATGACGGAGAGGTTCCGCCGCAGATGATTCTTATGGACGTGCCCGAGGGCGAATATATCGTTTTTGAGCACGGTCCGTTTGATTTCGCAACGGAGAACGCCGCCGTCGAGCAGAAGATCGAACAGGCGATGAAAGACTTCGACTATGCCGCATCGGGCTATGAGCTTGACACTTCACAGGGCAGAGTTTTTTATTTCTACCACGACTGCAAGCGTTTCTGGAAATATATTCGTCCGGTACGCAAGGTGTAAAATATAAAATTGAGGCTGTCGCTCAAAAGCGGCAGCCCCTTTGTTTTATTTCTTTGCGGTAAAGAATATCCTCGGCATTTTAAGAATTATTGAGCCGTTCTCACGTCTCGGGAAATTTTCCGAAATTATCTCGCTTAGATCCGCAAGAAATCTCGGCTTTTCCTCATCGTTGAGCATATCGAGATACGGGCGCAGTCCGCTGCCCTTATACCATTCGATCACTCCGTCGTGCGATGAAACGGTATGGTAATACGTCGTTTCCCATATATTAAAATTCCTACTCAACCCGCTGAGAATATCATAGTATTCCTCGGGGAAAAGATTGTGAAAATTATGAATTACCGAGAGCTTCTTCCACTCTCCCGTGTCCACCAAAAGATTCAGGAGACGGTAAAACGGCGCTTCCTGAATATACGGAATCTGCACCGCAAGAGTGCCGCCCTCACTGAGTTCGTCGAAAAATGCAGGAATCAGCTTCCTGTGATCGGGAATCCAGTGAATACAGGCGTTTGAAAAAACAAGGTCAAACTTTCCGCCGAGCTTGTCGAGATCGTCGGGAACGGAGCTTTTCTCAAACTTCAGCTCGGGATAAGTCGCCCTCGCCTTTTCCAGCATATCCTCCGAATAATCAATGCCGAGAATCTCGGCCTCGCCGAAACGTTCCGCCAGCTTTTTGGTGCTGTTTCCGGGTCCGCAGCCGAGATCAAGAATACGGTTCGGTGAAATTGAGTCGAGACGACTAATAAGATCAGCGGACGGCTGAGTGCGTTCCGCTCCGAATTTCATATATTGATTTGAGTTCCAGTCAGACATAATCATTCCTCCTTCAGGCACTTCGTAAAGCATTGCCTTAAAATAACTATATCAAAAATGTCGAGAGTTATATCAGGTCATTTTTTCCTGCTTAACCTTGTGGTCGATTATGTGGCGGGAAGCAAGCTCACGGTGAACATCCTCAACAGATATGCCCATCTCAACCATGAGAACCATTGCGTGATATGCAAGATCGGCAAGCTCGTAGATCGTCTCATTCTTATCGTCCGCCTTACCTGCAATTATAACCTCGGTGCACTCCTCACCGACCTTTTTCAGAATTTTGTCGATTCCCTTTTCAAAAAGGTAGGTTGTATATGAGCCTTCGGGCTTCTCCTCTTTCCTGCCGACAAGCAGGTCATAAAGCCCTTGCAAGCTGAATTCCTGCAAATCATCGCTCTGATAGACAGGCTTTGTAAAGCATGAATCACTGCCCGTATGGCACGCAGGACCGTCCTTTTCAACGGCAACAACAAGTGCGTCATTGTCGCAGTCGGCGGTAATGCTGACAATGTGCTGATAGTTACCGCTGGTCTCGCCCTTGAGCCAAAGTTCCTGTCTTGATCTGCTCCAGAAGCAAGTCAAGCCCTTTTCCATTGAAATTTTAAGGCTCTCCTTATTCATATATGCAACGGTCAGCACCTTTTTCGTTATCGAATCAACAACAACGGCAGGAATAAGACCTTTTTCGTCAAATTTAAGCTCATCTATATTCAGCATAATCATAACCTCACTGTGATATTATTTTTTCTCAATTCCTTTTTCAAATCGGGAATCGCAACCTCGCCGAAGTGGAAAATTGAAGCGGCAAGCCCTGCATCGATATCGGGGATCTCTCGGAACAGATCAACAAAATCGCCTATCCCACCTGCTCCGCCCGAAGCAATAACAGGCACATTAACGGCGTTGCAAACCGCCTTGAGCATCTCAATATCAAATCCTTTTTTCACGCCGTCGGTATCAATCGAATTGACTACCGCCTCACCTGCTCCGAGTTCGACGCACCGCTTTATCCAACCGATCGCTTCCATACCCGTGTCCTCACGTCCGCCCTTGGCGAACACGTGAAACTCACCGTTAACCCGCTTAACATCGGCAGAAATAACAACACACTGATTGCCGTAGCGCTCCGCCGCCTCACGGATAAGCTCCGGATTTTTGATTGCTCCGGAGTTTACGCTGACCTTATCGGCTCCGCATTTCAGCACCCTGTCAAAATCATCAACGGTGTTTATTCCGCCGCCGACCGTCAGCGGGATGAAAATTCGACTTGCAACCTCACGGAGAATATCCGTGAATAGTTTTCTTTCCTCAAACGACGCCGTTATATCGTAAAAAACAAGCTCGTCCGCACCGTTGTCGGAATAGTATTTTGCAAGCTCGACGGGCGAAGAAACATCGGAAAGTTCCTTGAAATTTACGCCCTTGACGACTCTGCCGTTTTTTACATCAAGGCAGGGGATAATTCTTTTCGTAATCATTTTGCCACCTCGATCGCTTCTTTAAGGTCAACCGCTCCCGTGTAATACGCCTTACCGATTATTGCGCCGTAAAGGTTCATTTTTCGAAGCTCTCTGACATCCTCAATACTCGAAACTCCGCCCGAGGCGGTGATATCGAGCGAATATTTGGCGGAAAGCTCCCGGTAAAGCTCAAGGTTTGTGCCCCTCATTGCGCCGTCACGGGAAATATCCGTGCAGATTATATTCTTGACCCCGAGCTTCTGCATCTTCATAAAGAACTCATCGAGGGTAACATCGGACTGTTCAAGCCAGCCTTTAACGGCAATTTTACCGTCCTTGACATCTGCACCTACGGCGATTTTTTCACCGTAAGCCTTGACGGCTTCTTTCAGAAAATCCTCGTCACAGATCGCCGCCGTACCGAGAATGACACGTGACACGCCCGCATCAATGTATTCTTTTGCGGTATCCATACTGCGGATTCCGCCGCCGATTTCAACAAACAGTCCCGTTTTTTCGGCAACCTCGGCAACAATATCCATATTCGGAGTCGTGCCGTATTTTGCACCGTCGAGATCAACCATATGAATATATTTTGCGCCGAGTGATTTAAATTTTTCGGCAACCTCAAGCGGTGAATCGCTGTAAACCGTCACCCGGTTGTAGTCGCCTTTTATCAGTCTGACCGCCTTGCGGTCAAGCAAGTCTATTGCAGGAAGTATTATCATCTGTATAACCGTTCCTTTCAGAATCCTTTTTATCCCTCGCAGAAAGCCTTTAGAATAGCAAGACCGACCTTACCGCTCTTCTCGGGGTGAAACTGGCATCCCTTGATGTTGCCGAGCTCCACGGCAGCTGTCATTTCTTTTCCGTATTCCGTTGTTGCGATCACGCTGTCACCGCAATCCGTCGCATAATAGGAATGGACGAAATAAACACAGTCGTTTTCATTGATATATTTAAAAAGTCCGCTCGGCTTTGCAAAATGCAATGCATTCCAGCCGATATGCGGTATTTTCAGTCTTTCGGGGATTGTGCCCTCCATCGGAATAACCGATCCTTTGAGCAATCCGAGCCCCTGATGTTCGCCGTATTCATAGCTTTTTTCAAAAAGAAGCTGCATTCCGAGGCAGATTCCCATAATATCCTTGCCTGCCGCCGCCTGCTCCTTTACAACCCTTTCCATACCGCTGTCACGGAGCTTTTGCGCCGCATCGGCAAATGCGCCGACGCCCGGAAGAATGAGCTTGTCGGCAGATTTTATTTCTTCAATATCGGAGGTTACAGCCGCCTGTGCACCTATGCTTGACAAGGACGAACACAGGGAAAAAAGGTTGCCGACTCCGTAGTCAATTATCGCTATCATCAAAGCAACCCCTTCGTTGACGGAATTTCATCGGCAAATTTTCTGTCGATGCTTACAGCCGTGCGCAGACTTCTTGCAACCGATTTAAACGAACCCTCAATGATATGATGAGAATTGCTGCCGGCAAGCCGGCGAATATGAAGAGTTATACCTGCATCGCACGCAAAGGCACGCCAAAATTCCTCGACAAGCTCGGTATCAAAATCACCGACCTTCTCAGTCGGAATTTCAAGAGAATAATAAAGTCCGCCCCTGCCCGAAATATCAACGGCAGAGAGAATCAGCGACTCATCCATCGGCAGGGTCGTATCGCCGTAACGGACTATGCCCTTTTTGTCGCCGAGAGCCTCTTTGAATGCCTTGCCGAAACTTATTCCGATATCCTCAACTGTGTGGTGGTAGTCAACATACGTGTCGCCTTCGCACTTCACCGCAAGGTCGAATCTGCCGTGACGTGCAAAAAGATTCAGCATATGGTCAAGAAAACCGCAGCCCGTTGCAACGTCTGCCTTGCCGCTTCCGTCAAGGTCAATGCTCAAGCGGATATCCGTTTCATTTGTCTTTCTGTCGATATTTCCCGTTCTCATCCGAAAACATCCTTTCTGTTTTTTCAATACCCTTTTTAAGAATCATAAGCTCGTCCATAGCTATGCAATTTTTGAAGCTCATGTTTTGAACACCGTCAACACACTCATCAAACAGAATCCATCTTACGCTTTCGAGTTCTTCCCTTTGAAGTGTAAATTCATTCTCTTCCATATCGCGCCAAAGAAGAAATATTCTTGAAAACTGATTGTCGTGAAACGGCTTTCCCGAAAACACATCGTCCCATTGAACATTTCTGTCACCGCAGTAAATCAGCTCACTTTCGTCTGCCTTTACACCGAGCTCCTCTTGAAGCTCACGGACTGCCGATTCTTCAAAGCCATCGCCTGCCGGGATATGACCTGCACTTGAAATGTCATAACAGCCGGGATATGAATCCTTATTTTCGGCTCGCTTTTGCATAAGTATCTCTACCCTGCCGTTCCTTTTTCTTGCAAGCCATACGTGGGAGGTTCTGTGCCGTATTCCCTCGGCGTGCGCCTTTTTTCTTTCGACCGTCTTGCCTGTCGGCTCTCCGTTCTCATCAACAATATCTAAAAATTCCTGCATATTTCAATCAATAATTTCTTTTACTGCGTTAATAAAGATTTTCATCTGCTCGGCTGTGCCGATTGTGATTCTATTATAATCGCAAATGCGCTCCTTTGTAAAGTGGCGGATAAGTATTCCCTTTTCCTTGAGCGTTAAATAAAGCTCCTCGCCGCTGATTTTGTCCGACTGTGTAAAGATGAAATTCGCCGTTGACGGGAGAACGGTGAAACCGAGCTTTTCAAGCTCCGCTGTTGTCCATTCTCTGTTTTCCTGAATTTTTTTGCAATTATCCATATAATAACCGTTATCCCCAAGTGCGGCAATTCCCGCAGCCGCCGTCAAACGGTTGACATTATACGGATTCGTCGAATATTTAACCGTGTTCAGGTCGGCAATGAGCCTCGCGTTACCGATGCCGAAGCCGAGCCTTGCACCTGCCATCGAGCGTGACTTTGAAAATGTGCCTGTAACAAGCAAATTATCGTATTTCTTGATAAGCGGCACCGCACTCCGACCGCCGAAGTCGATATATGCCTCGTCGATAATGACAACATTATCGGGATTACTCTTTACAATTTTTTCGATTGTTTCAAGGCTGAGAGCGAGTCCCGTCGGCGCATTCGGATTGGCAATCACAACGGTTTCGTTTACTGCCGTATAGTCATTCGGGTCAAGTGTAAAGTCCTCTTTGAGTGGAATTTCCGTATAAGGTATATGATTAAGCTCGGCAAATACGGGATAAAATCCGTAGGTAATATCTGCAAAACGAAGCGGATTTTTCTCGTCCGCAAATGCCATAAATGCGAAATTAAGCACCTCGTCCGAGCCGTTTGTCATAATTATTTCATCGGCATTTATTCCGAAAACCTCTGCCGCCTTTTTTCTCAAGGCGACGCACTCGGGATCGGAGTAAAGCTGAAGTCTGCCCGCCTCTGCGCCGACCGCATCCGAAACCGCCTGCGACGGAGGAAACGGGGACTCATTTGTATTGAGCTTTATATATTTTTTATCCTGCGGCTGTTCACCCGGAGTGTAAGGAACAAGTGAAGAATATTTCTCCGAAAAAAATCTACTCATTATTTTTCGAAACGCACCGTTGCGCTCTTGCCGTGTGCGCTCAGTCCCTCCTTATTTGCAAAGTAAGATATCTTGTCCGCCACCTTTTCGAGTGCGGCAGAGGAATAATATGTAAACTGCGATTTTTTAACGAAATCATCAACCGAAAGCGGTGAAGAAAATCTTGCAGTTCCACTCGTCGGAAGAGTATGGTTCGGGCCTGCAAAATAGTCGCCGAGAGCCTCGGGGCAATTTTTGCCCATAAAAATCGAACCCGCGTGCTTTATCTTATCGAGATAATCAAACGGATTATCTACGCAAAGCTCAAGATGCTCGGGAGCAATCTCATTTGCAACGTCAATCGCAAGCAAAAGATTGTTTTCGGCAACGATTATTTTGCCGTTGCTGTCAATTGATGCCCTTGCAATTTCCTCACGCGGAAGAAGCGGAATCTGCTTTTCAAGCTCGTCGCTTACAGCCTGAGCAAACTCCTTGCTGTCCGTTACAAGAACAGCGCTTGCCATCTTGTCGTGTTCTGCCTGAGAAAGAAGATCGGCGGCAACAAATTTCGGGTTGCAGGTTGAGTCTGCAACAACAAGAATTTCGCTCGGACCTGCAATCATATCAATTGAAACCTTGCCGAAAACCTGCTTTTTAGCCTCGGCTACAAAAGCGTTGCCCGGGCCTACGATTTTATCAACCCTCGGCACGCTCTCGGTTCCGTAAGCGAGAGCGGCAATTGCCTGAGCTCCGCCGACCTTGAAAATACGGTCAACGCCTGCGATCGACGCTGCAGCAAGAATTACAGGGTTGACCTTTCCGCCCTGCCTCGGGGGAGTTACCATAACGATCTCGGGGCAGCCTGCAATCTTTGCAGGGATGCTATCCATCAGAACCGTCGAAGGATATGCCGCCGTACCGCCCGGAACATAAAGTCCGACCTTTTCAATCGGCATAACCTTTTGACCGATTACAACGCCGTCCTTATCGTTGATCACAAAGCTCGAGCGAACCTGTTTTTCATGGAATGCGCGTATATTCTCGGCAGCCTCGGTCATTATTGAAATAAACTCGGGATCAACAATTCCGAGAGCCTCGTCAATTTCATCCTTCGTGACCTCAAGACTTGCAAGCTCCGCCTTGTCAAATTTTTTTGAATACGCAAAGAGTGCCTCATCTCCGTTTTTTCTGACATCCGAGATTATATCGGCAACTATGTCCTCAACGTTCGCCGAAATATTATCCCTTGCAAAGATCTCACTGTTCGGCACCTCGCCGTAGTTATATATCTTAATCATTTTCAACCTGCTCCTTTATGCTTGCAACGATATTTTCGATCTGCTCCCGTTTGAAATTATACGCCGATTTGTTGGCAATCAATCTTGCGCTGATCGGGAGAAACTTAGTCTTTACCTCAAGATTATTTTCTTTAAGCGTTGTTCCCGTCTCGACAATATCGACTATCACATCCGAAAGTCCGAGGATTGGGGCAATCTCAATTGAACCGTTCAGCTTGATTATATCAATATCACGTCCGATACTGTCGTAATAATTCGACGCAATATTCGTGAATTTTGTTGCAACTCTCAGCGTGCGTGTGCCGTCATCATTAAAATTTCTCGGACCTGCAACCGCCATATGACATTTGCCGATGTTCAGGTCAAGCAATTCATAAACATTCGGCTCATATTCAAGCAAAATGTCCTTGCCTGCAACGCCGATATCTGCCGCTCCCCTTTCAACATAAATTGAAACGTCGGAGGGCTTGACCCAGAAATATCTCACCTGCTTTTCTTCGTTTTCAAAGATGAGCTTTCTGTTGTTTTCCTTTATTGAGGGACATTCAAAGCCCGCCGCTTCAAACATCGCATAAACCTTTTCGCCGAGTCTTCCTTTCGGCAGAGCCACATTAAGCATTTGAATCCCTCCTTAAATCCATCTTTTCTTTATATCTGAGCTTTTCCGGAACCGTTTTCTGTGCGCTGACCGTTTTGCCCGAGCGTATCAGCTCGCCGACCTTATCCGCAACTGCCTTGCACTCGGTCTCGTCATCATAAATCAACAAAACATCCACGTCGTAGTCTGCATTTTCCGTTTTAAGCTGTTCAAGCAGATCAAGGTAAAGTGCAAATCCGATTGCTCCGGACTTTCTGCCCATTTTTTTCATCATTCTGTCGTACTGACCGCCGGCAAGAACGCCGTCGCATATTCCGTCAACAAAACCTCTGAAAACGAATCCGCTGTAATAATTCATATTGTTCACGACAGAAAAGTCAAAAAGAATTCTATCTGAGAACTGAGAATCATCCAGCATCTTTGAAATTGCTTTCAGCTCTGCAATTTCATCCTCGGAACAAATTCCTTCAAGCTGCGAAAGGACCGCATTGCGCTCGCCGCTTGCCCCGACAAGCGTTGTAAGAACCTTTGCCTTATCCTCTCCGATCCCGTATTCACCGCAAAGTCTGATAAGATCGTGACTGTTCTTTTCTTCGATCAGCTTTATCGCTCTTTCCGAGAATCCGATTTCCGTGCTGATATCGCCGAGAATTTTCTGTAAGATTCCGAGGTGCGATACGTTAAGAACAAAGCGATCGGAGATCTGTGCCAGCGTCTCGGCAGCAAGGCTGATAACCTCATAAATGTCGTAAAAGCTGAGATCTCCTATGCACTCGAGACCCGCCTGCATAATCTCCTTATATCGGTGAGTGTTCTTTGAAATTCGGTAAACATTCTCGTTATAAAAAACCTTTTTCTTCTCATTCGGTGCGTCGTCGCTGTTCTTTATAATTGAAAGCGTAACATCCGGCTTCAGCGCCATCAGCTTGCCGTTTGTGTCATTAAAGGTGATTACCCTGTCGCTGACAAGGAAATCCTTATTTCTGACATAGAGCTCGTATTCTTCGAATTTGCTCATTTTGAACGGAGCGTAGCCGTATTTCCGATAGAGCGAGCGGAGATTGAATATCGCCCTCTCCTCATTTTTCAAAAGTTTTTCGTCAATCATTCTTTTCAACCTCTCCGAGTCTTTCAATTACCGTTTTGTAGCCGCCGTTACCGTATTCAATACACTTGCTTATGCGGCTGATTGTCGCTGTGCTGACGCCCGTCTGCTGAGAAATCTGCGCATAGCTCATACCCTTGCTCAGAAGTTTTGCAACAGAAAGTCTCTGTGACATTTCAAGGATCTCCTTGATCGTACAGATATCCTCGAGGAATGCATAGCATTCCTCCTTGTTCTTTAATGAAAGAAAAGCCTCGCAAAGCTCATCCGTTGAATTGTTATGCCAATTGCACATATGTCTCCCTCACTTTAGCGTGTTACTATGCTAACATAATAGCACGGTGATGTAATAAAGTCAAGAGTAGAACACAAAAGTGTTAAATTAAATTATATACAGGGACAAAAAGAGCCGAATCCGACGGATCCGACTCCTTGGTTTTATTTACAGGGGCAGTGATTGGTTGCAACAATGTCAATTCCGGTACCGCAGATGTTTTTAACGAGAACATCTCCGAGCTTAACCGGAGCCTTGACCTCAACCTTGGCGATAGCCTCCATGCAGTCCATAATCTTCTCTTTCGGAAGAGCTCCCTTTGACTTGCAGGGAACGACATTATGAACTCCGCCGCTTACCTTAACTGTTGTCGCAAGACTTCTGACGGGGTGAGTACATTCGGTTCTTGCATAGGCGTCACCACGCTTGCAGGTGTTGCCTGTTACGGAAACGACCTCGCCGCTGTCATTCAGCTCGACTGTAATTCCACAGCCCATAGGGCATGAAACGCAAATAATATTCTTCTGCATAAATCAACCCTCCACCGAAATTTCAATTACGCCGTCGTGTTCAAAGCCCTTGAGAACGTCATTCTTTATAACAACGTTTTCCATCTCACCGGGAGCAAGTCTCGGCTTCTTGCGGCTGAGTATTTCTTCACCGTTATACTTAACGACGATCTTTGCATTTTTATAGGTCTGACCGACTCGGAAGAAGAGCTTGACATCATTTTCATTCTTGATATCCACTTTCTGCGGAACAATGTAGCGAACGCCGTTGACGCCCTTGGTCTTTACATATTCGTGACTGCTCGTTTTGCCGAGAACATATCTTGCCGCACCCTCGCCCGCTGTCTGACTTTCGAGTGTAACATAGTCAACAAGATCGTGGACGTGAAGCACGTTGCCGCAGGCAAAAACACCCTTGTGAGAGGTTTCTCTGAACTCGTTTACGACCGCACCGTTTGTAACGGGATCAAGCTCGATGCCGACAGCTCTTGTAAGCTCGTTTTCCGGAATAAGACCGACCGAAAGCATGAGCGTGTCGCACTCAATGTACTGCTCCGTACCCTTGATCGGGCGGCGATTTTCGTCAACGTCGGCAATCGTAACGCCCTCAACTCTGTCCTTGCCGTGAACCTCAATAACTGTACAGCTCAGGCGAAGAGGAATGTTGAAATCGTCAAGGCACTGAACAATATTTCTCGTAAGTCCGCTCGAATAAGGCATAAGCTCGCAGACAACCTTAACCTCTGCGCCCTCAAGCGTCATACGCCTTGCCATAATAAGACCGATATCGCCCGAACCGAGGATAACAACCTTTTTACCCGGCATATAACCGTCGATGTTAACATATTTCTGCGCCGTGCCTGCCGTCATAACGCCTGAAGCTCTTGTTCCTGCAATATTCAGCGCACCTCTCGGACGCTCACGGCAGCCCATTGCAAGGATTATCGCCTTCGCCTGAATCTCAAGCAGACCGTCCTCCTTGTTGACCGCATAAACAATGTTACCGTCCGTTATTTCAAGTGCCATTGTATCGGTTTTGTATTCAATTCCTTTTTCGTGTACAAGCTGAATGAATCTGTCGGCATATTCGGGACCCGAAAGCTCCTCGCCGAAATAATGAAGTCCGAAGCCCGTATGTATGCACTGCTCAAGAATACCGCCGAGGGTCTCGGCTCTTTCAAGCACAAGAATGCTGTCGACGCCGCATTCCCTTGCTTTGATTGCGGCTGCCATTCCGGCAGGACCTCCGCCGATTACAACTATATCATAATTAAGCATAATTCCCGCCTCACTTTGTTCTGTCATAAAGAATTTTCGACTCGCCGCCGAATTTTGTTATTTCATTGATTTCTACGCCAAGCTCACGGGCGAGCAGTTCGACTACCTTTGAACCGCAGAAACCGCCCTGACATCGACCCATACCGGCTCTCGTTCTGCGCTTAACTCCGTCAACGTCTCTTGCACCTGCCGGAGCATGAATTGCGTCGAGGATTTCGCCCTCAGTGACTGTCTCGCAGCGGCAAATAATTCTGCCGTAAGCGGGGTTTTTCTTAACAAGCTCCTTGCGCTCTTCATTGCTCATGTTTCTGAAGCGCACGGGAGCCTTGCGCTCGGGAATAAAGCTATTTTTTTCCTCCGCGCCGATTGCCTTTGCTACTGTCTGTCCGACATACTCCGCAATTGCGGGAGCGGCAGAAAGTCCGGGAGATTCAATACCTGCAACATTGAAGAAACGATCGTTCTTTTTGCTCGGCTCAATGATAAAATCGTCATTTGTGCTGTGCGCTCTCAGTCCTGCAAAAGATGTGATAACCGCTCTCGTTGAAACGGTAGGAACAGACTTCTGAGCAGCCTTGAGAACTTCGGCAAGCTCACTCGCCGTTGTTGAAACGTCTGTTTTATCCTCAATATCAAGTGCACTCGGACCGATGAGCAGGTTGCCGTCAACCGTCGGGGTGACAAGAACTCCCTTTCCCATCTTGGACGGGCACT
>OQVL01000348.1_pt1 | contig 23272 bp, 20 predicted proteins | sample 1691501 | NCBI WGS metagenome assembly OQVL01 (sample SAMN03418253, study PRJEB22391) | human gut metagenome | biome: human-gut; feature: organic feature; material: feces | host: Homo sapiens | place: Tanzania | collected 2013-01 | reverse complement strand
TTCCGTACGAAGTACTATGTCATTGCGAGCGTAGCGTGGCAATCTCCCGGAAGGGAATCCTTGTTATAAAACCCACGCAAGATACTTTTGTACTTGCGTGGAGAAAAAAACGCACCGCCTGTGCGATGCGCTTGTGTTTTTTCGTTAAAACGGTTTCGGGTTTTTGTTTTTATAAGTACAAAACGAAAACTCGTATTGTCCGTTGTTTATGAGTTCCGATTCTTTTTCAAGCGACCAGCCGGAAAGCTCGTCAAGGTTTTCAAAAAAGACCTGCGCCTGCCCGTCCGCCCTGACCTTCGTGATGTACGCCGTATCGCAATAAGGTAACATCGTTTTGTAAAACATTGCCCCGCCGATAATGAACACGTCGTCGGTGTCGTAGGCGGAAAGGGTTTTTGAAAGTTCGTCAAGATTTCTCACGATGACGACGTCGTCGCGCTCTTCCGCGTCCGGCCAGAGCACGATATTGACGCGGTTTTTCAGGGGTTTGCCGCCCGGGAAACTTTTTAATGTGTTGCTGCCCATCACGACGACTTTATTAAGCGTCATTTCGCGGAAAAACCTCATATCTTCGGGGATTGCAAACAACAGCCCGTTGTTTTTGCCGATGCCCCATTTTTCGTCGACTGCAACTATCGTTTTCATCAGATTGCCACCTCGATTTTTTTGTCAAGGTCGTTGAATTTGTAGCCTTCAAGCCTGAAATCGTCGACGGTGAAATCGTAAAAGTTTTTGACGTCGGGATTTATCCAGAACTTCGGCGCGGGATACTGCGGCTTTTCAATGACTTCCTTGATAATCGGCACGTGACGGTCGTAAATATGAGCGTCGGCGATAACGTGCACGAGCTCACCCGCTTTCAGCCCCGAAACCTGTGCAAACATATGCAAAAGCACGGCGTATTGCACGACGTTCCAGTTGTTTGCGGTGAGTGTGTCCTGACTTCTTTGGTTCAGAATACCGTTTAAGGTGTCGCCCGAAACGTTGAAAGTCATGCTGTATGCACAAGGATACAAATTCATTTCGTGCAGGTCGTCGAAGTTATAAATATTCGTCATAATGCGGCGGCTTTGCGGATTGTTTTTCAAATCGAAAAGCACGCGGTCAACCTGATCGAACTCGCCTTCCTTATAAATTGATTTTTTCGCAAGCTGATATCCGTACGCTTTCCCGATGCTGCCGTTTTCGTCCGCCCAACTGTCCCAGATTCTGCTTTTCAAATCGTGAACGTTGTTGGATTTTTTTTGCCATATCCACAAAATTTCGTCGATTGCGGACTTGAAAAACGTCCGCCTTACGGTGATTATCGGAAATTCCTTTTGCAAGTCGTAGCGATTTACGACGCAAAATTTCTTGACGGTGTGCGCGGGCGTGCCGTCTTCCCAATGCGGGCGGACTTCCTTGTCGGTATCCCACACGCCGTTTTCAAGAATATCTTTGACGTTTTCAACGAATACTTTGTCTGCGTAACTCATATACAACCTCTTGTTTTTCCATATAATATTATCATAACGCGGCGCGAAAGGCAAGAAATTGCCCGCCGATTATGCCATACAATATAAATACAGTATAATAAAAATATATTGTATATCAAAAAATATTTGACACACGTTTGCTGCGCTTGTTATTATGGTTTTACGGGCAACCGATTTTCAGGGTAAGGAGAAATTATGAAAAATCTTTCGTCAAACGACAAAAAATGCGTTTACGGTATTATTTTATCGTGCGTCATTATGGTGTTCGGCATACTGTTCCTTGTCAACGCGATGGGCGTTGCAAACTTTTACAAAAGTTATGCCGCAATCAAAAACCCCCTTGCAAAATATCTTGTCGTCATTTTAGTAATGGCAACGGGCATTATGCTGTTTTCAAACGTCGCGCTGCGCTTTGAAGACGATAAACTGAGAAAACGTCTGACGATTTTCATCACGGCGTTTGCGTTCATTCTGACAATTCCTTTGACTTACGTACTCATCGCAATGCTTCCCTTCCACGCAAAGTACAATATGGCGGACGTCGAAAACGCAATCGACGCGGCGCGCCTTGCTCATCCCGAGTACACGACCGCTCAGGTCAACGAAGCCGCCGGAAAAGCGTTGGGACTTTCGGGTTTCGGCAACATTATGGGCGTACATACCATTTACGAAGGCTTTGAAATGTGGTTCAAGGACGGCGCGTTTATCTGGGTAGTATTCGTGTTTATGGCAATCCTTGGCGTCGTATTCCTGATTGAGCCGCTTGCCGCAGGCATCTGCGTCGTGAAAGGCAAAGTCCTTTTATTGTTCTCAAAGGACGAAAACGGAAAATTCCACCTTTTCCGCATTGCGGAACTTCCCGTCCTTAAAAAACGTCGCGAAAACGAAATTTACGAACGCGCGGCATAAAAATTTAATCAACCAACAAACGAAAAGCCTTGCAAGAACGCAAGGCTTTTATTTTTTGTTCGTATTTTGTTTTTCTTATTCCGAGAAAAGATTTCTTGCGGTGAGCACGCCCATAAGCGACGCCTGCATAAGTCCGCGCGTCCAGCCCGAGCCGTCGCCGAGAGTATAAAGGTTTCTGACGCTCGTTTCAAATCGCTCGTCAATTTCCACCTTGTTGCTGTAAAACTTGATTTCGGGGCTGTATAACAGGGTTTCCTTGCCCGCAAAGCCCGGCACGACTTTATCGACCGCTTTTATGAAGTTGATGATATTCGACATCGGACGATAAGGCATTGCCGCCGTGATATCGCCTGCAACCGCGTCGGGAAGCGTGGGACGCACGTTGCTTCTTGCAAGTTCTTTTTCCCAGGTGCGTTTGCCGTCAAGGATATCGCCGAAGCGTTGCACGAGGATTTGTCCGTTGCCAAGCATATTCGTGAGTTCCCCGACCTTTCTTGCGTATTCGATCGGCTGATCAAAAGGTACGCGGAAGTGGTGCGACGACAAAATCGCGACGTTGGTGTTTTTGGATTTTTTATCCTTGAAGCTGTGTCCGTTTACGACGGCAAGCCCGCCTTCGTAATTTTCCTGCGAAACGAATCCGCCGGGGTTCTGGCAGAACGTGCGGACTTTATCGTTGTACGGCGGGACGTAACCGATAAGTTTGCTTTCGTACAACACGTCGTTGACTTCTTCCATAACTTCGTTGCGGCACTCAACCCTGACGCCGATATCGACGACGCCCGCACGGCGTTTTATGCCGTACTTTCTGCACAGATCGTCAAGCCAGTCCGCGCCGACGCGACCGACAGCCACAATCACTCTTTCCGCCTTTATGACGAATTCCTGCTTTGTAACGTTGTTGATGAAATGCGCGCCTTCGCACACTCCGTCGTTTATGATAAGGTCGCCCGCCGACGTGTCGAAAAGAATGTTCACGCCGTTGTCGATAAGGAATTTTTCAATGCGGGAATACACCTCGTGCGCCTTTTCCGTTCCGAGATGGCGAATGGGACAATCGACAAGTTTCAGTCCTGCTGCGATTGCGCGACGACGAATTTCTTTGACCTTAACGTCTTCGCTGTTTGCGCCCTCGATTTTCTTATCCGCGCCGAAATCGAGATAAATCCCGTCGGTGTAGTCGATAAGTTCCTGCACGGTGTCGTAACCGATAAGCTCGGGAAGGTCGCCGCCGACTTCCGGCGACAGCGAAAGTTTCCCGTCGGAAAACGCGCCCGCGCCCGAAAAGCCCGTGGTGATGTTGCAATAAGGTTTGCAATTTACGCACTTGCCCGTTTTGTTTTTCGGGCAGTGTCGTCTGTCGATGTTTCGTCCCTGTTCGACGATGGTGATGGTTTTGTTGCTGTTCTTACGGATAAGTTCCAGCGCCGTGAAAATACCCGACGGTCCCGCACCTATAATCAGGACGTCGCTTTTGATTTCAGACATATTATATCTCCAAAAATGTTATTTGTTGTTTGTATAGATTTCAACGGGCACGTTGCTTCCGTTGTCTTTGACCGCGCGACGGAAAAGTCTGAGCGGATTGAGATAAGGTCGCGTCGCGTGTTCGCGCGTGGTGCACACGATAATCTTATCGGGGTGGAATTTAAGAGCCATCGGCACGGAATATTTCGCGTTTTCTTTGGTCGACATGGATTTCCCTTCCAACAAGATTACGCTTTCGTCGATATTGCCGCGGCGTTTCAGTTCTTTGAGCATGGCGTCGGCTTCGGTGACGTCCACGTTGGGATTGGCGCGTCCGCCCGACAGAATAATTTCTTCGGGCGAATACTCCTTATAAAGTTTTTCGGCAAGGTCTAGACGCTTTCTCGCAAGCGCGGATAACGTGCCGTTATCGTTCATTCTGTTTCCGAGAATAACCGCAACTATCATTGATTATTTTTCAACCTCGTCCGGGGCTTCCGATATTTTGTCCGCCGCCGCTTCCTGTTCAAAAATTTCATCCGGTGTTTCCGCATCGGAAGATGCTAAATCGTTTTCGAGTTCGTTTACGTCCGCGCCGTCAAGCACGACTTCCTCGTTGCCTTCCGCCGCAAGTTTGCGCTTTGCGATTTCGGCGCAGATTTCGTCGTAACGTTCCTCGCTTATATTGTACTTCTTAAAGTATATCGCAAAACTTCCAAGGAGAATCACAAGGGGCAGCAACGTCATGAACGCAAACATTGTCTGATATTGCCATTTTGCGACCTTCGTGTCTTCGTTTGTGTGAATGATGTTTTCGATTTTCGCGACGTTTTCGGTTTCGATGGACTTTTTCTTTGCCTCGATAAGTTTCGTCTGCTCTTCCTTTGAAAGGGAGTCGAAATTCGGGGTTTCGTCTTTCACGAGTTGTTCCACCTGAACCGCAAGTTGTCCCGCCTCGTAGTCGGCGTTGGAAATCGCCTTGTTGGTGGGGTTAAGTCCCAGCGCGAGAACGACAAGCGTCGTAATGCCGACGACCGCCGCGCTGCCGAGTTTCGTCGTGAAAGGACGGCACGCAAATATTACGCCTTCGTCGCGCATTCCCGTCGTATATTCGTTGTACTCGACCGTGTTTGCGACCGAGATCGTAAGCACCTGATAAAACAGCGTCTGTCCGAAGAACGCGCACGCTCCCGAAAGCCCCGTGAAAATGAACGTTACGGGGATAAAGACTTCGCCGACTTTGAAACCGACTTTGTCCGCTTTGGGGTCTGCGCCCGTCGCAAGGCTTATTATGAACATCAGAAGATATCCGACGATAATCATAATCATCGAAAGTTTCGAAATCCAGCGCCTTGAATGTTTTTTGCACAGAATCGGGAAGAATACGATGACAACCGTCGAAATACCCGAAATAACCGTGAACAGCGTAACGAGAAGTCCCTGATACGCAAAGCGGTAATAAATCCAGTAACTCGCAAGAGCCATCGTGATACCGCTGCCTATGCTGTAAAGGAGCATCGCCGCCATAACGGGTTTTAACTGGTCGTTTTTGAAGATAACCCTGAACATTTCCTTTAAGGAACGTTTTTCGCCGTCGTCCACGCGGACTTTGGGCAAAGGCTTTTCTTTTACGACAAGAACGGTCATAATCTGGCAGGCGAAGAAGAGTATGCAAACGATAATCGAAACGATTGCGTAGGACTTGCTTGCGTTGGGTGCGATTGCAAGGTTGCCCTGCGTAAGCGACGGGATTGCAAGGACAGAAAGCCCCGCGCCGATACCCGCGCCGATGTTTGCAAGCGTTGCAAGGTTGTTTCTGTCGTTCGGGTTCGACGAAAGCGAAGGCATCATACCCCAGTACGAAATATCGTTCATCGTATAGGTCATACCCCACAGAAGGTATCCGAACGCAAAGAAAATGAGATAACTCGTCCCGCGGAGCGGCACGCAGAACAGCGCGATGATAACCGCAACGTTCGTAAATACGCCCGCAAGAATCCACGGCTTGAACTTGCCGATTTTCGTCCTTGTGATTTCGATAATGCTGCCCATGAACGGGTCGTTGCAGCCGTCGAAAATACGGCAGATAACCATAATGACGCCAACCATTGCGAACTCGGTGTTCGAAAGCCCTTTCGTAAAGGTGATGAACGTCAGAAGGTACGTGTTGACCAGCTGATAAGCCATATCTCTGCCGATACCGCCCATCGAGTAGCCCCACAAATTACGTTTGCTTAACCTTTCGTTTGAGATAGATTCCGACATAATTTTTCCCTCGATATTTATGACATAATATATATTACACTAAGTGAGTTTCAAAGTCAATATATGCGCTGTCGAAAAGGTTTACGTTTTTTATATACGGCGGCGGACAAGACTGTCTGTTTTGCTGAAAAAACCGGCGGTTCTTTGGCGCAAACCGAACGATTATTCTTTTTTTTCGTGAAAATCGTTTTCTTTTTTGCATTTAGATGGTATAATTCTCGTATAATCTTAATCAGGAGGAATAAAATGAACGGATTAACTAAATTCGGTTACAGAGTATTCCAGAAATCCATGTGGGTTGCAATGTGGTTCTTGCCGTGGCATCAGAACAAAGGCACACTTTCGGGCGCAGGTTCAATCAAACAACTTCCCAAATGGATCAAGGAAAAAGAAGGTTGCACCAGCGCGCTTATCGTTACCGACGGCGGCTTGTACAAACTCGGTATTGCCGACCCCATTAAAGAAGCTTTTGAAAAAGAAGGAATGAAGGCTGTCATTTACCATGACGTAGTGCCCAATCCCACCATCACCAACATCGAAGACGGTCTTCGCATTTACAAGGAAAACAATTGCGACGTCATTATCGCTCTCGGCGGCGGTTCTCCCATGGACTGTGCAAAAGGCATCGGCGCGCGCGTCATGCTTCCCAAAAAGTCGGTACCCCAGCTTAAAGGCGTGCTGAAAGTTACTTTGGGCAAACCTTTCGGAAAACTTCCCCCGCTCGTCGCGATTCCCACGACGTCCGGCACAGGTTCGGAAGCAACTCTTGCCGCTGTTATCAGCAATCCCGATACGCACGAAAAATACCCCATTAACGACCCGAAGATTATACCGCGGTATATCGTGATGGATCCCGAACTCACAATCGGTCTGCCCCCTCACATTACTTCCACCACCGGTATGGACGCTTTGACTCACGCAGTCGAAGGTTACATCGGCGGCGAAAACACCGCACAAACCAAAAAGGACAGCGTCGAGGCAGTTCAACTTATCCATAAGTATCTGAAAGAGGCTTACGACCACGGCGACAACCTTGAAGCAAGAAACAAAATGCAATACGCTTCGTTCATCGCAGGTCGCGCGTTCACCCGTTCCTACGTCGGATACGTACACGCAATCGCGCATACGCTCGGCGGACACTACGGCGTGCCTCACGGTCTTGCAAACGCGGTTATCCTTCCCTACGTTCTCGAAGCGTACGGAAAGAGCGCGCATAAGAAACTTGCCCGCCTTGCAGACTGCATCGGTATCCAAGGCAAAGACGACGCCGAAAAAGCAAACGCTTTCATTCAGTGGATCAGGGATATGAACTCTTCCATGAACATTCCCGACAAAATCCGCGCGAAAGACGGCAGCCAGCTCATTAAGGAAGAAGACCTTGCCGACTGCATCACGAAAGCCCTGCACGAAGCCAACCCCTTGTATCCCTGCCCGCAAATCTGGGACAGAAAGGAAGTCGAGGCGATTTTCAGAAAGATTATGTAATCTTCAAAAAAACAACCACCGCGGAAAAAATCCCGGTGGTTTTTTTATGCCTTTTTTGATTATTTTCGTTTGAGAGTGTTGAGATAATCCTTTTGCGACTTATCGATTCTGAAACTTTCGCGCGCCTTTTGCAAAGCCTTGTTGTGCGTCCATACGTCCAGGACGTTACTTTTTATCACGTCAAGAGCTTTGTCGGGAAATTTACAAAGCGCAGTCGCCATAAGCCAGGCAACCGCCATCTTTACGTAATACTTATCACTTATCACGCTTGACGAAAGCGCAAGCACGCGGTCGATATATTCGTCGGTGAGATAATACGTCATCATCGCGACGATTGCAAAGCGCAGGTCGTATTCCTTATCGCTTTCAAGATATTCCGTCAGATAATCAAACCATTTTTCGCGGTCTTTCCCGATGAACTTGCACCTTGCGACGAACATATCGCAATTCGCCCAGTTGTCAATTGCGGCAACGATGTTTCTTACATCCGCCCTTTTCGTTTCGTCGTCGGTTTTAAGCTTTGCAACGACGAAACTTTTTATCAAAAGTTCTTCGTACACGTCATCGGAAAGCGAACCGATGACGATGCGTACATCGCCGTATTTCCCCGCCGCGATATCTTTTGCGACGCTTTCGGCAAAAGGCGTTTTAAGCCCGATTATCGCCTTTTTCGTCGGTATAAGTTTTGTGCTGAACGCTCTTGTTTTTTCGTCCGCGCCGTTATAAATCGTATCTTTCGGCGTCATATCAGATTGTCTTGTCAGTGTCGGTTTTTATGAAGTCAGATTCGTTGTCGTCGGTACTGTACAATTTTACTTTTTCATTTGGATTTATCGGCGGAAGTTTGCCGCCGTTTTCTTCCTTCTTATAAGACAGCCTCAAAAGAAGCGGCGTGATAAGCGACGTCACAAGAATTAGTATGAGAACGAACGGCATAATGCTTGGGTTGACCATATCGTAGTCGATGCCCTTTTGCGTGCAGACAAGCACGACTTCCGCGCGCACCATCATACCGATACCCACGCGGTAACTGTCTTTTATTCCGTATCCGCAAATCAGCCCGCCAAGACCGCAACCGACAATTTTCCCGAGTATTCCTGCCGCAACGAATGCAAAGCCAAATCCCACAAAAGCGGGGTTAAAGTGGTCAAAATTAAGGTTTATCCCTATGTTTGCGAAAAATGCGGGCGCGAAAATCATATAATTGCTGATTTCGATACGGCGGTCGACGTACGTCCTGTCGGCAATGCCCGAAAGCATAAGCCCCGCAACGTAAGCACCCGTGATATCGGCAATTCCAAAGAGTTTTTCCGCGGCGTAAGCGAACACGAAACACACCACGACGCAAAGAATCGGGATACGTCTTGTGTGCGGATACCTAAGGTCAATGCGACGGATTATGAACAACGCGACGTAGCCCATCGGTATCGCCATTGCAAAGAATCCGATAAGTTTTGCGACGACAACCCAGACGTCCGCGGTGTTCCCGCTTTTGTCAAGGCTGATCATAAGCGACAGCAAAACAATGCCGATTATGTCGTCCAGAATCGCCGCGCTGACAATCGACGTGCCGACGCGCGTTTGCAGTTTTCCCAGCTCTTTAAGCGCGGCAACGGTAATGCTGACCGACGTCGCCGCAAGTATCGTGCCGTAAAACAGGTTGGAAAGAATCTGTGAGCGCGACACGTGAAATCCGCCGTTGAACGCGCTTGCAACCAGAAATCCGAACAACAAAGGAAACGCCACGCCGAGAGTCGTGATGACAACCGACGCTACCCCCGTGGATTTGAATTGTTTCAGGTCGGTTTCTATCCCCGCCGAAAACATTATGAAAATTACGCCGATTTTCGCAAGGAAAGAAATGCCTTCCATTGCGGTGGCGTTGAATATCGTTTGTCCCGGGATAAACTTGATAAGCCCCAAAAGTATGCCCGCAAGCAACATCCCCACAACCTGCGGCAGCCCGAGTTTTTTGAACAGTATCGACATAAACTTGGACAAAAGCAGTATGAGCGCAAGCGGCAATAAGATTTCGTAATAGTTCATAAAACGGCCTCTTTTATGGTAATCTTAAATGTTATTATACTATATAACTAAATATACTTAAAGTCAATGTTTTTTGACATTTTGGACAATAAAAAACTGCCGCATATCGCGACAGTTTTCAAGCGGTTGATTATTCCGATCTAAGACACTCGACGGGATCTTTGTTTGCCGCAATCGCCGCGGGGATAATGCCCGCAATCATCGACAAGAAGAAACTTATCACGAAAAGCGAAATGGCGTAATACCAGTCAAGGTGCAACAGGTTGGGAATTTCGATGACTTTCTTAATGATCACGTTTGCGATGTAAATCAAAAGATAGCCGAAACCGATACCCAGCGCGCCCGAAATCATACCGATTATCGAAGTTTCGGAAATGAACAGGTTGCTTACGTCGAGTTTCCTTGCGCCGATACTTCTTAAAACGCCGATTTCCTTGCGCCTTTCAAGGACGGACGTATAAGTGATGATTGAAATCATTATCGACGAAACGATAAGCGACACAGCCGAAAACGCGATAAGCGCGGTGATCATGGCGTTGGTCATTTTTTCGACGTAGCCCATAATCGTTTGCAGCATGTCGGTGTATTTGATGGAGTGGTTTTCGTCCTTTACGCCGGTGTTCACCCAGGTGTACGTGCCGTCTTCGTTGCTTTCTCTGACGTAATATTGATAATTGTCAAGGACTTTTAAGATATTCTTTTTGCCTTCGAAATTCGCCGCGTAAATCTGAATTTTGTCGGGGTTATCGAGTTCGGCATATCCGAAAGTGGTTTTCATATAAGAAAGAACCTTGCTTTCAAGTTCGGCTTTTCCGTCATACTTACCGACCGCAACCAAATTGGATTTATCGATTACTTCGCCATCTTTGATTTCCTTCCCGATCGTGTCAAGCACGCTTACGAAAGCGATTAACCCGCTGTTCACGCTGTAAACGAGATTGCCGTCCTCGTCGATTGATGCAACCGTTTTGTCGCCCACAACCTTATAATCGCTGCCATAAGGTACGACCTGATAACAATTCGTGAATTGCGAACCGATGATACCGAGGCTTTGGCAACGCTCGACAAGCGCCTCGACAACGGCGTGGGGATATCCGACGACGCCCTGAATTGCCGAAGCAGACGCGTTTTTGTTGGGACGTACGATGCCCGACACTTTCATTTTTATGCCGCAGTGTCCGTCAACGAACGTGCCGCTGTCTTCAATGCGTTTTCCGTTTTTAAGGTACGATTTCGTAATTTTTCCGTCCGCAGCGTCAAAGTAGTCGCTGTCGCAAAGGACCGCATATTCGATGCCGAGCAGTTCTTTTTCCGTGAAGTTTCTGTCATAGAAATCGTAACCCAAACCTTTATTCGCCCCGCCGAACATATCGGTAACTTCGTTGGGGTGTACAAGACCTGCCGCAAACAGCATGAAGTCCTGAATCTTGTTGTATTCGTCGACTTTCAACACGCAGTCGAAAACTTTGTATTCCTTGCCGTCTTCGCCGACTTCGATACGCCCTTGTTTTGCGTCTTCGGGCCATGCGCCCGCAAGGACGTCGTATTGCTGTTCAAGAATTCTCTGGTTGGAAATAAGTTCCGAAAACACGCTGAACGCATCAAGATATCCGCTGAATTCGCCCAGCATATCTTTGAACGTGCTTGTAAAGCCCATGGATTCCATCATCGGCTCCATAGAGTCTGCAAACGGGTTTATTTTCGTATAAGGAACTTGTGACCAGTCGATATTTCCGTCGGCGTCCGCCGCATTATCGAGCACGTCGCCCGTCTTGTGTCCCGTCGTATAATACGTTCCGCCGTTCACGGAATCTCTGACGGGGATACGCCTGTAAACGTTAAGGCTTGACGAATAAACGTATTTTACGTAGCCGTCGGTGTCTTTAAGCCCGATGTCGGGATCGTCAAGATAGGCTTTGATTTCTTTAAGGTCGTTGTTGAAAAACAGTGTGCTGGAATTCAAAAACTCCGAAAGGCTTCCGATATCTTTCACAAGAAGCCCGGCGACGGGGTTTATGCCGATGGTTGCGCCCGAGGGGAATTTTTGCCCTTCGCTCTTCGCCATAAGCATGTTGGCAAGTTCCATAAGATCGGCGCCGCTATCGCTGATTTCAAGGGGGTAAAGAGAAAGCGCGCTTTCTTCGGTATGACGGATATACTTATTCACGCCCGAAGACAACGCCAGAACAAGCGCAATACCGATAATGCCGATACTGCCCGCAAACGAAGTAAGGAAAGTACGCCATTTTTTGCTGTAAAGGTTTTTGGCGGATATGCTTATCGTCATCGCGCCGTTCATGGAAACCTTGCGTTCTTCCCGTCTTTCGTGTCTTATCTGCTGATATGTTTTTTTGATGCGCTGACGGATTGTTTTCTTTTTGGGCAGAGGTTCGCCCGATTCGTCAAGGACGACTTCCTCTTCCTCCACGTCGTCGGGATCGATAAGCGGATCGGTGTCGTCAACGACTTTTCCGTCGACGATTCTGACCGTTCTCGTGCTGTATTCCGCCGCAAGGTCGGCGTTGTGCGACACCATGATGACAAGGCGGTCTTTGGCAACTTCTTTCAACAGGTTCATTACCATTTTGCCGCTTTCCGTGTCAAGCGCGCCCGTGGGTTCGTCCGCGAGAATTATCGCGGGATTGTTGACAAGCGCCCTCGCGATCGCGACCCTTTGCATTTGCCCGCCCGACAGCTGGTTGGGTTTTTTATACGCCTGATCTTCCAGCCCGACTTTCTTTAACGCTTCGAGAGCGATTGCCTCGCATTCTTCCTTTTTGCGCCCCGCAAGCGTCAAGGCAAGCTCAACGTTGGAAAGCACGCTGAGGTGCGGGATAAGGTTGTAACTTTGGAAAACAAAGCCGATTTGTTTATTGCGATATCTGTCCCAATCTCTGTCGTCGAAGTCCTTCGTCGACTTTCCGTTGATAATGATGTCGCCGTCGGTGTATCTGTCAAGACCACCGATAATGTTCAGTAACGTGGTTTTGCCGCAGCCGCTTTGTCCCAGAATCGTGACAAATTCGCACTCGCGGAAGTTCAAGGTGATGCCTTTCAAAACGTGAACCGTGTTCTGTTTTGTGACGTAATCCTTGGTAATGTGTTTTAATTTAAGCATTAAACGCTCCTTTTGTAGATAAAGTATTAAAAAAATACGTATCTATCTTATCAAATATGGCGTATGGTGTCAAGAAATTACATAAAAGCGACGTTTTTGGACAAACGTACGGTTTCGCCTCGTAATCGCTTGAAAAATACATTCCCATTATGCTATAATCATACGGTAAGAGGTTAAATTATGCTTAAAAATTCAAAAGAACGTTCGGGCTTTGCCCTTGTATGGTTTTTGTTTTCAATCGCGTACACCGTCGTGCTGCTCGGCACGGGATACAATTTTCTTGCCCCGTTTGCGGCGGCGATTGCGGCGGTTACCGCGCTTATCGTGTTTATCCGCGCGCTGTTCAACAAAAAGTTTGAGCCGCTTTTCGTCGTCTCGTACGCTTATATGATTCTTGAATTGTTCGTGTATTTCCTTTTCTGGGGCGCGGACGAGTTCGGCAAAATCGTGTGGTATAATCTTATTTTGTCCGCGTTGCCGCTTTTCTCGGGACTTATGCTTTACGCGCTTGACAAAAAACTTCCCGACGGCACTCTTAAACGCTTTGCGACGGCGGCGTTGTCCCTTGCGATGACGGCGACTTCTTTGTGCTACGTCTTTTATATGTCTTTGAGAATCCGTCCGACCGTCGAAAGTTTGCAGGCGGGACACGACGCATACCTTAAAGAACTGTCGAAAACACAAGCCGACGCCGACGCGCCCAACGTCCTTATCATACTTATGGACGATATGGCGTACTCCGACATTTCGGCGTACAGCTATCTCGGAAAAGCAAACGCCACCATTCAGACGCCCAACATCGATTCCCTTGCAGAAGGCGGAAAGTATGCGGCGGAAAGCGGAATTTTTATGGAAAACTTTTACGCTTCCGCTCCCGTATGCACCCCGTCAAGGTTCAGTCTTCTTACCGGTCGTTACGCCACGCGCGGCTATATCGACAACGTTATTTTCCCGACGCCTTGCGACAGCGATCCGTACTCAATCACCCATTTTATCAATCCATATCAGTTCTTAAACAACGTGGACGGTATTTTGGGCGACGAAATCACCATTGCCGAAGCGTTGAAAGCGGTCGGCTACGACACGTCGTGCATCGGAAAGTGGAACCTTGGCGACTATGGCGAATATCTCCCCACGAATCAGGGTTTCGATTACTTCTACGGCAGCTATTACGTCAACGATATGACGCCCTATAACTGGGTGCGCGAAGTCGGTGGGAAAGCCGAAGAAGTACGCACTCACGCCGAAAATCTTGACCAGTCCGAATCCACGAGGCTTTTCACCGACGAATTGAAATCCACACTCGAAAAATCAATCGACAGCGGCAATAAGTTCTTCTCGTTTTACGCGACGCCGTGGCCGCATTACCCCATTTTCTCGGATAACAACGGCAACGGAAAAGGCGACACCACCGACGACAGTTACGTCGACTGCATCGAAGAATTCGACAAGTCGCTTGGCGAGATTTTCGATATGCTTGAAGACAAAGGCGTCTTTGACGACACGATGATCATCTTTACGTCCGACAACGGTCCGGGACGTGAAGGCGTGACGGGAAGTCTCCGCGGAAGGAAAAACACCACTTTCGACGGCGGTATGAAAGTCCCGATGATCGTGAGTTACCCGACGGGCGTAAGAAACGGCACGATAGCAAACTCAACCGGCGGATATAAAATCGAATCGAGCGCAATGCTCACCGACCTGTTCCCGACGATATTGTCGTACGCGGGCGTGGACGTTCTCCCCTCGGATCGTATTATCGACGGCGTGAATCTGAAATCGCTTTGGAGCGGCGATGTCGCCCCCGATTCCCGCGTGCACGACGCCCTTTTCTATATGAAAAAAGGCACGGTTCAGGCCGTTCAGATGCCCGTTGAAGTCGGCGGCGTAACATACGATTTCAAGTATTATCAGAAAGTACGCACCGAAAACTCAGCGTTCATCGACCAGCAATACAAAAACTACCTTTTTAATCTCGATAAAGACCCGGCGGAAGGCTACAATATCTCGATGGCCTATCCCGACGTCGCCGATACCCTTTTAGAAGCGCTTAAAGATTTCAGAAAATCGTTGAAAGAAAACCGCAGGGGGATTAAGTAATGCCGCCGATTTCGATAATGATTAAGCCCGCGTCGTCAACGTGCAATATGCGGTGTAAATACTGCTTTTACAACGACGTCGCGAAAAACCGCGAAACGCCGTCGCACGGCGCAATGAGCCTTCAAACGGCGGAAACCGTCGTCAAAAAAGCGTTTGCCTATGCCGACGGAAATCCCGTCTGGTTCAACTTTCAGGGCGGCGAACCACTGCTTGCAGGGAAAGCGTTTTTCAGGGCGACGCTTAATCTTATCTCCCGCGCAAATATCAAAAACTCGCCCGTGTTTTTGGGAATCCAGACAAACGGCACACTCATCGACGACGAATGGTGCGAGATTTTCAAAACCAACGACTTCCTTGTCGGACTTTCCCTTGACGGCGACGAAACCGCAAACGTAAACCGCGTGGACAAGGACGGCACCCCCACTTTTCAAAAGGTCGTCGCGGCGGCAAAACTTCTTCAAAAACACAATGTAAATTTCAATATCCTTACCGTTCTGACAAAGGACGTCGCGATGAGAATCGGCAAGATTTATCCGTTTTTCACGTCGCAAGGCTTCAAACGGTTGCAGTTTATCCCCTGCCTGAAACCTCTTTCCGGCGAGGTCGAAAACCCCGATTTTTACCTTGACGAAAAAAGTTACGCCCTGTTTTTATTGTCGGCGTTCGCGTTGTACCAGAAAGATATGGCAAACGGCGATTACACGTCGATACGCCAGTTTGACAACTTCGTCCGACTTGCTCACTTCGAGCGCGCCGAACAGTGCGGTATGAACGGGCATTGCACGCACCAGTTCGTGATCGAATCGGACGGCAGCGTGTATCCGTGCGACTTTTATTGCACCGACGAATATCTTCTTGGCAACATTTCGGACAAAGACTTTTTCACGCTCGAACACACGAACAAAGCCGTCGAATTCATAAAAGAAAGCCTCGTCGTGGACGAGACTTGTAAATCGTGCGAATATTATATGCTTTGCAAAGGCGGCTGCAAGCGCGAAAGGCGCGACGTTGAAAAATGCAAGGCGTACAAAACCTTTTTCAGATTCGCCCTGCCTTATCTCAAAAACATGTCATAACGGCTTGCGTTTCATCACGCACAAGGTTTCGAGTTCCGCCGTTTTCGGAAACATGTTGTAAGGCGTTACCGACGCGACTTCAAAAGTATCACCAACGTACCTGACGTCGCGTTGCAAGGTTTTCGGATTGCAGGAAACGTACACGAACTTTTCGGCGCCCGACCTTATCACGGCGTCCAGCACTTCTTCGGTCGCGCCCTTTCTCGGCGGATCGATAACCACGCATATTTCGGGCTTTATGCCCGATTTTTCATTGCTTAAAATATCGTTTACGAGTTTTGGCAGCACTTTCGTTGCGTCGCCGCAAATGTTTTCGACGCGCCCCGACAGCCCGTTTTTCTTCATCAAATCGTTTGCGTTTTCAACCGCTTCTTTCACGATTTCCACGCCGTAGACTTTGGCGTTTTTATTGGCTTTTGCAAGCATCGACGTAAGGATTCCTATGCCCGAATAAACGTCGATGATTACGTCCGCGTTTTTCACCGCGGAGTTTACCCCGTCGTAAAGTTTTTGTCTGACCCCGTCGTTGACCTGCAAAAACGACTTTGGCGAAAGCGTGGTTTTTATGCCGTCGATATCGACGTCTCTTTCCGCACCATATAGTTTTTTCACGTCGTCGCCCATAATGACGTTCGTGCGTTTTTCGTTGACGGACGAATACAAAACGCATTCAAAATCTTTCGATAAAATTTCAAAAAGTTCACGCCCGTACGGCAGTTCTTTCCCGTTTATCACAACCGTCGCGAACAGCAGCCCGTCGACGTACCTTGCGACAAAGTGCCTTAAACACCCTTTGCCCGTCGCCTCGTCGTAAACGGAAAGTTTTTGCCTTCTTTTTTCGTCGTTTGCCCAAATTTTCACGGCGTTTATTATTTTCGTCGCGAAATCGCCGTGCAGCATGCACCCGGACAGCGCGACCACGTCATGCGTGTTCCGCCTGAAAAAGCCGAGCGTGATTTCGCCGCCGTCGACGGTGAAAGGCATTTGCAGTTTGTTGCGGTATTCGTACTCCTTGTCAAACACCGTGTCCGAAACATGAACGTTTATCCCCGCCTTGTTCAGCGTGGTTTGAAGGAGTTTTCGTTTCAGTTCGTTTTCGGTCGGAAAATCGACGTGTTGCAACACGCAACCGCCGCACTCCCCGTACGTTTTGCACGGCGGAACGACGCGGCAATTTGCGGGGCGCACGATTTTCACGGCGTCCGCCTCGGCAACGCCTTTGTAAACCTTTTTGATTTTGATTTTCGCAAGGTCGCCCGCCGCCGTGTACGGCGTAAACACCGCAATATCTTCGATTTTTGAAAACCCTTTGCCGTCAAGTCCGAAGTCGGTAATTTCGGCAAGGTAAGTATCCGTAACTTTCATATCGTCAATTTTATCATACTTTTTCAAAAACGCCAACCGTTACGCGCTGCTTTAAGCGTTTTGCATTTTCGTTTCAACGCCTTTAAGTATCGTTTTGAATTCTAAATTGATGCTTATATTTGTTTTGAATTCTTTACAATATTCTATACGAGGTGTATAATATGAATATATCGGCTTTTTCTGAAAGATTAAAGGATCTGCGCATCGACGCAGGCATGACGAGCGACCAGCTCGCAAAAAAAATCGGCGTTACGAAAAGCACAATTTCGTTCTGGGAAAACGGCGTAAACGAGCCTAAGGCAAGTTACATCGTCGCGGTTGCGAAAGTGTTCAGCGTATCTTCCGACTATCTTTTGGGGCTCAAAGACACGATTTAAGAGGCAGGTATGAACAAAATCGATATAAAAACAAGAAGGACTCTTTTATGGGCGATTTTCCTTTCGGTCGGTTTCCCTTTGGGAATCGCGATGACCGTCATCGGTTTTACGAAAGGTCAGTCTTTCCGCGCGATGGGCATCGTCGGCATTATCCTTATCGTTATGGGCTTTTACGGCGCGCCTATGGTATGGATTCATTTCGGTCAACTTAAATATTTCTCGCGTCTCAAAGCGCAGATTGTCGGCGACGGCATCAAAAGCGTGAAAATGCTTGCGGAAGTCCACAACAGGAATCCCGAAGTCGTGGCAAACGACGTCAAAACGATGGTGCAAAAAGGTTATCTTGACGGTTATCTCGTCCTCGACAACGAAAGAATCATCGACAAAACCACAATGCGCGACAAGGATTACGAAATGATGGAGGCGGAACGCGCGGGGACGCTCAATCTCGTCCACTGCCCTTTCTGCAACGCAAAGTTCGAGCTTATCAACGACGTCGGCGTTTGTCCGTACTGCAACTCGAAAATTACCAAAGAGATGCTGGACAAATCCGTGAAGGCATACAATAAATCCGATAAATAATTTCGGGACGGGGGGATTTTGTGGAAACTACAAGTCAACGCAAATATTTCAAAGGGCTTCGCGCGCTTGCGCTAACAGCCCTTTTTTGTACCATTGCGCTCACCCTTTTTATCTGGGGCGAGGCGTTGACGCCCGGCGATAAAAGCGCGATTCAGTCGGTGAAGGTGTCCGACAACATTCAGTCGGCAATGAAATCCGATGAGCCCGCGCCCCCTGTTTCCGCCGTTACGGGCTATGTTGTCAAAAGCGTCAGGCGCGACGGCAAAGTCCTGACCGACGTCAATCATTATTATACGGGCGACGTTCTGGAACTTGGCGTCAAGTGTCTTCCGGAAAACGCCGACACTTCCGGACTGTACTTCGAGCGCGGTTTTGACGAGCCCGAAGATTACATAAATGTCAAAGAAAACGGCGAAGTCACGCTTCTCGCATGGGGCTATCGCAGGGTGATTGTCAGGTCGAAAGACAACCCCGACAACGCGTTGTATGATTTCAAAATATACAATGAAGGCGTCAACCCCAAAAAAATCAAAGAAATTAAAACAAAAATCTTTCTTGGCGACGAAATACTCGAAGCCGATGAAGACAAAATAATCACGCTTAAAACCTGTGAAGAATACTTCCTTTCGGTGACCGCCGTCACAGACGACAAATACAACGGTTACGGCGTCTCTACTATCGAAACAGAAATTCTGATTGACGGGGAAAAGTTTAATAACGACGGCAAGATCTTTTTCCTGCCTGCAAAGCAGTGGTTTTATCCGTTAAAACCAACGGACGGGGACTCAACTCTTAAACTTGAAATAAAACTGGGCGATAAAACCTTCCCTCAAAAAATCAGAATCGTGAAAGGCTTGAAACCGGAAGCCACCGGATTCATTTTTGATAGTAACCGCGTCTCAGGCAAAGACGGCTCGTTCAGCCTTACAATGAAAAAAAACGAACACCTGGTCATCACAAGCCAACTCGGCTTCCGGGCAGAAAACGCAAGCAAAGGCGCGCCGTCAAACATAATCAGCAAATCGTCCGATACAAACGTCGTCAGCGCAGACACAACGCACCTGCACGCATATAAACCGGGCACCGCCACGATTACGTACTTTTCAATTTATGACAATACAATAACGGCAACACTGCACGTCACCGTGCCCGACGTCGTGGACGGGCTTACCGTCGTCGCCCCCGACAGATGCATCAAAGGCGGCAAAATCGATCTCACCGCTTATACGGGCGGCAACGTCACGAAAAACGTGAAATGGGAAGTCGTCAAAGGCGAAGGCTCAATCGACGAAAACGGCGTGTTTACGTCCGACAAATCGGGCAAAGTCACCGTGCGCGCAACGTACGTCGGCCGCCCCGACCTTACCGTCGAAAAGACGATTACCGTGTCCGTCTTCGACACCTTCCACACGCTTATACGAAAAGGGCTCGGACACTTCTCGCTTTTCCTTGTGCTTGGGTTCGGATTGTTCGGCACGTTCTTCCTGCTTATTAAGCCGAGATGGGCGTCGCTGCCCCTTTCCTTGCTTTCGGCGTTTGTCGTCGCAGGCATTTCGGAAATGTTCCAACTGCCCGTTTTCACAAGCGGACGATACGCAACCTGGCCGGACGTCGCAATCGATTTTCTGGGCGCGCTGTCGGGCATCGGCATCGCCGTTGTCGCGGTATCGATCGTCGGACTTATCTGGTTTAAGGCAAAACCCGAAAGCTTCAAAAATATGAAAAACGAGTTCTCGTTCCTTACGTTCAAAACATCTTTCAAAAAGCAGGAAAAGATTTTCACCGACGAAAACTAATCACATTCCCCCAAGCCGCAAAAACAAAAGACCGACGTTTTATCGGTCTTTTTTTGAGTGTTAAACATTGTTTTTTGTCGGGATACGGATATTGCCAGCGACACGCACTCGTTATCCGCAGTACATAAATCCCGCGAAACTGACGTCCGCCCAAAGGTCTTTCAGCAGTACTCCGTCGATGTTCGCTTTTGCTTCAAACTCCTCCCTTGAACCATACTCCTGCTGCATATTTTCCGAGCAAAACACAACCGTTTCTCTCCCTTTCAGAAACACTTCGTATGATACGTTTTCATAGGTAAAAAGCATTTCGCTGTAAAAGTACAGCCCGTTCACGAACTCGTCAAAAGTCGCTTTGAACGGCAATCCTTGTTCATATTGTTTTTTTGCGGTTGTCGTCGAAACCAGCATGGGATAACTTATTCCCCATTGTTTTTCCAGAATATCCGCGTCCTTTTCAAATTTCCATCCGCAGTTTTCGCACTCGCCGTTGCCGTACCTGTCCTGCAACGCGACGCCGCCACACACCGGACACTTCACAATCTCGTCTTTTTTGTAAGGATCGTCGTATTTGAAAAACTTGAAAGATTTCGGATCCAATCCCGAAACGTTCAGATTGCGTTTTTCCCATTTGAACTGCACTAAATCTTTGCCGCCCAGATTTTTCGTCCATTCGTAAGCGGTCGGTAAAAATTCCTTGATATTGCCCGTCATTGCGGGAAACGGCTCGTCGTAGCACAAAACAACGCTCGGTTTGATTCTTTTCATCATCTCGTTGTAGCCGAGCATAAAATCGTCTTCGCAATTCTCCCGGCAATACGTGCATACCACAACCGCCGAGCCCTCTTCGATGCCGTCAAAACAAAAGTCAAACGACCTTTCGTCGCCCCACGATACCGTCGGAATTACCCTGAGCCCCCTGCTTTGCCAGAACGCCCCGCACCAGCGATTTTTGAATACGCTTTCGATTTGAAGCGCAAGCGGCATGTTTGTAAAAACGCTGAAATCCGGGCTGAATAAGGCATAATATTGCCCGAGTTTTTCAAGTTCTTCGTCGGGATTGTCATAAACCTTTCCGAATTTCCAGTCGTACGTGAAAAAATGAATGGTCTTATCCTTGTTTTTTTCGTCGCCGTTTCTTGCGTCCGTATAGCAAAGAAGTTGTATTTTTTCAACGTCGATATCCTGCTTTATGATAAGCGGCATATCGTATACGCCGACGCTTTCCCCGTTATACAAAAACTCGTTCCTGACAAGTCGTTGCTTCCTTTTCTGTTTATCGATTTCGTATTCGCTCTCGTCTTTTCTCATTTGTCACCTTCCCCGTTTTCATACGCAACATATTATAACGCTTTTTATTATATCATTTCTTTCTCATTTTGTGTATTTTTCTTGTGCATTATAAAAACAATCTTCTTTTTGTTGTTTGTAATTCAAAAGGAACAAACAAAAATGATTCCGCGATATCACGGAACCATTTGTTAATCGGCTATCAGCTCTATCAATGCTTGTTGTTTTTCGGGATTGAGTTTCCGGAAAGAAGAAATCATTTTCTTTTCCCTTTCTGTTAATATATCAATTTGTTCATCGTCCAAAAAGAATTGAGATAACGTAATCCCAAATGCTTCGCAAATGCGTTGTAACATTTCGAGTTTTGGTGGCGTTTGACGAGAATATAAAGTGGCAAGCGAAGATTGCGAAATATCTGCCGCTTGTGCCAATTTATAGTCTGTCCAACCACGTTCCCATTGCAATTTTCTTATTTTATCTATAACGTTCATTTGCACCTCTTGTAATAGTTTACTACGCTTTTACGACATATATACTTCGCAAATACATTGACTGTATATCGTAAATGCGATATACTAATTGCAATATATAATGGGTGGTTTTCAAAAAATGAGTGCGCCATTGCACAATTCACAAATAAAATCAAAAAAGCGGGTTGCCGAGCACGGCGAAGTGTTTACTGCCGAGCGTGAAGTCAAGGCGATGTGTGATTTGGTCGCGCAAGAATGCGACCGAATAGACAGTCGATTTTTAGAGCCTGCATGCGGTGACGGCAATTTTTTGGCTGAAATATTGACGCGCAAACTTACCACTGTAAAAAAACTGTATAAATCAAACCCATATGACTTTGAAAGATATTCCGTGCTTGCAATAACAAGCCTTTACGGTGTGGATATTATGCAAGACAACGTTGCAGAATGTCGCGCACGACTTTTCAAGTTGTGGGATAAAGACTACAAATCCATTTGTAAAAAGGCGGTAAGTGACGAAACACGCGAAGCCGTGAAATATATCCTTTCCAAAAACATTTTATGCGGCAACGCTTTGACGCTTATGTGCGTGGATGAAAATCAAGAAGACACAGATACGCCGATTATTTTCCCCGAATGGAGTCTTATGCTCGGCACAAAACTCAAACGTCGTGATTTTCGCCTTGACGTGATGCTCAAAGCCAACGACAAGCCAAAAAGCGAACAATTATCACTTCTCGACATTCCCGAAGATATACGGAAATATTTGTCTATAAACCCCACAACAAAAGAATATATGGCAGCGCCGATATGCGAATATCCGCCCGTGCATTACAGGAAGGTGCAAGAAAATGGCTGAAACCTTTTTTGACAAAATCTACAAAAACAAAACTTTGCACACACCCGACGTTTTGTCGTGTCTTGCAAAATGGTGAATTTCAAAGTATCTGCCTTGGGCGAGGTGGCTCGTCCGGGAACTTATACGTTCTATCAACCGAATGTGAACGTTTTCGAGGTGATTGCAGCGGCAGGAGACTTGACATATTACGGCAACCGACACAAAGTAAAAGTTGTAAGGAAGACTACCAACGAGGACATTATCTATACCTTAGACCTGAGCGATGCGAAGATATTGCAGGATAAAAGATTGTATCTGCAACCGGGAGACTTGGTATATGTGGAACCGAATAAGAGTACGAAGGCTTTGACAACTCTGAACATACCTTTGAATACCATAACAAGCACTCTGTCTATTATAACTTCGATAGCTTCTGTTGCAGCCGTGATTGTTTCCTTGAACAATAAATAAGATTATAAAGAAAAGCAGAATCATGAATAACAATACCGTGAACGAAACTGTAGAAAAAGAGGAATCGAATATCAATCTGGCAGAATTGCTGCATAATTTTCATGTCCTGCAAGTATTCCGACATCACCTTCAGATGTTCTGACTA
>OQVL01000346.1_pt1 | contig 23285 bp, 23 predicted proteins | sample 1691501 | NCBI WGS metagenome assembly OQVL01 (sample SAMN03418253, study PRJEB22391) | human gut metagenome | biome: human-gut; feature: organic feature; material: feces | host: Homo sapiens | place: Tanzania | collected 2013-01 | reverse complement strand
TGATTTCCCTGCCAGCACAGGCATCATCGCCAATAGTGGAATCGCCAGTAAATCTTGGAATAACAAAATAGAAAATGTTTGCCGACCCATTTCTGTGTTTATCTGGTTTCTATCCGCCAGCAATTGCATATCTTCGGATGTGCTGGACATAGACAACATCAACGCCACCATCACGCACCCCATAATTGACCAGCCAGTCAATCCAAACAGCAGTGGGAACAACATCGCCACAACCATTAAAACCTGGGCCGCACCAAAACCAAATATCGCACGACGCAATCCCCACAAGCGACGCATGTTTATCCCCAGGCCCAACATGAACCACAAAAACATTATCCCTAAATTGCCCAGTGTGGACCAATTATCTGTCAATTGAAATAAATTCAATACATATGGCCCGACAATTATCCCCGCAAACAAAAACGCAACCAATGCGCCAATTCGCGCCAAGCGTAATGCAAAAACCAATGCAAAAATAACTGTGATAAACAGTAATATCGACAATGATGCCGTCATAATATGTGACCCCCTCTCCCCTTGCTTTATGTCACAGACATTATATCAAATCATGTGACAATTGTAAAAATTTTTCAGGCGATAATTCTTCGGCGCGTTCAGTGCCAGTCAATCCATATTTTACCCAATCAACGTTTGGGATAATTCCGCGTATCATTTTGCGTCGCTGGCCAAATAATTTGGCGGTAATTTGTTCCAGTTTATGGACGTCACTGACATTGCGAATCTTGTCCGGATTTGGCACAATCTGCACAACCGCCGATTGGACACGTGGTCGCGGGACAAATGCGGTATTGGGCACATCAAATAAAATCTTGGCATCGGCAATCAGTGACGCCAAGACCGCCAAACGGCCATACTGTTCATCGCCGACGTGTGCAGTGATACGTTGAGCCACCTCGCGCTGGAACATTAATGTCATAGATTTTATCCGCGCACCAGACGCCACCGCAACCAGCCATCGTGTAAATAATTCTGTCCCAACATTATACGGCAAATTTGCACATATTGCGTATTCGTTCAAACCCAATGCACGCGTATCAACACGCAATGCGTCACCATAAACGACCGTCAAACGGCCAGCAGCGGCCACAGCAATTTTATCCAAAATAGTTTTTGTTGTTGGATCTTTCTCAATCGCGACAACACGATGTGCACCCGCCATCAATAACGCACGTGTCAAACCGCCCGGCCCCGGGCCAATTTCCATGACGTCGACAGTTTCAATATCCGGCACACTGCGCGCGATACGCCCCGTCAAATTCAAATCAAACAAGAAATTTTGTCCGAATTGTTTCTTGGGCTCTAATCCCGACGCTCGCATCATTTCGGCAACCGGCGGCAAAGATTTTATTGCGTCTGTCATAGTGTTTTGCGCCCCCCAAATGCCAACGACAACGTCCCATCGTCCAGGTAATCTAAATCGCCACCCAAAGGCACCCCTGATGCCAGCTCAGAAAATGTAACCTCTGCCGGATTGCCAATTACCGACATAACATAATGCTGGGTTGTTTTCCCCTCGACCGTGTTGGGTAATGCGAATATGATTTCATGCACGCCCTCGGCCATTATTCGCGCAGACAATGTGCCGATATTTAAATCATCAGGTGTTGTCCCAGTCGTTCCAGACAATAATCCCCCCAGGATATGATATCGCCCATGAAAAACGCCCGACTTTTCCAATGTCCAAACATCTGATAAATCACGCACAATGCACAATGCGCCATTTGCACGCGCAGCATTGCGACAAAATTCGCACCGCCCCGACGCACGGTCGGTCAGCACGCCACAATTCGGGCACGGCACGATATTTTCAACCGCATCATGAATTGCCGCCGCCAATATTTCGGCACGACCGGTTTTATCCTGTAACAGCGCCAGCGCAATACGCTGCCCCCCGCGTGCACCAACACGTGGCAAACGCGCAAATTGTTTTATCAATTTTTCAATCACCGGATTCATTGCAAACGCACCTTATCAATGAAATATGTAACAGTCAATCCCCATTGCCGACGCGTGCGTGCGAATATCGGCAGCGGCAGCGTCCGACAATCCATTTGCACGAACCCTGTACATGCCGTTTGCAGTGGGCTCAATTGTGGTGTTAACCCCCAGTTTATTTTTTACATTTGCAACCTGGGTTGCGGCGGCATTATGAGATGAAAAAGCACCAAATTGCACGCCCGCGTTGCCTGACGTCACCGTTGGCGCCGTGCGTGCAGACACGACGTTATATGTCGGGGCAACTGATGCAGCTGCCGCGCTGTATGCCGCTGACATTGTTTGCGGCTTGACCGCTGAAACAGTCGGAGAATTTTTTACAATTGGCGCGGCCCCAGATTCCAACATCGCAAACCCGCGATTTAATAACTGGGTCGCAGCAGATGCGCGAACGTCCTTATTTTCTGCCCCCAAAACCACAACTATCAGATGCGCACCATCACGCTTTGCTGTAGCGACCAGAGAATAACGCGACTTGTTCGTGAAACCTGTTTTCATACCGTCGCACCCTGGATATGACGCTAACAGGCGATTTCCGTTTGTGTATGTTTTTCCGTTATATGTCCATGTTCTGATGCCGAAATATTTCCAATATTGTGGAAAATGTTTATAAACCGCCATAGATAGCAAAGCAATATCGCGTGCCGTTGACAAATGGTCATCATTCGGCAGACCAGATGAATTTTCAAAATTAGTATTCGTCAGTCCAATTTCATTTGCAACACGCGTCATCATATCGGCAAAATTACCTTCTTTGCCGCCCTTTAAATTTTCTGCCAATACGCGTGCGACATCGTTCGCACTCAATACCGCGACGGCCTTTATAGCGTCTTCGACACTAATCTTGCTGCCTGCGGCAATGCCCAATTTTACTGGTGATGCGGCCGCGGCCGAATTTGATACAATCAAATAATCGTCCAAATGCAACCGCCCGTGTTCCAGTGCATCAAACGCCAAATACAACGTCATAATTTTGGTCAGTGACGCGGGATAATTTAACTGGTCTGAATTTTCTTTTATCAAAACGCGACCGTTGTCCATATTAGCAACCAATGCCGCACGATACTGTGCCGCAATCGCGCCACTGGATAAAAACACACCAATAAAAAATGCGATAAAAACCCTTCTCATCTTTGATGATATAAATATTAGTAAAAAATGCGCACGTGGGTCAACAAATAAGTGCGCCCTGGGGCGCACTGAATTCAATCCATCGAACGTAGACTTATTTTCTCGTCATCTACAATCACCAATTGTCCGGACGCAATTCCAAACCGACGCGCGGAATTAAATCCGTCACGTTGACCAAATAATGCGTCGTCACAAATTGGGAACACACCACGTGACAGACACAACTGATTTGCAACAACCATGTCACGGCATACTGCAATGATTGGAATATCAGGCTTGCGACAAGAAATCTTTGTTGCGATATCTGTATCACGTGCAAACACAACAATCGCCGACGCATGATTCAGATACGCCATTGACGCAACCGAACGCGACCAGTCATTTTCAGGAACGTTTTCCGTACGCAACCAATCACTGGGATGGGAAATAGTATCATAGTCGGCATATGTTAAAATCTTGGCCATGGTTTCAATCACATTTACCGGATTGACACCGATTGTTGTTTCTTCGGACGTCATGGTTGAATCTGTGCGTAAATATGCCGCGTTTGCAACATCACTGATTTCGGCGCGCGTTGGGAATTCGCTGGTCACCATGGTGCCCAACATCTGGGTTGCCATAATAACCGGGCGATTTAACATACGACACGTACGAATAATATGACGTGAAATTGCAGGAACTTGTTCAAAAGGAACCTCTACGGCCAAGTCACCACGCGCAACCATGATTCCATCAGCCGCGGCGGCAATATCTGAGATACGTTCAACAGCATTTGGACGTTCAATCTTTGCAATGATTTTTATCGGATGTGACGTTCGCGCAGTGATGAAATCGCGAACTTCGGCCACATCTTCGGGACGCTGGACAAATGAAATCGCAACCCAGTCTGGATTTTTTGTAATCGCGTATTCCAAATCAGCCCTGTCTTTTTGTGTCAAAACAGATGTTGCAATATCGGTATCTGGCAAATTAAACCCACGCCGAGACCAGATTTCGTCCCCACGGACAACCGTTGCAACGATTTTATTATTTGCAACGCTGTCCACCGTCATTTCAATTTTACCATCGTTCAACAGGATTCTGTCGCCCGGATTTAACGATTTCATAACATCGGTATCTGGCAACTGGACACGTGTTGCATCACCAGGTGTTGGGTCATCGTCAAACGTAAATTTCTGACCGATGGTCAGTGGATATTTATCCTCGGTTGCAAAGTTTCCAATACGATGCTTCGGCCCCTGCAAATCAATCATAATTGCGACAGGGGTGTTTAAATCAGACGCCACACGGCGAATTAAATCAATCTTGGCCCCCTGGACATCGCCGGTATCGTGACTAAAATTCAATCGGCATACGTTCATTCCCGCACGCACCATCTGGGCCAGTGTATCATAATCCTCGCACTTTGGGCCGATAGATGCAGTAATTTTTGTAAATTTATTCATATTTTTTCTGCTTTGTTTTTTAGTTTCGTTTCTCTTGATTTTTACGAATTATGATATATCATAAAAACATCATTTTAACAAGGGGAAAAGGATATGAAAAACGCAAATCACGGCGCAATTGATAATCAGCAATTGCTTGGTGTAATTGAACGAATTGAAAAATTAAACGAAGATGCTGCAAACATCGCTGCCGACATCAAGGAAATTTATAGCGAGGCTAAATCTGCTGGATTTGACCCAAAATATATCCGCCAGATGATACGCCTGCGCAAACTGGACCCAGACGAATTGGACGAAGCTGATGAACTGACCCAAATGTATCGCAGCGCGTTGGGGTTATAATGAAACGCTTTACAAAAACGGTCGAAGATTTCACCTGCGCCCACTGTGGTGCACATGTTCGGGGCAATGGTTATACAAATCATTGCCCCATGTGTTTATGGTCACGTCATGTAGATATTACTCCTGGCGACCGCGCAGCGACTTGTGGCGGCATGATGCGCCCAATATCAGTTGAAACATCGGGCGGCCAATACACTATTACCCATAAATGCGAGATATGTGGTAAAACAATTCGACAACGTGCGCTTGATACCGATAATATAAATGAAATCATTGCATTGGCAGCAAATAACAAATTTATATTTGGCTAAAAAAACGCCCATTCGGGCGTTTTTTATTTTCTATGCGCCAGCGCAGCGGCGACAAACGCATTAAACATCGGATGTCCAGTAAACGGACTGGATTCAAATTCTGGATGAAATTGCCCCGCGATAAAAAACGGATGCGATGGAATTTCAACTATTTCTGGCAAACGCCCATCGGGACTGCGTCCGGAAACAATCATACCGGCATCGGCAAATTGTTTTTCAAATGATATATCCATTTCATATCTATGGCGATGTCGTTCTAATATTTTATTTGTTGCATAAATGCGTGCCGCCAATGTCTCAGGCGTAATCATACATGGGTACAACCCCAATCGTAATGTTCCGCCCATATCTCCAGCATGGTCTGGCATGATGTTTATAATTGGCGCACAATCAGGCGAAAACTCGGTTGAACCTGCGTTTTTTATTCCCAATACATTGCGTGCGAATTCAATAACCGCTACCTGCATTCCCAAACATATTCCCATATATGGCGTACCTGTTGTTCGTGCATATTCAGCTGCGGCAATTTTACCCGACACACCGCGTGTACCGAAACCACCTGGCACTAATATGCCATCTGTATCCGCACAATCGGTTGGTGTGAAAGTTTCAGCATTTATAGGCTTTATTTTAACATGCACATTATTTTGAATACCGGCGTGGAATAAAGCGTCATTTAGCGATTTATATGCATCTGGCACATCAAAATATTTACCAACAACCCCTATGCAAACGGTTGGAATATCGTCTGCCATGTAATTAGAGATGCGTTCAAATTTTGCCATATCGCCTGGCACAGACGGCAACCCAAAATGTTCGGCAATTATGTCAAATACGTGTTGCGCATTGTATACCAACGGCATTTTATATATATTATCAACGTCAATACCACTGATTACATTTTTGGCCGGCATATTACAGAACATTCCGATTTTTGCACGTTCATCGTCATCTAGCATACGTGGTGTACGCACAATCAACATATCGGCTTGAATCCCATTTTCCAACAGTCTGCGAACCGACATTTGTGTCGGCTTAGTTTTTAATTCGCCACTTTTTTCCAAATATGGCGCCAACGTTAAATGCACAAACATTACATTGCGACGACCTATGTCATTGGCAAATTGGCGAATTGATTCCAAAAAAATTTTACCCTCAATATCACCGACTGTGCCACCAATCTCACATACAACAAAATCGGTATCGACTGGTGCGGCGATATAGTCTTTGATGCGATTGCTGACATGTGGAATCATTTGCACAGTTGCACCCAAATAATCACCACGGCGTTCGGCATTTAACACATCCCAATAAATACGCCCGCCAGACACAGAATCATTGCGCGACAATTTTATTCCCAAGAACCGTTCATAATATCCTAAATCTAAATCGGTTTCAAACCCATCACTGGTGACATACACCTCGCCATGCTGGAACGGCGACATCGTGCCAGGGTCAACATTTAAATATGGATCAAATTTACGTGCATGCACGGAATACCCGCGAGATTGAAGAAGGGCACCACAACTTGCCGCCGCGACGCCCTTGCCCAAACTGGAAACAACACCACCCGTAATGAAAATATATTTGGTCATCATAATCTCCTTTACGGAATTTTATCATAGGAAATTTAGACTTGCGACGCAACAAAATAAACTCCTATACTTTCATCATGCGACAGTTGTGGAATAACCAATTTGAAAATTTATTTTTATGGGTGCCGTTTTTAACGGCATTTGGTGCTGCGATGTATTTCACATGTAACGCGGAACCCAGAATAATTTTCCCGTGGATTTTTGTCATATTTTGTGGTGCGATTGCATTGTGGCGACGTGTGCCAATATTGTTACGCGGAACTGCCGTATTTGCATTTGGCTTTATGTATGCGATGGCGTTCACGCACACGTTCCAGACGCCACAAATTGCGCACCCACTGCGCGACGCTACCGTTATCGGAACTGTCCAAAACATTGACTATACCGATAATCGGGCGCGTATATTTATTCGCACCGCCCCGAACCAAATTACCACAAGCAGTGCAACAATTCGCGTATCAACCCAATTAACAAACCCAACACCAAAAATCGGCGACACTGTTTCGGCCACAGTGAATCTGTATCGTCCCAGTCCCGCATATGCGCCAAACACATTTGATTATGCACGTTGGGCATATTTTAATCATTTAACCGCCACAGGATATATCAAAGATTTTAAAATCATAACGTCTGACGATGGTGCGCATATTGCGAAACTGCGCAATTATCTGCATACAAAAACAAATTCGTTCCTGAGTGACAGTTTAGTCTTGGGCTATAAAAACGCCGTACCACGTGACGACGGGCCGGTGTGGACCGCGGTTGGAATCGGTCACGTTTGGTCAATCAGTGGTTTTCACGTAACCCTGGTATCAGGCTGGCTGTTTGCAATATTCTTTGGCATATTTCGGTTGATTGCGCCAATTACGCGCCGCGTGCCAGCACGCATACCAGCGACAATATGCGCCTGGATTGGATTGGGATTTTATTTATTTCTATCTGGCTGCGATGTTGCAACTATGCGTGCGTTTCTAATGGCATCATTTGTGTTCATTGCAATCATAATAGGACGCGACGCAATTTCATTGCGCAATGTGTGCGTGGCAATGTTGGTCATATTCTGTATCAATCCGCACTACGTAATGCAAGCAGGTTTCCAATTATCGTTTGCCGCGATTTTTGGTCTGGTATGGTTTTGGGGCGTGGTGCGACCACGCACCCCAGAAAACAAGATTCTAAAATTCCTGTATACCGCCACAATGACATCAATCGTTGCGACAATATTTACAGCACCGTTTGTTGTTGCACACTTTTATTCATTCCCATTGTATGGATTAATTGGAAACCTGGTGTTGCTGCCGATATTTTCGGTTGCGATTATGCCACTGGTAATAGTGGGAACAATTACTGCCACATTTGGATTGACATTCCCATTACATTGGGCTGACAATATTTATAATATGACATTGACCATCGCACATAAAATCGTAGCGGTACCTGGCGCAACGGTCGGGATGCCGCATATTCCAAATGTAGCACTGGTTATATTTATTCTGGCATTTATGGTGTTGGTATTATTAAAATTCCGCACGCGGAAAATAAATTGTGCCCTGTTTGCCGCAATTGCCGCGTTGGGTATTATTGTTACCATTGCCAGTCCACGCCCAATATTTATGGCATCATATGACCACGAACTGGTCGGGTTTGTCCAAGACGGCCACCTGGTATTTAATAAATCACGCGCGTCTAACCATTACTTTGCATTTAATACGTGGAAACAGTTGCGTGGCGAAAAAACCGATACACTCAACACTCGCAAAAAACACGACCACGGCGTTTACACGTTTGATACGCCCAAATTCAAATTGATTTATATCCAGAAATTTGTGCCACTGGCTAAAAACATCGTTCAACTATGTCGTGACGACAATGTGAAATACATCGTATCATATTTTAATATTGACGCACCACATTGTAATCATAAAATACTGCGAAATGGGTTTGTTATATATCCATCAGGTCGCGTTAAATACGTGCCAATCAATCGCCCGTGGCATAGTCGGCCGCAATAAAATACAATCCTGACGCTGGGGCGGTTGGACCGGCCGCACTGCGCGCACGCGCAGCGAATATTCCATCAATGTCATATGGTTTACCCAATCCAATTTCAACCAATGTACCAACCATATTTCGCACCTGGTGATGCAGAAATGAACGCGCCGAAAATTCAAAAATTATTTCATCGCCGTTTTTTGTAACACTGCACGAATCCAGTGTTTTTATCGGGCTTTTGGCCTGACACTGGGTGGCGCGAAAACTGGTAAAATCATGATGTCCCACCAGGCGCGTTGCAGCACCCCGAATTGCATCAACGTCCAGCGCACGGGGCACCCACCATACGCGATTTTTATTTAATACAGGCGCAGCACTGCGATTCAAAACAATATATTTATAGTGGCGCGATATGCAATCAAATCGCGAATGAAAATCATCAGGCACAACATCGCACGCCGTAATCACAACAGGCCGAGCCACCAGATAAAAATTCACTGCACGCATAACAGTGTTTGCGTTATAATCGCCGGGCAAATCAAAATGTGCAACCATTGCAATCGCATGAACCCCCGCATCAGTGCGACCCGCCGCCACAACATCAGGACGCATGCCACAAAATGCATAAATAGCGTCACGCAAAACAGACTGCACCGATGGTCCCTGGCGATTTTCTTGCCACCCAATTAAATCCGTACCGTCATATTCAAGTGTTACGCGAAATCGTGTCATGGGTTATCTGTTCTTTTGTTTCGTGGTGTAACGTTTTGCCAATTTAAAATGTTCGCAGCAACCATCATATGGCACCGATTGGGGCTGAAAAAATTTAAGACGAACCAACAGAGGACGATAGCAGACATACCAAACAGCATATTCACCAAAATGGCGACAATATTTACACCAACACGGCGGACATTCAGATGACTGCAATTGTGATTTTTTATTGTCCATAATTATTCTCCTATTTTTATCTGTCCGCCACGCAGGCCATTTTTAAAACTTTGCCAATCCATAGGACGCTTGCCCGCGGGTTGAATCTGTAATATTTCCAAATCGCCATTTGACGCAATACGAGTCTGTAAAATTTTTACATCAATACCATTGATTTTTGTGCGTCCCGCCCCCAGCGCACGAATCTGGTTATGAATATTGCGTGCGCCACGTGACCAATCTATTATTTCATTCGCGCCCGACCATTTATGCGTAAATATTGGCGTGCCAATTTGCGGTGCAGGCGCAAAATTCGCAGGTGCCGCCAAATATTCGGTTAACATTTCTGCACCAATTTTTGAAACCCGTGATTCAATATCATCATTTGTTTCATTTTCACCAATTTCAAAACCACGACGCATTAAAATATCCCCAGAATCTAATTCGGGCGCAATCTGCATCAAACACACAGCACTGTGCGTATCGCCGTTATATATCGCCGTTTTAATTGGCGATGGGCCACGATACTTTGGCAAATCACTTGGATGGATATTTACACATGGCGCAGACGACAAAACATTATCGTGCAATATCACGCCATACGACACAACGACAACCATATCAGGCGAAAAATTATATTCAGATGCACGGTTATATACCGGAATACCTTTGGATTCGGCCCACAGGTGTACCGGTGACTTTGTCAAAATATGTTTGCGTCCAACCGGTTTTGGACCACGGGTAAATACCGCCATAATTTCGTGTCCGGCGTTATAAATCGCATTAAAGATTGGCACAACAAATTCCGGCGTGCCCATTAAAACCAATTTCATAATTTACGTTTCCTGACCTTGCGCATAACCATTTCGCGATGAACCGGGGACAAATAATCAATAAACAACTTGCCGTCCAGGTGGTCTGTTTCATGCTGGACAATTCTAGCCGGCAAACCAGACATCTCGGCCCCTTGTGCGTTGCCGTTTTCATCTGTCCATTCAACCACCACCGATGACGGGCGTGTGACGCGCGAATAAACCGGCAAATTATCAGGCCCCAGAACAGACAGACACCCTTCTTCCATTGTGCACGTTTCCGCGCTGTGCGAGATAATTTTTGGATTTATCATTTTGAACACCTGTTCGGTATCAGGATTCATCATAACCAAGAAACGTTGTAACATACCGACCTGGGGCGCGGCCAGGCCCACACCTGACTGGTCACGCATCATACCAATCATTTCGTCCATAGTATTCAGTATTTTGGGGGTAATTTCAGTAATTGGTGCACATTTTTCCCGCAAAACCAAATCCCCGCAAAGTTTCATTTGCAACATTTATAAATCCTCTTATAATTGATTCTAGCAAAGGAAAGGCAAATGACAACTTATATTTTTTTACTGCTGTTTATTATAATTGGATTATTGATGGCGATTTTAATGCGGCGACCCACGGTGGATATTTCTGCATTGCGCGAAGACAATGCCCGTCTGCGCGAACGGTTGGCGGAACGACTGGGTGCACTGTCGCAAAACGCGATAGAATTAAAAAATATCAGTGGCGATATTGCGAATTTCAAAAATATTTTAATGGGCAACAAACAGGCACGCGGAACATTCGGTGAACGTCAACTGGCCGATTTAGTTGCCGATATTATGCCACCTGAAACATACGCATTCCAGGTTGTAATGGATACTGGCGTGCGACCAGATTGTGTTATACGACTGCCGTATCCACCGGGCGACATGATTATTGATAGTAAATTTCCACTGGAATCATTTAACCGCATGCAGTCAGATGCCAATGATGGTGCAGCACAAAAACAGTTTGAACTGGACGTTCGCAAGCATATTGACGCCATTGCCGAAAAATATATTATCCCTGGCAAAACCGCAGATTCTGCCATGATGTTTATTGCGTCTGAATCTATATTTGAAACACTGCACCGCGACTTTCCGGGCGCAGTTGAATATGCTGCGCGTCGCAAAGTGTTTATTGTATCGCCATCAACACTGTGGGCGACGTTGAATACAATACGTGCGGTGCTGTCTGATATAAAAATTAAGCGCGTCGCAACCAAGATAAAAAAAGAACTGGATATGTTGCTGACTGATTTGGCGCGATTGTCCGACCGCGCAGCACGTGTTTCACAACACTTTAACCAGACAACCACCGACATAGAACAACTGCAAACATCTATCGGTAAAATAACGCCACGCGCCGAAAAACTGCGCGACATGGATTTTGGTGAAGATTAAAAACCAGGCATTCCCCAGAGCAATGAACAAGTAAGCGAGAAAGAGATAGCAGGCGATACATGAATAGCACTGTTCTCTTCTCTAAAACTTTATCATTTAATCACTTTCATTGCGCTCTATTTTTTGCATTTTGGTTTGGAATTGCTGGCCAGAATTTGTTTCTGTAATTCCAGAATTTCGTTTTCGCGTGCCTTTATAGTTTCCAGCAATCGGTTATTTTCCAGCCGCAGTGTTTCCAGGTCTTGACGTCGCAACACAATTTCACTGGTCAGACGACGCGTTTTACGACGCGATAGCAATATACTTATCAACGCACCAGCCAATGCGCACACAAGCCCCACACTAAAATCATATAACAAATCCGTTATAACCATGTGCGGATTATAACGGATTTATTTGCATTGTGCCCTAGGCATGTTTTCGCAGGCCAGTTTTTGCGTCAACCCAAACCTGTTCCGCCGCGATTTCCATCATCGGCATATCAGATGGACTGTCCGAATAACTGCGCACGACGCGCGGAATGATTTTATTTTTCGCCGCCCACGTGTCCAGCGCGACAACCTTGTTCCGCCCCCAGCACAGAAATTTATATTTCCACGGTTTGGCCACGTCCATCTGAGATGTCAGCACTGCGTCAAATTTAATATCACGTACCAGTTGCGGCACCAGGTAATCCGCACTGGCCGAAACCAGGACAACACAACGACCCGCCGCACGTTCAGCGGCAACCTGCTCTTTGGCCCAGCCAAAGCGTTCCATTTTATGTTGCTTGATAAAATCAGGCGCAAATTTTTTCACCATATCTGCGGTTAGAAAACGACGCATACTTTCGCGCCACCAAACACCCGCAGGGTTAAACATACGCACAATCGCCGCAACGCCCATCAATGGTAAAAACAACCATGGGCGCACAGAATGGCGAAAGCAATAGCGGCCAAATTCCACATTAGAATCACGCGCCGACAACGTGCCATCAAAATCAAAAACAACAATATCTTGTTTCATTAACATATAGAAATCCTTTTGATATTTCGCGCGTATTATAACAATCTTTGCACGTAGGGCAATAAAAAAACGGGGCAAACGCCCCGTCGTGGTTATTTTTTACGCGATACACGTTGACGCGCACGTTCTATCAAGAAGAACAATGCTGGTGTCAGTGTAAATGTAAATATCAAACTGGCCAACATGCCACCAATCATAACAGCGGCCATAGCAACCTTCATACCGTCAACAGACCACAACTGGGGCACCATACCGGTCATAACCGCAATAGACGTCATCAAAATCATGTAACGTTTATCGTTGATTTCTGTCCACAGTGCATCACGCGCACTCTCACCATTATTGATACGTCCAATTGTCGGTTCCAGCAGCAGAATATTATTGTTTACCACCAATCCGACCAACATAACGAACGCCAACATCGCACCAACGTTCATCGTTGCCCCTGTCAAGAACATAACAATAAACACACCTGTAAACGAAGTCAAAATCGACGTCGCAATAGTGAACGGATGTGCCAACGAATTCATAATCGCGGCCAGCAACATGAACGTCAATATCGTCGCCAGCAAGAACGCCTGGCCGATTTCGCTGGTTGTTTCGTCCTGGATTTCAGACATACCGCCAAATTCCGCACTGTAACCCGTATCCCAGTTCATTGAATCCAACGCAGATTGAATCTTGGCCTGAACAGGACCCAATGTTGATTTACCAATATTGATGTCAATTTCGGTAATTCTGTTTTTATCCAAGCGACTGATATTCGGGGTTGCCGCCACGTTTTCTATCTTCCCTAACGCCGATAATGCGACCATACCCTTTTGCGAATTCACATAAACATTGTCGAACATTTCAGCTGTTTTGAACGGACGCGCAAATTCCAAAATAATCGGGTATTCTTCGCCACGTTCTTTGTATTTATAATCATCGTTACCATACAACGCTGTTCGCAATGTTGAACCAGCATATGAATTTTTTACCCCCCAGAAATTCATTTTATTTTCATCTGGGACAAAGCGAATTTCGCGCCCTGGGGTTTGTTGAGCGCGAACAGCACTCTGCACTTCTGGAATCTGGTTTATCAATTCCAGGGCATGTGTCGCATATTCTTCGCGCTTTGCGTCATCTTCACCTTTTATATTTAAAACAATATCCGCATTTGACGATGACGACATTGACGAACCTGCGTGAATTTGGATTTCAACATCTGGGATTGTTTCCAGATGTGGCAAAATACGACGTGCCAGTTTTTTATCGCTGATTCCACGATCAGCACGTGCAACCAATTCGGCTTTTATCGCAATATTTTGCAGACCGCGTTCACCGATTTTCACAGAAGTTGCCTTGACTTCTGGGAACTGTTTCAATTCGTTTTCTATCTGTTCAGCAATACCGCGCGATTTTTCAAATGTCGCCCCCATCGGTGCGCGTGCCGTGATTGTAATTTCATCTACGTCGGTTGATGGCGCAAATTCATTACCAACAAATTTAGTCAACATAATAGAACCAATAAATATCGCCACCGCCAGTCCGATTACACGCCACGGATGATTATATTGGACATCAAACCAGCAACGCAATTTTTCCATTGTCTGTGATACAGCCAGCGGCTTTTGCGTGCCCTGTTTTTTCTTGGCTGTTTTGTCACCTGTCAAACGCAAAATCTTGGCAATCATCATTGGGGTCAGTGTAAAACTGAACAATAATGACAACAGTGTCAGATACACAACAGTCAGACCAAACTGAATCATAAATTGACCAACAATACCACTCATAAACGCCAATGGCAAGAACACAACGACATTTGTCCCGACACCCGCCAAAACAGATACACCAACCTTTTTAGTGCCATCAATCGCAGCGTTTTCAGGGTCTTTGCCGGCCCGCATTTCTTGCAATGCGGATTCAATTAAAATAATCGCATTCGATACCAATGTCCCCAGCGCAGATGAATACGCTAACAATGTCATTGCATTGATTGTAAAGCCACTGCCGTTCATAAAGAAGAACCCAGCAATCAACGACGCAGGAATCACGACACCTGCAATAATTGTTGAACGCCAGTTGCGTGTAAATGCCAACAATACCAAGACCGTGAATATGATACCCAAAACGATACCCCAAATTGTGCTGTTGGTTTCATCAGATACCGCGGTCGATGAATCAGAAATTATTTCCATCGTTGCATTCGGAAAGCGCGTTTGCATATCAGCCTGTAATTCTGGCATTTTTTTACGCAAAGCCTGAGAGATTTTAATTGCGTTACCATCAGAAGCCTTGACTACAGATGCGATAACAACTGGTTCGCCATTGTAACGCGCACCTGTTTCAACATCGCGCGCAGCATCTGTCACGGTTGCAACATCAGACAATTTGAAACGCGCCCCCTCGACCGTGGTCAAATGCAGGTTTGCAATTTCATCAACCGATTCAAATTCACCGACAAAACGAACATTAGACGCGTTTGCCGATGTTTCAATTTTACCACCCGGCACGTTCAGATTCCGCGCCCCCAATGCAGCAACAACATCCATCACAGTTGCACCACGCGCTGCCATCAATTCTGGATTCATTTCAACGCGAACCGCACGGTCTTCGCCCCCGAATACAGACACGCTGGCAACGCCCTTAATCGCAGTGATTTTGTTTGACAATGTGTTATCAACATATTCCTGCATATCACGAGATGAAGCACCACGTAAAACAATATCAACAACAGATTCCTGTAATGGGTTTAATTTTTCCACCACAGGCTGTTTCAATGCGTCCGGGAATTCAGACGACAGTGCATCAATTTTGGATTTAACCTCGCTGGATTTATCATTAACGTTTACACCCAGATTGAATTCTGCCATTACATATCCGCCGTTTTCATATGCCTGAGATGTAATCTTTTTTAATCCAGCAACCTCGGACATGGCGTCTTCAGCCTTTTTAATAACCTGGGATTCAATTTCCGCAGGCGACGCACCAGGATATATAAATGTTGCCGTAACCATTGGAAAATCCAATGACGGCGTGCGTTCAACGTTCATCTTTGGAAATGAAACCAAACCCAACGCAACCCATAACAAAACAAACATAACTGTTGTAACAGGTCTGCGAACGAAAAATTTTAACATGACTGAAATCTCCCCAATATTTTACTGTTTAATTTGAATCTTGTCACCATCAGACACACGTGTCAAAATGACAATATCGCCATCGCGCAAGCCCGATTCAACCAAAGCATTTTCGGCGTCTTGACGCCCAACCCGCACATTACGCGTCCGCGCAATATTACCATCTGCAACCATAACGACACCATTGTTTATGGCATATACCGGCACAAAATATCCCGTTGCACGGTATTCGGCATATTGCAGGCCATCAGCCACACCACGCGTCCGAATAATATGCATACCCGAATCCAAATCAATTCCCCCAGAAACAGATACGATTACGCCACTGCCAACATGCTGGCCGACACCAAACTTGTTTATACGCCCCGAAGAAACGTATGCACGATTATCCTTGACTGCGATTGGTTCGCGCAAATCGCCAGATGTGCGCGATAGTGTGATTGCAACAACAGGAACGCCGTTTTGTGCGGCATCACGTGACGCATTAAACACAACACGCGCGTGTTCAATTCCAATCATTGTAAAACGGAACACACACCATAAAACGACAATCCCTAGCATGCCAATTGATGCACACTTACGACCGCGTGGTGTTTTCATAAATGCAATCGCACTTTCGATTTTTGATATCAGTTTATTCACAGTATTTTTCATATTATTCACCCAACTTTTCCACCGATTCCGCAGACATAAGTATATTGTATTTCGCATTTAACAACGCCATATCTAACTGATACAGACCGGCTGACACCTCGGCTAATTCAACGGCAGATGTTTGCCCAGCGGCGAAACGATCACTGGAAATACCGTATGCTTTGGCCGCCAGATTACGAGCATTTTCTAACGTTTTCAGATTCCCGCGCAGATGATTGTATTTATCAATTGCACGCGAATATTCTTCGCTGGTCATCTTTTTCGCCTTGTCCAGGTCTTGGCGAGCAGCCTCGGCATTCATGGCCTGGGCCGTGGCATTTGCACGATGTAAACCACCACTGAAAATTGGCACCTGTAACGCCAGTCCCCAATATGCAGACTGGGAATTCGTGCGATTAAACATGTTGTTAAAATCCTGGTCCATTGCCAGATAACTGTACGAACCAACCGCTGCCAATGTCGGGTATCCGCCTGCACGCTGGGCCCGAGCCTGTTTTTCATACATCATAACCTGCTCGTCCAGGACACGCCACTGGGGGGTTGATTTTAATTCGCCTGCGTTCAAATCAGAAAATGTTGCTGGGAAATCATCAGTCAAATTTAACGTTTCACTCATGTCGATTCCAGCCAAGATTTTTAGCATTCTGTGCGCAGTATCACGATTGAATTCTGCGTCAGATAAATTGATTTCTTTGGTGGCAATATCAGATTCAATTTTAACCAAATTGCTGCGATTTGCACGACCAGCCGACGTCAAACTCTTTTGTGCATTGCGCGCAGAATTCAAATCTTGTTGTGCAATTTTAACAATTTCATCAGTCATTTTCGCAGTCCAATAAATATCTGCCGCACTATATTTCACCGCACGCAGCGTCATTTCACGACTGGCATCGGCCATCTTTATCGCACTGCGTACACCATCAACAGCATTGCCTATTTTACCAAATGTGTAAATTGGCTGAGTCACCTGGACACCTGCTGTAAAGATATTATCTGGAACCTCAATATGATCAATATCTGTGTCTAAAACACGCGCCAACACACCGCCCATTTCCGGTGTCAAATCTACACCATATGATTCAAACGGCTTTTTAACATTTATCAGATTCATATATGATACCGTGCCATCAACCGTGAACCAACGATTGGCGTTTGCCGCATCCAAGGATGCCTGGGCCTTTTTAACATTTGCATCGGCCTTTTTTAAATCCTGGGATTCAGTAACAATCTTGTCTACCGCTGTGCTCAACGACAAGTCCATTGCATTTGCATTTGTCGTCCCCACAATCACGCCACAAAAAATCGCGGTCAAACGTCCAATTTTAAACATGCTTTATCTCCATCTTTGTCAGTATTTCATTCATTATTTTCAGTGCCCCCGTCAATGCAGCCTCGTCCGCTGGGGCGATATTCTCAAACAGACGCGATATTGCGCAACGAAACATCTCCATCGCCTTGTCTGCTAATTTTTCGCCAGCTGGCGTGCATTCATACCATGTGTTACGACGATCATTTTCATCAATCGTCCGCGCTACCAATCCGTCACGTTCCAGTTTGCGAAACGTCGCACATAAATTTGGTGCTGGAACCAATTCACGACGCGCAATTTCTTTCAGTCGCGCACGTCCACCCATATGCAGCCGCACCAAGACCGTCATCTGATTCTTGGGATACAATCCCGCTTCCAGTGGTTCCTTGCGCAGGCGTTCCGCCAACCGGTCCAATGTCAAAATATTTGATTCCAACAAACGAATAAATTCTTTACGTGCCATATCTCGCGCCCCTTTTGTGGCAAAATATAATGGTAAGTGATTTAATAATTAAAAGGCTTTTAATCATTAAAAAACTGAATAATTATATATTCTAAACGGTTTAATGCAAGTATAAAATAGCAAAAAAATCTGATTTTTTTAATTGCATACTCAAAATATTAAATTTTTATTATTGCAAAAATTCAAAAGATACTTATAATCATAATCACTTTTGGGGTGTCGTCTAATGGTAGGACAAGAGATTTTGGTTCTCTTTATCATGGTTCGAATCCGTGCGCCCCAACCAAAAATCAAACCGGCCTTGTGCCGGTTTTATTTTTGGTTGGCGACCACGGATCGACACCCGCAACACAGTTGCCGGTTCGACAACAAGTAGATTTGATAAGCCGTGCGTAATCAAATCGTTACGGTTGCCCCACAGGCGTCGCGCATTTATGCGTGATACCGAGGGAACCCCGTGCGCCCCAACCACGATTCTAAACTGTTCGATTTCAGAGCGGTTTTTCTTTTGTTTTCTAATAATTTGACCGAGTTCGAAAGTTTAATGTTAGAAAATCTCAAAAAATTGTCATTTTCAAACTCTTTTATAGTAAAATTGACTTTTGTGGTATTTGTGTTATGATAACAGCATACTGATACAAAGGAGTATAAGTAATGAAATTAACGCCATCTTTAAATAAGGTAAATTCTTGGACAAAGAAAAAACAGACAACATCTGTTGGAACCGTGCAGGCTTTGAGACAGAAGAACAAAAAAATTCTTCCGCATGCTATGTGTTTGGGTACTCAGTGTTTGAGTTCGTGTGGATATAATTGCGGAGTTATAGAAAGTCGTTTCATGCGTTTGAGAAAAAATGTTTTTAAATCTGTTCATAACAAAACATGTTGTAAACAACGTGCGGCATAATCACTATTATCAAATGGCGTAAAAAATGGCTCGAAAAACGAAATCAGCATCCAAGGATGTTTGTGATGGTTATTTCTCGTTACAGTGGCATATAACAGATTCGTGTGATCAAAGGTGTAAGCATTGTTATATATTTAATAGTAAAAACGCAAAGAACAATTTAAAAGAAACTCTGCTGGACACCCTTTTGCTTATATTAGATGATTTTCTAGCATCTTGCAGAAAGATGAAAAAGTACCCTTATTTAGCTGTTACAGGCGGTGACCCTTTATTGCATCCTGATATTTGGAAATTTTTAGAATGCGTGTCTGATAAAAAATGTGGTTTTTCTATTATGGGCAATCCGTTCCATGTTACAAAAGAAACAGCAAAAAGATTATATGATTTAGGTTTGGATATATACCAAATGTCGATAGATGGTTTTGAGAAAACACATGATTACTTTCGTAAGCCGGGGTCTTTTCAAGCAACATTGGATGCAATAGAGACATTAAAAAAAGCAAAGATTCACCCAACTATTATGATGACTGTATCAAAACAAAATGCACAAGAAATACCAGAACTTATAGATTGGCTTGCACAAAATACCTCTGTGGACATGATATCGTTTGCCAGATATTGTCCAACACATCAAGATACAGAAAGCATGTTAACACCAAATGAATATAAACAATTTTTAGAATCTGTATGGAAAGTGTACGACAAATATAAAAATGCTAGACGTCCGTTGTTGACATTCAAAGATCATTTATGGAAACCTTTTCTTTTTGAAAAAGGTTTATTTAGTATAGATGATACAAACGATCTTATTATGGATGGTTGTCATTGTGGAACATCTGGATTATGTGTTTTAGCAGATGGCACTGTTTATGCTTGTCGAAGAATGTATAGTCCCGTGGGTAAAGTTCCTGAACAATCAATATTTGATATATTTGTTTCAGATCAATTGGAAAAATACCGCAGTTGGGATAAAATTGAAAATTGTAAAGATTGCAAATTATTAAATTATTGTCGCGGATGTAGAGCAGTCGCATATGGGGTGACCGGGAATTTTCATTCTGCTGATCCGCAATGTTGGTTTAAAAATTAATATTTTTTATGGGCATGATCATGATTGAAACAAATACATATATAACAACACCTATATACTACTTAAATGGCAAACCTCATTTAGGGCATGCTTACACCACGATTTTGGGAGACGTGTTACGTAGAGTTTTTGAATTACGTGGCGAAAATGTATTTTATACTACAGGCACAGATGAACATGGACAAAAAAATTTTGATACGATACAAAAATTAAATGTTTCTTTTGACGATTATGTAAAAGAATACAGTGAAAATTTTAAACGCTTGTTCCAAGAATTAGATATAAAATATGATTTATTTGTTCAAACCTCTTCACAAAAGCATATAAATATTGTAAAACAATGTTTGCAGAAAGTTTATAATCAAGGTCTGATTATAAAAAAGAAGTACACGGGATTATATTGTAAAGGTTGCGAACAATTTAAAAAAGAATCTGATTTAGATGAAAACGGAAATTGTCCAGACCATCAAGTAAAACCAGTAGAAATATCCGAAGAAAATTATTTTTTACCGTTGGAACCACACAGACAATGGCTTATAGAACATATAGAAAAAAATCCAGAATGGATTCAACCAAATTCTTTTAGGACAGAAGTTTTAAACATGTTGAAACTTCCTTTGGAAGACCTGTGTATTTCCAGACCAAAAAATCGTGTTAAATTAGGCGTAGAGCTCCCATTTGATAAAGATTATGTCACATATATATGGTTTGATGCGCTGATTAACTATATTTCCAGTTTGAATTGGCCGAATACTGATGAAAATTTGAATAAATTCTGGTCACGTTCAATTCATTTAATGGCTAAGGACATAATTAAACCGCATTGTATTTATTGGCCAATAATGTTAAAAGTATTGGGACTATTACCACCATATCGTATAATGATACATGGTTTCTTGGTCGGTGAAGGCGGTATCAAAATGTCAAAAAGTTTAGGAAATGTTATAGACCCAGAGGATATGTTTAAAAAAATAGGCACAGATGCTTTTAGGTTTATTTTACTTAATTTGATGAACAAAAGTACAGACACCCAAATTTCTGAGAACATAATTTTTAACACATATAATAAATTAGCTAATATTTTCGGTAATCTATATTTCAGAACTTGCAAATTAACCGAAAAATTTAATAATGGTATTATACCTGATGTTGTTTTAACAAAAGAATATCATGAATTTTTAGATCGCATATCCAACACATTAAAACAATCTTTGTTAAACACAAACAGCATCTATGATATTCAATTGATCACAAGAACAATATTTGATATTAGTTCTGATTTAAATGTTTTTGTAGATCAAAAACAACCATGGAATCTGGCAAAAGACGAATCCAAGCATGACGAACTTATGTCGGTTTTATATGTTTTGAACGAAGGTGTAAGATTATTAGGAATAACCGTGTTGCCTATAATGCCAAATACAGGAAAAAAGATATTGGATTCATTGGGTTTTGATGTAACTGGTTTAAACATAGATGAATTGTTTGTTACTCCTAAAATGACTCGCAAAATAAAACAACCAGAGATATTATTCCCAAAATTGATGGATGTGATTAAATAAACGGACTATTTTCTGGTACCTTTGCATAAATGTAGATTTAGTTCGTTTTTAACATTATCAATCTCTTGTCCAATCTCAATCAATTCGGTTCGCGAATTGCACACCGAGCACAACCAAAAATCAAACCGGCCTTGTGCCGGGTTTATTTTTGGTTCGCAGCCACGGTGCGATACCTGCAACACAGTTGCCGGTTCGACAACAAGTAGATTTGATAAGCCGTGCGTAATCAAATCGTTACGGTTGCCCCGCAGGCACAAACGCGCAACGTGAATTGAATGAGCAATAACATAAATACATTGATTTATTTGCAAAACATAAAAAATCCTGATATGATTGTGCCGTTTGGTCCCATCGTCTAGCGGTCAGGACACCAGATTCTCATTCTGGGAACAGGGGTTCAATTCCCCTTGGGACTGCCAAAATAAAATCGCCGACGTGTTCGGCGAATTTTATTTTTTCTGTTTATTGTGTGCGTGCCAGATTTTTTCATACTCGTCCTTGACCGCGGCCATCAGTTCGCGCTGGGGCGAACGTCGGTCATTTACCAACTGGGGCAAAATATCGCCGAAATGTGCATCTTCCCAGTCAATAATCGCAATTACGTTCATTGTTTCCGTATCTATCATAAAATTGTCGCAAACGTCCCCCTGGGACCAGCCGAACAAGAACCCAGGACGCGCAGACACAGATGGTTTCAAATCACGAATCTGGGCCGGGTCTGATGTGCCAACAACATACAAGAAATTTGCAATCTGGTGCGCCAACTTTGTTTTATGCTTCAGAATTAAATCAGGCGATGTCTGGCGCAGAGTTTTGCCGCGCACAAATTCATATTTACGAACCAAACGTCCACGCAATTTTAAAATCTGGACCGGCGGAATATAAATCGGCGACAGTGGCGACAACGCGTTGACAATTCGCGCCTCGCGCTGGGCCAATTCGTCACTGTTATCGCGACGCAACGGAAACTTGAAAATCCATTTATCATTGACGCCGATAATCAGACTGCGTGCCTGATATCCAACAAATGTTTTCAGACGCCGAATTGGCTCATCAATATTGCGACGAATAAATTGCACCTGGATTGCCATAGGCGAATTCATCATCACACGCGCCTTTTTGCGACGCGCCTTGTCCGGAATCAGACCGCAAATAATA
>OQVL01000344.1_pt1 | contig 23356 bp, 14 predicted proteins | sample 1691501 | NCBI WGS metagenome assembly OQVL01 (sample SAMN03418253, study PRJEB22391) | human gut metagenome | biome: human-gut; feature: organic feature; material: feces | host: Homo sapiens | place: Tanzania | collected 2013-01 | reverse complement strand
TACATAACCGAGGCTTGCAATCTTGCAAAGAATGCCTCAAAGGCTGTCGTTTTCATCGGACTGACGGATGATTACGAGTCGGAGGGCTTTGACAGAAGCACAATGAAGCTCCCCGAGGGACACAACCGACTGGTAGAAGCGGTCAGCCGTGTGAACGACAATGTTATTGTCGTTCTTGAGGGCGGCTCTCCCGTTGAGATGCCATGGGCGGATGATGTTAAGGCGATTGTCAACGCATACCTCGGCGGACAGTCGGTTTCTCCTGCGATTGTAGATGTACTTACGGGCAAGGCAAATCCTTGCGGCAAGCTCGCCGAGACTTATCCTATCTGCCTTAAGGACACTCCGACCTCATTCAGATATCCCGATTCAAAAGAGGACGTTCAGTACCGTGAAAGCATTTTCATCGGTTACAGATATTACGACAAAACAGAGAAAAACGTCAGATTCCCGTTCGGATTCGGACTTTCGTACACGAGCTTTGAATATTCGGATATCAAGCTCAGAAAGAAGAACCTCACAAAGGGCGAGGGTGCAAAGGTAACATTTACCGTTAAGAACACAGGCGATACTGCCGGTGCCGAGATCGCTCAGGTGTATGTTGCAAAGCCGGCCAGCAAAATATTCAGAGCGCCCAAGGAACTCAAGGGCTTTGCGAAGGTTTACCTTGAGCCGGGCGAGTCGAAGAAGGTCACGGTTGAACTCGATGACAGAGCGTTCATGTTCTGGAACACTGCGACAAACGACTGGTCGGTTGAGAGCGGCGAATATAAGATCCTTGTCGGCGCTTCGTCAAGAGATATAAGACTCGAAGCGGAAGTGAAGATGAAATCGGAAGATGATTCGTCTATCGTTGATCTCAGAGACACGGCAGGCATTTACTTCGACGGCGATCCCGCAAGAGCGACAGAGGCTGATTTCAGGGCTGTTTACGGCGGCGAATTTAAGTTTGCTCCCGAAATTACAAACGACAGCCTTAACAACTCAATCGAAAGAAGCAGGGGCAAAGGTCTGGCAAAGTTTATTTACAATACCGTTGATCTTGCGATGAAGCCCAAGGGCGGAGTCGGCAGCTCAATGATTACAAATACAATCATGCAAACTCCGATAAGAAACTATGTCTCAATGAGCAACGGACTGTTCACCGAAGATATGGCGGACGGACTTCTCAAGGTGTTTGAGGGTAAGGACGTTGCAAAGGGTGTCGGCAAAATCGCCAAGGGCGTGCCGAACGCGCTTGTTAATCTTAAGTCTTTGTTGAAATCCATATAAAAGCATTTCGCACATTTTAATTGTGCGGTGCTACCAAAAAAATGAAGGGGGATTATTTGGAAAATGAATAAGACAAAGAAAGTAAGCAGAAAAATTATCGCTTTTGTGCTGACGTTGATAATGATTTTATCAATCGTTCCGATGAGCTCATCGGCGGCAGATGCGATAAAAAAAGGCCTTACTACGGACAAGGAAGTTAACTTTGCCGTTATGTCGGATATGCACTATTATCCGGTGACACTGACAGGTAATTACAACGAGGCTTTCATGGAGAGCACCAAGACTGCGCTTGCAAGGGAGCCGTATCAGTCGGTCGGTATTCTTGAATCGGCTCTCGCAGGAATTGCGGAGCATGCCAAGAAGAACGGCATGAAGTATCTTATCCTTTCGGGTGATCTCACCTCCAACGGTGAGTATGAAGCCCACAGACAGCTTGCCGCAAGGCTTGAAAAGTTCGAGAAGGATACGGGTATTCAGGTTATTGCTATCAACGGTAACCATGATATCAACAAGGCAAACGGAACTACATACGAAAACGGCAAGGCTGAGCCTGCAAAGCGTACAACGCCCGAGGATTTCCTTGAGATATACAAGAATCTCGGCTATGACCTTGCTTATCACAGATACACCCCGTCAAAAGGCAAGGCAAATATGCTTTCGTACTCTGTACGTGCCGACGGTTACAGATTCATCGTTATGGATACGGGCAAATACAGCTCCGACGTAACGGAAAAGGGCAAGGACCTTGCCGAAACGGCAGGCTGCCTTACGACCGAGGCTACGAACTGGGTTCTCGGTGAAATTGCCGATGCAAAGGCAAAGGGCGAGACTGTTATCGGCGTCAGTCACCATAACTTCGTTCCTCACTTCACAGGTGAATACACAATCATCAGAGGCTTTGTTATCGACGGCTGGCAGGAGCTGACAGACAAGCTCGTTGACGCAGGTATGCACTTCTCGTTCACGGGTCATATCCACGACAGCGACATTGCTCAGACCTTTACCGACGACGGTGAAACATTGACTGAGATCTGCACGGATTCGCTTACGGCGTTTCCTAACTATTTCCGTGAGGTTAACGCTGTTACCGATGTTAACGGCAAGACGACAATGAAGGTTGAAAGTAAGGACGTTGACTGTGTTCTTCCCGTTACCGTTAACGGCGAGACATATGCAACGCCTTACAGAATTAAATCTCTGGGAGATTCGTTCTTCGGCGAGGGCGGACTTTCCGCAACGGCGCTCAATGTGCTCGGCGGTATGCTTGGAGACTATTCCGAGAAGTTTGCCAAGGACGGTGTTCTTGAAACCCTTAAGGGTATGGGACTTGATATTGAGGGACTTGTAAAAGGTTTCTTCGGCGACGGTCTTAAGATCGGCGACACAGAGCTTTTCACAACAAAGAATCTTATGGGCTTTATTGAGGATCTCCTCAATCAGATTTATGAAAACTACCTTACCGATCCCGATGCAACAGCTCAGTATCTTGTCAATTCGATCAACAAGCTGCTGAATGTTCAGGTTTCCGATCTGCCGAACACGAGATTCATTGACGAATACGGCTTCGGCGACAGAACAAAGCCGGGTACATTTGAGGATCTTTTGGAGTGCATTGTTGTTTATAAATATGAGGGCAAGCTCCATATGAAGGACGATCCGTTTATGATGGATGCCATTGATCAGCTCAACAACGGTGACACAATATTTGATATTTTTGATGTTCTTGTTGATATCGTTTCAAACGATCTTCTTCAGGATAAGATCCTCAAGGATCTTGATCTCAATCTCGGTGCATTCTTCCCCGAGGGAACGACGCTTGAATGTGTCGGTAAAATTCTTACAGTAACAATGATGGTAATATTTATGGGCGACACAAGCTATCTCAATGTTTCCAACAAGATCCTTGAGGCGGCAAACAAGCTCGGAGTTGTTGATTTCAAGTCACTTTGGGGTATCGCCGAATATTATATGGGAGAGTATCTCACCGACACTCAGCTTGAGGGAATCGGTCAGACGCTTGCAAATGTTGCGTGCGAATTTGCTTATGACGACAATTATATTGAGGACGTTAACACAACAATCGTCTATGACGGCAAGGTAACTCCCGTCGCAACAAGAGAGAATTACAGACTGCCGACAATCGTTTCGACAACTCTCGGCGCTGATCAGACTTCAAGAAATGTAAGCTGGTACACAAAGACAAGCGTTAAGGGAACGGATATCGAGATTATTCCGTATTCCGAAAATCCGGTATTCACAGGCAGAAATATCGTGCCTTACGGTGTTAAGGTAAATACCAAGACAGTCAGAACCGAAAGAGAATATCCGGGCGTTGACCTCGGCGTACTCGGATTTATGGACTACAAGTTCCCGATGAACAGACATATTGTTGAGGTATCGGGACTTGAAAATGGCAAGAAGTATCTTTACCGTGTCGGCGACGCTTCAAGAAACTGGTGGAGCGAGGTCGGTACATTCAAGATGGCTGACGGTTCGGATGAAACATCGTTCGTTCACATCTGCGATCCGCAGTCCCAGTCGGAACAGCAGTATGAGACTTTCTCAAAGGTAATTGAAACAGCCTATAAGATGTATGACAGTGATTTCATCATCAACACAGGTGATAACGTTGACCACGGCGATAACTTCAGACAGTGGCAGTGGCTGTTCAACACAGCTTCCGACACGCTTATGGACACAACGATGATGTCCGCCTCGGGTAATCACGAGGGTATGGGTTCATATGCAATTGAAAAGAACTACTATTACTCAAACGTTCCCGAACAGGAGACGGAGTCAGGCATTTATTTCTCGTTCGACTATAACAATGTCCATGTTGCTGTTCTTAACACGAATAATCTCAATGATGATAAGAGTCTCAGTGACGATCAGATAGACTGGCTTATCGACGATATGCAGTCGAGCGACGCCGACTGGAAGTTTGTTGCACTGCACAAGGCGATGTATTCAAACGGCTCCCACTACAAGGATAAGGACGTTTGCAAGATCAGAGACGAGCTTTGCAAGCTGATGCCGCAGCTCGGAATTGATATGGTATTCCAGGGACACGATCACGTTTACCTCAGAACGGATGCTATGATCGACAACAAGGTTGAGAGCGTAACAACATCAACCGCCGAGTTCAACGGTAAGGAGTATACCGTTAAGATGAATCCGGTAGGAACGGTCTATGAGATCAGCGGATGCTCGGGCGTTAAGGTCTACAATCAGAAGGATGAGAGCCTTACAGATAAGTATTTCCCGAGAGCCGAGGTAATCAAAAACGTCACGAAGTCGATGTTCTCCGGCATAAGCATTGTCGGCGATACGCTCTATTTTGACGCTTATACCGTTGACACCGAGAACGGCGAGACAGAGAATATTGATTCCTTTGCAATCAAAAAGGATCTTTCGGTTAAGAAGGGTACGGGAGTTAACCCGTCAATTGACTGGATGAAGATATTCTCGCAGGTAATTGCAGTTGTTCTTCCTCTTATTAAATCCATTATCAGTTGGGTGTTCGATTTCATAAGCTCAAAGATGTGGTAAAAACAGCATAAAAATATCCGGGCGATCCGATTGGGTCGCCCGGTTGTTTCGTTTTATGGATGTTTTAAAGTAAAATTTCCTTATTCGTTCCGTAAAATATATCGTCTCGGTTTGAGATGAATTTGCAGAAATACTCAAACTTATCCCATTCGTCGTTTATGTCAAACTCATAGGAATGACCCCAGATATAAAAAATCTTTTCGCTTTTCGGGTCAAGCTCAACAAATTTTTCCGCAAGCTTATATAGCTGCTCCCAATCACGGTGAAATGCCGACGGATGAAATTCGTAGAGATCACGCTGAGACGAAAAATCGTTGCTGCATATTGTTGTTCGTGCGTATCTGACGCCCGTGCTGTCCTCGATAATCCGAGCGATTCGGGAATTATAATTCGGCTGTCTTCCGGGATATGCCATTCCGATAACCTCGGTGCCCGAAAGCTCGCTGAGATTAAGTCTGTCCTGTTCAACCTGTCGGATAACCTCGTCAGCCGACATCTCTGTCATATCGGGATGAGTGAGGGTGTGTGCGGCAATCTCGTGACCTTTGTATATGCTTGTAACATCACTCGGATTTATTTTGTTATGCGATATTCTTTTGCCGAGAATATCAAGACTTCCGCCCTTACCGAGAAGCTCGGAATTGAGGTTAAACGTTGCTTTTAAATTATATCGGTTGAGGATTTCAACCAGACGAATATCCTGCGTAACACCGTCGTCATAGCTGAATGTGACAGCTTTCATCTTGCCGTTAAACATTATTTTATCCTCTTATATGTTGTGAAACGGAACTTGATCCCGTTATTTTCAAAAATATCGGACTGTTCGGCTATTTCCCATTCGCCGTTTTTCAGCTCCGGAAATTTAGAGTCAGCCTCGTCGGCAACGGCGTCAACGTGAGTGATCAAAGCCGTGTCGCAATAGGGGAGGAGCAGTGAATAAATCTGAGCGCCGCCGATGACGTAAATATCTTCGGTGTCGTATTGCTTTAGCTTCTTGATAAGATCATCGACGCTTGTTACAAATTCAGCACCGTCAACGCTGTGAGAGCCCCTTGAAAGGACAATATTAACCCTGTTTTTCAGGGGCTTTGATCCCGGAAAGGATTCGAGCGTCTTTCTGCCCATAACAACAATTTTACCGGAGGTTGTTGCGCGGAAAAATTTCATATCATCGGGCAAAGAAAAGAGCAATCCGCCCTTGTTTCCGATGTTCCATTCATTGTCAACTGCCGCTATAAGTTTCATATCATTACCTCATATTGCAACGGGAATACCCTTGATCTGCTCGTGCGTCTCGTAGTTATCAAGGCTGACATCATCGGTTGTGAAATCATAGAAATCTTTGATATCGGGATTGATCCGGAACGTCGGAGCGGGGAGAGGCTCACGTGTGATAAGCTCCTTGACAAGCGGAATGTGTCTGTCGTAAATGTGAGCGTCGGCAATTACGTGAACGAATTCGCCGACCTCCATATCGCAGACCTGAGCGAACATATGAAGGAGAACACTGTACTGAACGACATTCCAGTTGTTTGCGGTCAGAACATCCTGGCTGCGTTGGTTAAGTATACCGTTGAGGACGAGCTTACCGTTTTTACCCTCGGTCACGTTGAACGTCATACTGTATGCGCAGGGGTAAAGCCCCATTTCGCTTAGGTCGTGGTGATTGTATATGTTAGTCATAATTCTGCGGCTGAAAGGATTGTTCTTGAGATCGTAGAGAACACGGTCAACCTGATCGAACATACCCTCCTTGTACTTATGCTTTACGCCGAGCTGATAACCGTATGCTTTGCCGATTGAACCGTTCTCGTCAGCCCACGAATCCCAAATGTGTGAATTAAGATCGTGGATGTTGTTCGACTTTTTCTGCCAGATCCAAAGAATTTCATCAACGCAGGATTTGAATGCGGTGCGTCGAAGAGTGAGAGCGGGGAACTCTTTTTTTAGGTCATAGCGGTTTACAACGCAGAACAGCTTCTGGGTGTATGCGGGTGTGCCGTCAGCCCAGTGAGGGCGTACCTTTTCACCCTTTGTATCGGTTCCGTTTTCGAGTATGTTATTACACATATCAATGAAAAGTTTGTCAGCGTAGCTCATTTTGCAGTCTCCTTTTTTATTAATCAGTGCTTTTTTAATGTTATCAGGCATACCTCGGGACGGTTAAAAGATCTTAACGGTACGGGATAGTCGCCGAGACCTGAGGTTACAAAAATTTGTTTATCTTCAAAGGAATATAATCCCTTGTCTGTCATTCTTCCCGAATATGTCAGCTTCGGTAGGACAAAACCGTTGTAGTAAATCGGTCCCAACAGCGGCAGGCGAGTCATTCCGCCGTGAGTGTCGCCGCTGAATATCAGATCAACGCCGAAGTCCTCAAAGTGCTCTGTATCCGGTATGTGAGCAAGAAGTATATTCATCCGATTTTGATCGGGCTCATCAAATTCATTATGCAGATCAAAGGTCGGGGAATAATAAACATTGTCGATTCCGTAGACGGTGATATTTGTGCCGTTTATTTTGAGATCGGCAGACTTGTAGTTCATCAGATGAACATTGGCAAGGGCATTTATTTTATCTTTATACACCTGATCCGTATCGTGATCTCCCGTGATAATGTAGGTGTCAGCAAATTGCGAAAGTTCTGCTATCAGGCTGACGGCGGTGTCAATCTGTTCGGTGTGGTTTTGAGTATACATATCGCCGAGGACAAATATCAGATCGGGACTCTGTGCCTTGACAAGCTCAGATATTTTCCTGTTGTTCTTTCCGAATTTGACGCCGTGAAGGTCGGATACAAGAGCGATTTTTACATCATTTTTGACCTTGTCGGAATATATCGTTTGCTCGGTCAGCCTCAGGGAATAGTTATTAAAATACCACAATGAAGCGATGAGGGCGATGATGAGCAATAATGAAAAAAGTTTCTTCTTCTTTTTCAAAGCATCACTCCCAAATACTTTTACAATATTATATAACAGAACAGATAAAAAAACAATCTTTTTATTGACAAACAATCAAAAGAACGATATCATTAATGAAGAATATTTTAAAGGACGAACTAAATGGACAGATACGGAAAACTTGCTAAAAATACAATGCTGATAAGTATCGGTGTGCTTACGTCAAAGCTCATCGTTTTTCTGATGGTCAGATTTTATACCGGCTATCTTACTCCTGCCGAATACGGCGATGCGGATCTTATCAGTCAGACCGCCAATCTTCTCTTCCCTGTTTTTTCACTCGGAATAACGGACGGCGTTTTTCGATATGCGATCAATTCGTCGTCGGACAGAAACAAGGTGTTTTCGTCCGGTGCATTGGTTATTTTGCTCGGTTCGATTGTAATGTTTGCCTGTACGCCGCTTTTAAATATGCTTATAGGTGACAAGATCGACGTTACTGCGGTCTTTTTATACACTGTTTCGGCGTGTATACATTCAATATGCAGCCAGTTTGCCCGTGGGCTCGGTAACACAAGACTCTTTGCCGTTCAGGGTATAGTCAACACCTTCTCGGTGGTTGTGCTGAATATTGTTTTCCTTGCCGTTCTCGGTCTCGGAATTGACGGATATGTTTATTCTATTGTTATTTCCGATCTGATCTGTGCGATTTATATCACGCTTAGAGAAAAGCTGTGGAGATACATCACCTTTAAGATTGACGGACGACTTATAAAAAGTATGCTTCGTTACAGTATTCCGCTTATTCCGACAGCTATTTTCTGGTGGATAACATCCGTTTCCGACAGATATATGATCAACTGGATGGTTGACAGCACCGCAAACGGTATTTACACGATGGCGTGCAAGCTCCCGACGGCTATTATTCTTCTCTCCGGCGCATTCAGTGATGCGTGGCAGTATTCTGCGGTCAGCGAGAAAAAGGACGGAGAGGCAGACGAATACAAAACATTTTTCTCGGACAGCTGGCTCTCTTTCCAGGGTATACTTTTCTTCGGATGCAGCCTTGTTATTGCAATTGCAAAGCCCGGAGTCAGGCTGCTTACCGCGTCGGAAGAATATTACTCGGCTTATGCCTATGTGCCGCTTCTTTGCTGCGCAATGGTATTTTCGTCGTTTGCAACCTTTATGGGAAGCTCGTTTTTGGTATACAAGAAGAGCAGACTCTCTTTTGTTACGTCAATGGTCGGAGCGGTTGCCAATATAATTCTGAACTTTATCCTTATCCCGAAATATGAAATCTACGGTGCGGCGGTTGCAACATTTGCAAGCTACTTCATCGTGTTTGTGATAAGAGCGTTTATGTCAAAAAGGCTTGTGGACTTCAAAATGTATATCGTTCAGACAGTTGTCGGAACACTGATAATTTTGGTTCAAACCGTGAGCACATATTTTGACCCCAAGGGTCTTGTTATAATAAATATTGTTGCGGTTATTGCCACCGTTGCAATTTACTTCAAGACATTCTATTCGGTAATTACAAAGGTGTTTAAAACGTTCCTTTCAAAAAGAAGGAGCAAATAAAAAAAGTGAGGAAGACTCGTACGGCCTTCCTCTAACTTTTATAGCTATATATGTTACAGATTAAATCGACTTATTAAAGCATTTTTGCTGTGTATTACCGAGATTTAAAAAAATATAAAGCTGCGGAATAATTTTCCACAGCATATAATCAAAAAAGTCGGGACATAATCCCGACTTGGTGACCCGGACGAGAATTGAACTCGTGTTACCGCCGTGAAAGGGCGGTGTCTTAACCTCTTGACCACCGGGCCAAAAAAATGGTAGCGGCAGTGGGATTCGAACCTACGACCAATCGGGTATGAACCGAGTACTCTAGCCAACTGAGCTATGCCGCCACATTTATGTCGCCGATATCTTCAAGCGACTTGCTAATTATATAGCATAGATTGGAAATTGTCAACCCCTTTTTTGATTTTTTTCTATTTATTTTATACACTTACAGTTTAATAATTCAAAAATGTTAAAAAAGCTGTAATTTGTAACATTTGTGTCAATTTTGAAAAAGGTGATTGAATATAAATATTATTGATGATATAATTTAACACGGTAGATTTTTGCCGAACTATGTTATGGAGATGTATTTTTTAGAATGAAAAGGGATTTTATAGGGAAAGCGATTTTTCTTGTTGTGTTTGTTGTTATTCTTGTTGTTTCCGTTTACGGATTCAGCGGTCATTTGATGAACGAAAAGAGCACCGAACCGACAGAAAGCAAGAGCACAACAATCGCACAGGAGAAAAAAACCGAGAAAGAAACAACGACCGAGCCGACAACTGTCGATCCTGCCGATAAACCGAAATCGACTGATAAACTCGTATGCTTTACGTTTGACGACGGTCCGTATGCTCCGGTTACCAACAAAATACTGGATACATTTGAGAAGTATAACGGCAAGGCAACATTCTTTGTCGTGGGCGACAGAGCCGAAACATACAGCGATGAAATTGTCAGGGCAAGTAAGCTTGGATGTGAGATCGGTACGCATACCTATTCTCACGTCAATCTCAACACACTTTCGGTTCCCGAAATGCAGGATGAGATTAATAAATCCTGCAACGCTATTTCAAAGTATTCGGGTAAAAGGGTTAAGATTCTCAGACCGCCCGAGGGTGCGGCAAATGAGACCGTTAAGGCGAATGTGGATATGCCGATGGTTCTTTGGAGCGTCGATTCACGTGACTGGGATTACAGGAATGCGGATAAAGACTATCAGTCCGTAATGGATAATGTTTTTGACGGGAGCATAGTTCTTATGCACGATCTTTACCCGGAAACAGCGGACGCAATCGCAAGAATTGTTCCTGAGCTTGCAAAGCAGGGCTATAAATTTGTGACATTTTCCGAATTGATGGAGCTAAGAGGAGTTGACGTCGAACCGGGTGAAAAATATTTCAGCGCAACTCCGCAAACTCCCGCAGAGGACAGTGAATAGGATTATTAGTATATAAAAACGGAGGACTGACCATGAACTTTTTTGATGAACTTTCTGCTTATGACAATGAGATCTACACAGCTTGTGAAAGCGAGCTTGAACGTCAACAGCGCAATATTGAGCTTATTGCGTCCGAAAACATTGTTTCAAAAGCCGTTTTGCTTGCGGCAGGCAGTGTGCTGACCAATAAATATGCGGAAGGTTATCCTTCAAAAAGGTATTACGGCGGCTGTCAGTGCGTTGATGTCGTTGAAGAAATTGCACGCAGCCGTGCTAAGGAGCTCTTCGGTGCCGAGCACGTTAATGTTCAGCCGCACAGCGGCGCAAACGCGAATCTTGCAGTATTTTTTGCTCTCCTCAATCCGGGCGATACGGTTATGGGAATGAATCTTCAGCAGGGAGGACACCTTTCCCACGGTTCACCCGTAAATATTTCCGGTAAGTATTTCAATGTCGTTCCGTACGGCGTCGACGAAAAGACGGAGCGCATTGATTATGATGAGATGGAAAAAATCGCACTTCAGTGCAAGCCGAAGCTCATTGTTGCGGGTGCAAGTGCATATTCAAGAATTATTGATTTCAAGCGCTGCCGTGAGATTGCCGACAAGGTCGGCGCATATCTGATGGTTGATATGGCACATATTGCGGGACTTGTCGCCGCAGGACTGCATCCGTCGCCCGTTCCTTATGCACACGTTGTTACAACAACCACCCACAAGACCCTCAGAGGGCCGAGAGGCGGTATGATCCTTTGCAAGGAAGATTTCGCGAAGCAGATCGACAAGGCGGTATTCCCGGGTACACAGGGCGGACCGCTCATGCATATCATTGCTGCAAAGGCGGTGGCTCTCGGAGAGGCTTTGACCGATGAATTTAAGGATTACCAGAAGCAGGTTGTAAAAAACGCCGCAGTTCTTGCAGACGAGCTTATGAAGCGTGGAGTTAATATTGTTTCGGGCGGAACGGATAATCACCTTATGCTCCTTGATCTCCGCAGTAAGGGGATCACGGGTAAGGAGCTTGAGCACAGACTTGACGAGGTTCGCATAACAGCGAACAAGAACACAATTCCGAACGATCCTCAAAGTCCGTTTGTCACAAGCGGCCTGAGAATCGGTACTCCCGCAGTAACAACGAGGGGATTTAAGGAGCCGGAAATGAAGCTGATTGCAGGCTGGATAAGCGATATTATCAATGACTTTGACGGCAACAGAGAAAGGGTTCTCGGCGAGGTTCAGAAGCTTTGCAAAAACTATCTGCTTTACAATAACTGATAATTAAAACTGTCGCTTTTTGCGGCAGTTTTTTTGACAGAAAAAAGCATTTCCCGCACTTTTATTTTATAGCAAGCTGTGATATAATATTTTTATATGTATTTGTAAGAGATAACCGAAAAAGGAGGTTTTGCGATGGATCATTTTGAATTGGTTTCTCCGTTTGATCCGATGGGAGATCAGCCGCAGGCGATTGAAGAGTTGACAGACGGAATTAATAAAGGATATATGGAGCAGACACTGCTCGGTGCAACGGGTTCGGGCAAGACCTTTACAATGGCAAAGGTTATAGAAAAGGTGAATAGACCGACGCTCGTTTTGGCTCACAACAAGACACTGGCGGCTCAGCTATGTTCGGAGTTTAAAGAATTTTTCCCGAACAATGCGGTTGAATATTTTGTCAGCTACTACGACTATTATCAGCCTGAGGCATATATTCCCACAACCGATACCTATATTGAGAAGGATTCGGCGATCAACGATGAGATAGATAAGCTGCGCCATTCTGCAACCTCGGCGCTTTCCGAGCGCAGGGATGTTATCATCGTTGCCAGTGTGTCGTGTATCTATTCTCTCGGCGATCCGATTGATTACAGAAGTATGGTTATTTCCCTGAGGACGGGAATGGAAAAGAACCGTGACGAACTGATTAGAAAGCTGATTGAAATCCAATACGAAAGAAACGACATCAGCTTCACCCGTAACAAGTTCAGGGTGAAGGGGGATGTTGTTGAAATATTCCCCGTTTATTCAAATGAAAACGCTTTCAGAATCGAGTTTTTCGGCGATGAGATTGATCGAATCAGCGAGATAAACGCCTTGACGGGTCAGGTTAAAAACGTCCTTTCCCACGTTGCGATATATCCTGCCTCACACTATGTTGTTTCGCCCGAGAAGATGGAAAAGGCGATAACTCAGATCTATTCAGAGATGGAAAATCAAGTCAAGGTCTTTCAGTCCGAGGGCAAACTGATCGAGGCTCAAAGAATTAAGCAGAGAACCGAGTATGATATTGAAATGCTTCGTGAAACCGGCTTTTGCAAGGGTATTGAGAATTATTCGGCGATAATGTCGGGCAGAAAGCCGGGCGAACCTCCGTTTACTTTGCTCGATTATTTTCCCGATGATTTTATCCTTTTTGTCGATGAATCGCACGTAACGCTACCGCAGGTTCGTGGAATGTACGGCGGCGACAGATCACGTAAGGACAGCCTTATCAACTTTGGCTTCCGTTTGCCGTCGGCATATGATAACAGACCGCTTACCTTCGACGAGTTTTATAATAAAATCGGTCAGAAAATATTTGTCAGCGCAACCCCGGGCGAGTTTGAACGTCAAAAGAGCGTTCAGATTGCCGAGCAGGTTATCAGACCGACAGGCTTGCTTGATCCCGAGATTTCCGTACGCCCGACGGACGGTCAGATTGACGATCTTATTTCGGAGATCAATCTTAGAATTGACAAGGGTGAGCGTGTGCTCGTCACAACGCTGACGAAAAAGATGGCGGAGGATCTGACGGATTACATTGAAAATCTGGGTATCAAGGTGCGCTATATGCACTATGACGTAGATACAATAGAGAGAATGAAGATAATCAGAGATCTGCGTCTCGGCGAATTTGATGTACTTGTCGGAATTAACCTTTTGCGTGAGGGTCTCGATATTCCCGAGGTGTCCCTTGTTGCGATACTTGACGCAGATAAAGAGGGCTTCCTGAGAAGCGAAACTTCGCTCATTCAGACGATCGGACGAGCCGCACGAAACGCTAACGGCAAGGTTATTATGTACGGCGACACCGTAACCAATTCAATGGAAAGAGCAATTAAAGAGACCCTGCGTCGCCGTGAGAAGCAGGAGGCATACAACAGGGAGCACGGAATTGTTCCAAAGACGATTAAAAAGGATGTAAGGGAGATTCTTGAAATTTCTTCGTCAAAGAATGATAAGCCGCATAAGCATATGAGCCGTGCGGAGAAAGACCGGATGATTAAACAGCTCACCGCAGAGATGAAGGCGGCGGCAAAGATACTTGAATTTGAACACGCAGCTTATTTACGTGACCGTATCAATAAGCTCAGAGAGGATAAGTAATGCGACAGAATAAATTGATCGTAAAGGGTGCCTGTGAGCATAACCTGAAAAATGTAGATGTTGAGATACCGAGGGACAAGCTCGTTGTTTTCACAGGTCTTTCGGGCTCTGGCAAATCGTCCCTTGCTTTTGATACAATATATGCCGAGGGTCAGCGACGCTATGTTGAGTCTCTCTCGTCATATGCGAGACAGTTCCTCGGTCAGATGGAAAAGCCGAAAGTCGATTATATTGAGGGTCTTTCACCTGCAATTTCAATAGATCAGAAAACCACGTCAAAAAACCCGCGTTCGACGGTCGGAACCGTTACCGAGATATACGATTACCTCCGACTTCTCTATGCGAGGGTAGGTGTTCCGCACTGTCCCGTCTGCGGCAGAGAGATTTCGCGACAGAGCGTCGACACGATCGTCGATAGCATTATGGAGCTTGAAACAGGCACAAAGATTCAGGTGCTTTCTCCGATCGTCAGCGGAAGGAAGGGCGAATATGTCAAGGAGCTTGATAATATCCGTAAAAGCGGATTTGTCAGAGTCAGGATTGACGGAATCACATATGATCTTTCCGAGCAGATTAAGCTCGAAAAGAACAAGAAGCATAATATTGAGGTCATTGTTGATCGACTCGTTATAAAGGACGAGATACGCGGCAGACTTTCCGATTCCGTTGAAACTGCGGCGAACCTTTCAAAGGGACTTATTATAATTGATGTAATCGGCGGCGAGGAGCTTATGTTCTCGCAGAATTATGCCTGCCCCGAGCACGGTGTAAGCGTTGAAGAGCTGAATCCGAGAATGTTTAGCTTTAACAACCCGTTCGGAGCCTGCCCCAAGTGCAGCGGACTCGGCATATTTATGAAAGTCAGCGAAAAGCTCGTTGTACCCGATCCGAATCTTTCGATCCGTCAGGGGGCGATCAAGGCGTCGGGCTGGTCGGCTGCCGACGGCGGAACGATTGCACTTATGTATTATGAAGCGTTGGCAAGGGAATATGATTTCTCGCTCGACGTTCCGTATAAGGATCTGCCCCAAAAGGCAAAAAAAGCGATTATGTACGGCACAGACGGCAAGAAAATCAAGATGCAGCGCAAGAGTGTATATGGCGAGGGCACGTATATGAAGGATTTTGAGGGCATCCTCAACAACATTGAACGCCGCTATGCCGAAACGACGAGTGAATATTCACGCAATGAGATTGAACAGCTTATGACAGCGGTTGAGTGCCCCGAATGCGGCGGCGCAAGGCTGAAAAAAGAGAGCCTCTTTGTCACCGTGGGCGGCATAAATATCAATGAGTTTTGCAGTAAGTCCATTAAGGACGCACTTGTTTTTCTCGACGGCCTGAAGCTCTCTGACAGGGATATTATGATTGCCGATGCGATTATCAAGGAGATAAAAAGCCGAATGAAATTTCTTGCGAGCGTAGGTCTTGACTATCTCACGCTGACGAGAAGTTCAGGCACGCTCTCGGGTGGAGAAAGTCAGCGTATCCGCCTTGCCACACAGATAGGATCGTCGCTTATGGGCGTTCTTTATATCCTCGACGAACCGAGTATCGGACTGCACCAAAAGGATAATGATAAACTCCTCGGCACGCTTAAGGAGCTGCGTGACCTTGGCAACACACTGATAGTTGTTGAGCACGACGAGGAAACAATGCTTTCGGCGGATTACATTGTCGATGTCGGACCCGGTGCGGGAATTCACGGCGGCGAGATAGTCTGTGCGGGTACGCCGCAGGATATAATGAACTGTGAGAAGTCGATAACGGGTCAATATCTCAGCGGCAGAAAGAAAATCCCGGTGCCGCAGGAGAGAAGAAAGGGCAACGGCAAGTTCCTTGAGGTCAAGGGCGCTGCAGAAAATAATCTTAATAATATAAATGTTAAAATTCCGCTCGGCGAATTTGTCAGCGTGACGGGCGTTTCCGGATCCGGTAAATCGTCACTTGTCAATGAGATAATTTATAAGCGCTTGGCTGAGGAGCTCAACGGCGCAAAACGCTTCCCGGGTAAGCATAAGGAAATGCTCGGAATCGAAAATCTCGATAAGATTATCAATATCGACCAGTCGCCGATCGGCAGAACACCGCGCTCAAATCCCGCAACATATACGGGAGTTTTCAACGATATCCGTGAGCTTTTCGCTATGACCTCCGACGCCAAGAGCAGGGGATATACTGCAAGCAGATTTTCCTTTAACGTCAAGGGCGGTCGCTGTGAAACCTGTCAGGGCGACGGAATTATGAAAATTGAAATGCACTTCCTGCCCGATATATTTGTTCCGTGCGAGGTCTGTCACGGTGCAAGATATAACAGGGAAACGCTTGAAGTAAAATACAAGGGCAAGAGCATTTACGATGTGCTTGAAATGACGGTTGAGGAAGCGGTTAATTTCTTCTCCGCCGTACCTAAGATACACAAGAAGCTGTCAACTCTTTTTGAGGTCGGATTGGGCTATGTCAAGCTCGGTCAGTCCGCAACAACGCTTTCGGGCGGTGAGGCACAGAGAGTTAAGCTCGCAACCGAACTTGCAAAGCCGGCAACGGGCAGGACAATCTACATTCTTGATGAGCCGACAACGGGACTTCACACCGCCGATGTTCACAGGCTTATCGAGGTTTTGCAGAAGCTCGTTGATAAGGGAAATACCGTGCTTGTAATCGAGCATAACCTTGATGTAATCAAGACTGCGGATTATGTAATTGATCTCGGTCCCGATGGCGGAGACAAGGGCGGAAATATTGTTGCCACGGGCACTCCCGAGGATGTCGCAAAGGAAACTCATTCGTATACAGGACAGTACCTGAAAAAGGTTTTATAATTGGAGACATAATCAGAAATACGGTCAAAAACAAATGGAAGGATTGTATAAAAAAAGAGGTTGTTGTGAACAAGTCTATAAAAATGGACAATAGAAAAAAGAGACCTCCTATGGTAGAATTAAAAAACTACCATAGGAGGATTTTTTATGCCAAGCATCAATTGATATGAAAATCCAGTAGATTCTGAAATTTTTGTCCTACATAATTCGGAAGGCCTACGTCGATTTTTTAGGATCGCAGGGGTTGTCCGACACATTATTTTGAGACGTTCAAAGAAAAAGGAGCTCATGTGAGCCCCTTAATTTGTTTTATTTTACGAATCTGCCGACGGTGTCGGTGTCGCTGTAAAATGTGCCGAAAACATCGCCGCCGAAATCGAGGAAATTTTCCAGCTTTGGTCCGACATTCATTCCCATATTGAATTCGATGTTGAACTTTGCAACTGCACCGAATCCGGGATAAGAATTTTGCCTGAGAATGACTGTATTTCCTTTGAAAATAAATCTGAGTCTTTTGGACTGCGGCCGTCCGGAATTGTAGAGGAAAAATTCGAGACTGCCGTCACGATTCCACGTTGCCTGAGCGTCAACGATAAGCTCGTTTTCGCCGAGCGTAATAACATTGTGGGTATATTCGTTGTTCATACCTGCCTTTATCGTCATTCTGTCGGAATTATTCTCTTTGAACGACATAATCGCATTGTCCTTGTCGAAGGTTATAATAACATCGGTCAGTCCGCCGATCTTTTTGCGCCACATAAAGTATGTAACGGCACCTTGCGTGCTTGAATAGGGCAGGGGGACAAACTTCATCATACGGTTGCTGATCTTCGCTTCACGCTTAGGGTCGCGCTTGCCGGTTGACTTTTTGAAATCCGGTCCGTAGCCCCTCGTTGCCGTGAGGGCTTTGAATTCAAATTTCTTCTCATCGCTGATTTCCGTCGGATCAATAAATGCTTTCGGGAAATGCTTGTAAACCGATGCGATGGCATCGCCGTCACGTGTGTCACTCGCAGTGATAACTACGCAGGCATCCTGATCCGGGAACATAAACGAAAACTGACCGTAAAGCCCTGTGAATCTGTATGTCGTGTCGTGATGCTCGTGGTCGATCCAGATCTGATAGCCGTACTCAGCATTGTCGGAGAACACGGGATAAGTCTTTTTTGTGTAAGGATAGGTCGCTTTATTGAACCAGTCCTCAGAGAAAACCCTTTTACCGTTATATACACCCTTGTTGATGTAGAGCATTGATATCTTAGCAATATCCTCAACCGTCAGTTTGAGACCCCAGCCGCCTGCGTCAACGTCAACCTGGCTCTGCTCCCAATGAGGAATTTTCATATCAAGCGGCTCATAAAGTCTCGGGGTGAGGTACTCGGTCATAGTCATACCTGTCTCCCTCTGCAAAATCCACGAGAGAAGATAGGCGTTTTCACTTATATATTTCCAGTCGGTGTTCGGCTCAAATTGAATCTTTTGATCAAGGATTCCGTTAACCCAGTCGGTTCTTGCCTTGTCGTCAAAAATGCTCGTGACCTTGCCCATTCTCATTGAAAGGACATCGTGAACCGTAATTTTCTTTGCCCATTCCTTTTGCTGACCGCTGAGACCTTCGAGCTTATGAGGAAAATATTTTTCATAAATCTTTGTGTCAAGAGAAATAATACCCTCGTCTACGGCAATACCGATGGCTGTTGCCGTAACGCTCTTGGTCAGTGAAAACATATCGTGGGGAGTGTCAACTCGGTTCGGCGCCCAGTTACATTCGCAGGCAACCTTGCCGTGTCTTACAACCATAAGGCTGTCAATGTTATAATCAAGTTTTTCAAAAAATCGGATAAGATCCGTCACAACGTCGGAATCAACGCCGACCTGTTCGGGATAATCTGCTCTTTCCAACAAATTAATCGCTCCTTTTTATTAGATTGACGCAGTTATTATACCATTTAACTGAGATAAATGCAAAGAAAAATACATATTATTTTACTTTTTTGTGAGGTTGTATAATTTGTCGTTAATTAAATTGCGCATTTTTAATAGGTTTTCCATTCCTCTCGGATAATCGTAGAATGTGATTTTACCGAAATTGCTTTCAAGAAAATGAACCGTATTGTCTTTGCCGATCAGATCGGAAAGTGATTTCATTGCACGCATATCCTGCAACCCCTCATAAAAAACGACACTTCTGACGGACTCAATCGCCCCGTCTTTACCGGGATAAACGGAAAATGCATCGCCCGACGGAAACGCCGAATCTGCGTCCGTGACGGAAAAGGGATCAATACTGCGCTTTGAAAGCTGAGAGTTGTAGAAATTATAGCCCCATTGCAGAAAGCCTTCAATCCCGTATTTAAAAAGCTGAGCGCCCAGAGCACGTGTCGTTGAAAGCGGCATACCGAAAAAGCGATTGCTGAGTTTGCCTCCCTGACCGCAGCAATAATATGTCCACGGGTGCGGGAAGCCTTTTTCAATAAAGCTTTCAATATCGTTTGTGCAGGGTATGGGATTGGCAATCAGCCCGTTTTCGTAATAAACGTAGTCGGAGAGGGCGTCAATTATTGTGAAACCTTCAAGCAGGGGAGCGACAGCTTCCTTTGCTCTTTGATATGACGGTGCCTGTTCTTCGTTCGGCTCGTCCGAGATATGGAAAAATGTTTTTTTCTCAATTTCGAGGCTGTGTATAATCTTTATGAGTTCGGGAATAAAAATGTTTAAAAATGTTCTGTATTGTACTGAATCCGCCCGCGTATGCCAGCCGAAAATCTGTTTTTCGTCCCCGTCGACATTCGCAATTATTTTCGGCGCATATTCGGCACCCCACTGCGAGAACAGGTGCGAAATCTCGATGTATTTGATGCCGCAATCCTGTGCAAGCCTGACCCAGCGGATGAATTTGTCAAATCCGAAAGAATATTTACCGTCTTTCAAAAACACATCGACAAGCTGAACGGTCAGTCTTTCTCCGCCGACCTCTGTGTCAAGTGGAGGAGTAAAAATCGGGGTGAGTAGCATATTGATTCCTGTGTGCACGGCGGTTCTGATAAACGATTCTGTCAGCGACCAAAAACTTTCACTGAAAACGGGCACATTATAATAATCGGCTATTCCGTCGCAGTGAAACCATTCTGTGTAGATCAAATCCTGATCGGGCAGCACTGCGTTGATAACATTGAGATTCAGTGTGTTTGAGCTCACTTCGGCGCCGTTACGAAGTATTCTGACAGTTATCGGATAATTGCCTGCACGAATATCTTTCGGAAGTTCAACGGTGATCCAAAGCGAATAGTAATTGTTCGGCTTTACCAAAACCGAATTGTTTTGAATAGGAAAGAGAACGTCGGGAAAAAGTCCTGCCTCGGTTCGCTCGTAAAATTCACAGTCTGATTTATACACGGGGAGCTCGGACGGAACATTGCCGACCGAGCGTATATTTGTATATTCGGCAACGGGGGATTCCACCTCAATATCGGCATAGAATCTCTCGTTGCTCTTGTATGCGATTTGATATGAGAAGCGTTCGCCTTTCAGAACCGATCCCGATCCTGTTTCGGTCAGGTCACATTTTCCGTCAAGGAAAACACGCTGAAGCGACGAAATCTGTTTTGCGGTAAAATCCATAGATTTAACTCCCGTTTTTCTTTTATCATACCAAATAAAGGTCATTTTGTAAATATCATCTTTTGTTTGCGCTGATTATTCCGCCGATTGCCGAGGAAAAAATCATTACAGCTGCGGCGATCCATCCCGTAACCGAAATTCCCGTTCGGCTGATAATTGATGAAACAAGGAAAACGATCAAAAATGCAGGCACGGCGCTGATTGCCCCGATTAAAATACCGTTCTTATGTATCGGCTTGACGGCTGCAAATCCGCCGACAAGTCCCGATATAGCGGAGATAAAGAATATCATATATCTGAAGTAATCGGATTTTGCGTCTGTTTTCAGACTGATGAGAGAGAAAACGGCGGTCAGCGCAAAATAGACGATTATGTTGATTAAAGAACCGATCAGCGTCTTGATTGCTGTTTGCAAAAGCGCAGGGGATTCCTTTGCAGATGATTTTCTCTTGCTTTTGGGCATAAAAATCCCTCCTCAGTAAAATATATGAGGAGGGTTGTTTTGTTATTACTGATTACGCTTGATTTTGGAGGTAGTCGTCTTTTCAAACTCCTTATTGACAATTTCAAAGCGTTTAACCGCCTTGTAGCTGACAACCTGTGAGTTGACGGACTTGACGGCGTCTGAAACAGCTTTGCTGATCTCTTTGTCCGTAATATTTCTGTTTCCGTAGGTTTCCCCGATCGCCTTGAGGTCGGGAAAAATCCTTGCGAAAACAATCGTGTTGCCACGTTCGTCCTCTCTGCCCGTGACGATACATTCCTTCACTGCGTTTTCCTTGAGAAGCATACTTTCAAGCTCCTCCGGATATACGTTTTTGCCGTTGGTTGTCACGATAACATTCTTACAGCGGCCGCAAATATAATAGTGACCATCCTTGTCTGTTCTGCCGAGATCGCCGGTGTGATACCAGCCGTTGTAGTCAAACGCAGCCTTAGTAGCCTCGGGATCTTTGTAATAACCGAGCATAACCATCGGTCCCTTAACACATATCTCGCCGATACCGTTTTCGTCCGGATTGACGATTTTTGCCTCAACATAAGGAATAGGTTTGCCGATTGAATCGTATTTATTATCCTTATCACTGTTACATATGACAATCGGAGAACATTCCGTAAGACCGTATCCCTGGAAAGTCTGTATACCGAATCGGTTCATATTACGGATTATTTCGGGTTCAATTCCTGCCGCACCGGAGATTATAAGCCTGATTGAGCCGCCGAATGCTTTCTTGATCTTGCCAAAGAAGAGATTTGACACGTCAAGTCTTGCCGCCCCCGCAACCTTTGTGATTGCACTGCCGAGCGCAACCTTCGCAACTCCGCCACGCTCTTTTTCAATTGCTTTCATAATTCTCTTGTAAAACTTTTCGAGAACAAGCGGAACGACTATAAGAATATTCGGTTTATATTCTTCAAGATTTTTTGTAATGTATCTCAGTCCGTCGCAGAAGCAAATTGTTACGCCGCCGTATATACAGCACAGGAACGTAACCGTGCACTCATAGGTGTGGTGGATCGGCAAGATAGAGAGGATACGTTCGCCCTTGTTGATATTGACAAAACCCATAATCGCCCTGACATCGGAGCAGATATTGTCGGCGCTGAGCATAACTGCTTTTGACATACCTGTTGTACCGGATGTGAAGAGCAGGACGGTCATTTTGTAGCCCTCGACATCTCTGTCAAGGTAATCCGAGTAGCCCTTGCCGATAAGGTGATATCCGCTGTTAAGAAGAAGATCAAAGGATAGAATGCCGTCCTTGTCCTTTTGCTGTTCCATTGAGATGAGAATCAAGCCTTTGGGCAGTCTGTCACGGTGCTCAAGAAGCTTCTCCCCGAATTTCTTGTCGAAAATGATTGCCTTGCTTTCCGACACAGTGAGAACGTTCAGAATGTCGTCAATCGGCAGTTCTTTGTCTGTCGGAACAACAACGCCGACTCCACAGCCGATGGCAAGATAGCTCATACACCATTTATAGCTGTTCATTCCCGCAACGGCAATTTTTGCACCGTCAAGTCCGAGATTGAGCAGGGCAGTGCCGAGCGCCTCGACGTCACCCTTAAAACGGGTGTAGCTTATGTCGAGTATCTGTCCGATTTGGTTTTTTATTTTAAAAGCGGGACTATTTCCGTAGAGAGCCTCGCTTTGATTCAGCAATTCTCTGAAATTATGGAATTCTCTTACCTCATACAGTGGTTTATTCATTTTAATCACTCTTCCGAAAGTTTTTCTGCCGCAGCGAGCTTAACGCAGATACAAAGCAGCTCAACAGCCTTTTTCAGCTCGTCGACGTCGGGATAGGAGGGTGCAATACGAATGTTGCTGTCGTCGGGGTCAATGCCGTAAGGATAGGTCGCGCCGACCGTTGTGAGAGTCAGACCCGCTTCCTTGCAAAGCTGACCGACACGCTTTGCACACCCGGGCATAACAAAGAGGCTGATGAAGTATCCTCCGTTGGGTTTTTTCCAGTGTGCAATTCCCGTGCCGTCAAAATTTTTTGAAAAGCCCTCCGTTACAGCGTCAAATTTAGGCTTGAGGATGGCGGCGTGCTTTTTCATATGTGCCTTTATTCCGTCAAGATTCTTGAAATATCTTGCGTGTCTGAGCTGATTGATTTTGTCGTTTGAGATGATCTGAACGCCCATACGCTTCTTGATCTCGTCAATGTTGCTGTCGGATGCGGCAATTGCAGAAATTCCGCCGCCTGCAAAGCTGATTTTCGATGTTGAAGCAACCTCAATAAACATATCCTCACTGCCGCACTTCTTTGCCTCGTCGAAAATGTTGAGAAGTCGATCGGGAGT
>OQVL01000342.1_pt1 | contig 23384 bp, 20 predicted proteins | sample 1691501 | NCBI WGS metagenome assembly OQVL01 (sample SAMN03418253, study PRJEB22391) | human gut metagenome | biome: human-gut; feature: organic feature; material: feces | host: Homo sapiens | place: Tanzania | collected 2013-01 | reverse complement strand
TTCATTGGCTATTCACTAAGGAAAAAGCCAGAGTCAAGCTGGTATCTTTGTACCCAGATTTGAGCAAGTGATTGATTGTTATATATATGGAAGAGGCTCTACACTAGCTCACCTGAATCCGCGATGGACTACGATATCAAGCGCTTTACAGAAATGAATCCCGAAAAGTTTGTTGCAACTACGGAAGAAGGCGAGATGTCGGATGCCTTCTGGAATACAGTGCTTGTCCAGAGATTGGATACTTCTGTATCCAGCAGCCCGTACTTCTTGTTGTTCCTGATGGCACAGGTGAAAGCGGGCTCCCGAGGTTTTCTGTCTGAGCAGATCGATGTATCATCGCTGATTCAGCAGCGTGGCGACATTCACCATATTTTCCCGAAGAGGTATCTTCAGAAGAACGGCATCAACAACCGCAGGGACTACAATCAGATTGCTAATTACGTCTATACGCAGTCGGAAATCAACATCAAGATCAAGAATGATGCACCATGCGTGTACATGGCAAAAATGAAGGAGCAAATTGCCAACGGCGAGTTGCAGTATGGTGGAATCACCGATGCAGATGACCTCAAGAAAAACCTTGCCGAAAACTGTGTGCCAGAGGAGTTCATGAACATGGATAGCAATGATTACAAGGCCTTCCTTGAGAAGCGGCGCATTCTGATGGCAGGATTTATTCGCAGGTTTTATGAGAGCTTGGGGTGATTGTATTGAGCAAAAAAAGTCCATTTGAAGAAGAATATGGCATCTGGATGACAGAGGATGAGTTGAAGAAATATAGAAATATGGGCGAGCTGACTCAAGGACTATATGAGGAAGGATTTCGAAGAGGCTTTGAAGAGGGGAATGAGAGAATTCGGGCAGATTATTTAAAAAACCTCATGGAGAATACAGGATGGTCCTTGAATGAAGCGATGCGCGTATTGAAGATTCCATCCAATAAGGAAGCGCATTACAGACGGCTCATCAAAAAGCACTGACTGTGGTGAAATTTTATTTTATTGGGGTGTGATATTGTCGAATATCTCCTGTTTCGTGAGTCGGACCGTCTGCTCATGTCCGGCAGCGTCAGCTGCGGCCCGGTATTTCACATAGACCGTGAAATCTCCGTCCGGACGCAGCCAGACTACCATTTGAGCCACTGTCTGTGTATGGCTCGTCTCATCGCCTGTACGCCATAGCGAATTGACCGGACCGGCGGTCTGATCCTCGCCGATGCGAATGAAATCAGCGAGCGTATACTGTTTTTGAGTCTGCAGCAGTTCCATGACCCGGTCATAGCGTTTATGGCTGCTCTCATAATACTTCTCATTTTGCGCCGCCAGATCGGCGATCAGATAGTGGTTGGTATGGGCCAGGACGCCATTTTGACGCCTCTCTATGCGCACTTCTCCGTCCAGCCCGCCCTCTATCCAGGCGACCTCACTGCGGTCAGCCAGCATGACGAATCGCACGCCCTGGAATAGTTCCGGATGCTGCACCGCCTCCTCGACCGTTGCATAGCGCTCCAGCACCTTGCGCAGTGTTCCTTGGACCGGCGGATGAGCTTCAGCAGCTGCGGCCTTCTGCTTCTTCGTCACCGAGCTGACTGCCGCCGAATAGGCCACGAGTCCCGCCTCATTGACACCGCCACGCAGCTGATGACGCTCGAACGGCCCACCATAGAGACCATAATAACGATAACCGCCTGGCTGGCGAGGTTCCGATAGATGCAGTGACTGTTCCTGCGGCCGCCAGTCGCGGTTCTTTGCTGCTATCGTACCGCCGTCTGCCACAGCCGTTCCTTGCGCCGCATAAAGCGTACAGGCCAATGCTGGCACAGGAATACATAGCAACGCTGCTCCAAGCAGGCCTGTTAGCGCTCCCCGTAAGCCTTTGCCAGACCGTCCTGGCTCACCATGTAGCTGGCTTTTATTCATTTTATATCACTCCAAATCGTACGTTATATCGCCAACATAACACAAAAAACTTTATCCTGCAAGAGTCGCAGCTTTTCACAGCTGTGGTTGTACGTCTAAAAGACGGTATGGTATAATTGATAAAAGTTGGAGGCTTCGCAGATATTGGCGTGGGATGATGAAGTAGCTGCTTAGTGGTAAACTACTGTCTTATCACTTGTGGGGGAGATGGATAGATGCATGATGAACAGGCGTACATTCATAAAACGAGCACTATTGGGAGCTGGAGCCTTGTATTTGTGGCCGTGGCAATCTTGGATGCCAGTGTGGGGGAGCGAGCGTGCCTATAAACGTCTCGTTGTGCTCGGTGACCCACATCTGCCGGTGCGCGTGGAGAAGCATCCGGACAAAGCGAAGCGTCAGGCTATCGTAGCGGCTAAACTGCGCGCCATAGCCGATATAAATTCCTGGCCGGATGTCGATAGCATAGCGGTTGTGGGCGATATCGTGGCCCGCTATAGTATCCCGAGTGAGTATGATTTCATTCGTCAGTATTTTTCAAGTGTCAAGGTGCCACTGTACGTCATCGATGGCAATCATGAGATTCTGTATGAGGATGAACCGAATGAGAACGGCAAGCTCGTGAAAGGTGATGCCGAATCCAGGCGGCGCAAGTTGCAGCATTTCTGCGAGTTCTGGCAACTTTCGAAACCCTATTACAGTCTTGAGCTTGGCGGATGTCATCTGATATTCTTGGCGACAGAGGGGCCATTGCCTACGCAGATAGGTGCTGAACAGTTCGCCTGGCTAAAGAACGATTTGACAGAGCATCCGCAATCTACGCTGATATTCTTCCATGGACCACTCATGGGGACGTTGCTGAACTATAACAACTCGGTGAACAAGAAATCGACCGTGGCTCAACCGGTCAATGAGCTGCATGATTTGCTCATGTCCAATCCGCAAGTGCGTCTCTGGATTTCGGGACATACGCATACACCGGCTACAAATGACAGCTTTGCGGCTCCAGAAATCAATATGTATGGCTCGCGGATCATGAATATACACAATAGCGATATGGACAGGAAACATATCTGGACGAATTCGCTGTATATTTATGGCGATCATATCGATATTCGGACATTCGACCATAGAAGTCAGGACTGGATCGAAAACTATGATCGACAGATAAGACTTGATGATTGAGTGAAACTAAGTTAGGATAGATAATGAATAGGAGGTTGATGAACATGGCATTTATGGATTTGGCTAAGTCTAGATATTCGGTACGGAAATTCAGCGACAAGCCCATTGAGAAGGAAAAGTTGGATGCTATCCTGGAAGCCGGGCGCATTGCTCCGACGGGGCATAACTACCAGCCTTATCGGGTGTATGTGCTGCAGAGCGCGGAAGCACTGGAGAAGATCCGGGGGCTGACTCGCTGCGCGTTCAACGCGCCGGTCGTGCTGATGGTGACGGTGCGCAAGGACGAAGAATGGGTCAACCCCTTTGAGCACAGCATCCGTGCGGGTGAACAGGATGCCAGCATCGTGGCCACTCATATGATGCTGGAAGCCTGGGATCTTGGCATCGGGTCCTGCTGGGTGAACTTTTTCCCGGTGACGAAGACGGCGGATGCCTTCCAGCTGGAACTGAATGAGGTGCCTTTGCTGTTGTTGCCTATTGGTTACGCCGCGGCAGGAACCAAGGCTGCCCCTCAGCACACGCAGCGTATGAGCAATGACGAGCTCGTGAAGATCTTATAACAGAGGTGGATATCACGACACGAACATACAGATCCCATCGGTCTTGGCCGGTGGGATTTTTTACTGTGTTGTCAATCGCTGTGATTCCTAGTAGAATGGAGATAGAAAGACAGAAAGACTGTTTCGAAAGGGAGCTGACGAAGCGACCCTGCGAACGGATACGCAGAAAGGCAATATCATGAATGATATTTCGGGGAAAATTTCAGGAGAACACAAAACGGAGCTGGAGCGCGTGGATATGCTACAGGGCGTGGCAGGTGGTTTCGTGGAGGGCAACCGGATGCTGAAGACGCTGATGGATGCCATGCCGATTGGCTGCTATGTGCTGCGGCCGGACCACACGGTGCTGTACTGGAATCCTGCGGTGGAGAAGTTCTTGGGATTCTCGGCGGAGGAGATGCAGGAGAAGCGCTGTGTGGATATGCCGCTTAGCTGCTCGTTCACCAACAGTACCCACATCAAGGGAGCGCACTGCCCGGCCATCGTCGCCTATGCGACAGGCAAGGCCAAGACACTCGAGATGTTCATGCGGCGCAAGGACGGCAAGGACATCCTGCTGCGCAATACGCTGGTGCCATTGGCCGACGAGAATGGGGAGGTCAAGGAGCTCGTCTCGTTCTTCGTGCCGCTGACGGATGCGAATTACGACCAGGGCCTCATCAAGGCCATCTACGAGACGGCGACGCGCGACCCGCTGACGTGCCTGCCCGGGCGGAAATTCATGGAGGTCTGCCTCGATGAGGCGATGGAGATCTACCGGCGGACGGGGCAGCCGTTTGCCGTGCTCTTCGCCGATGTCAACAACTTCCATGACATCAACAACACGTATGGCCATGCGGCGGGCGACGACCTCTTGCGCGCATTCGGGATTGCCCTGCGCAAGTACGGCAGGAAGGCCGATAAGTTCTGCCGTTGGGGCGGTGACGAGTTCGTGGGCCTGCTGCACCTGAGGCATCCGGAGGACATCGATGGCGCAGCGAAGCGGTTCCTGAAGATTGCGAGGAACTGCGAGGTCACGGAGGACGGCAAGACGATATCCTGCCGCGCGGCAATCGGCATCACGGTGGTGCGCGACGACGATACCGTCAAGTCCATTGTCTCGCGTGCGGACCACTACATGTATCTGGCCAAGAAGCGCAAGGAAGACCAGATCGTTGATCCGTTGAATCATCTCAGGAGAAATACGCTTCCTGAAATGTGTCATCATGGATGCGTCGAAAGGCGATTCCATGGTGTAGCACTCAAATCCGCAGAAGTACTGCAGATAGGGGTTCTCCTGGATATTTCGTCTGGTCTGTTCATCTGTGTAGCCTTCCTCGGCCTGGATGTACAGTGCCCCGAAGGCCAGACGAGATGGAATGGCCACTTGGCCCTCACTGCTTTTGAAATGTTCCTGATACTCCCGGTCAATCTCTTCCCAAGGGAACTTCTTGCTGAGGATTACCCACCGGTTATCCTCACACAATGTGACCCCAAAGGGCATCTCCATCTTAAGCTGGTCATAAACTTCGTGCCGATACATCTTCATCACCTGCAAACTTTTTCTTTAGAACTCCTGAATCCCTTTGCAGATATTATACCATATTACCCTTGTTTTTCCCAGTGTTTTCAATGGTTTCCAAGCTTTTTTGCGCCGTTCAGTAAGCACTAATTAAGGGCAAAATCGAAAGAAATAGGGGTTGCGTATTACCTATACTCTGATTCTTGCTTAGAACGCAGAAAAGCTGCCGTTTTCGACCTTTATCGCGACATAACCTTAAGGCATAGCCGCGCAATCTTCTACGACATACATCTCACAGCGTCCATCAGCACAACAGAAGAAATGCTTATGGTCGCTGCACCATCCGATGCGACTGTGATTTGCTTCGATAACAGTCTTACCATCATAAGTGATAAGACCTTCTTTGTAGCCGTCCTTTTCACCAACTCTGACAGTGAGATATGGATCCTTGCGCCCATGAATTTCATGGTAGATAGCAGGAATGATGATGTTGCCATCGTAGTCTTTCATGCCTTGTTTGCCGTTTTCTACGAAGCAAATTCTCTGCTGTTCATGGTAGAAGCCATTCCAAGGGACATCATAGATGCAGGGGAGGATCTCGTTGCCCTCCTTATCAATCAAACCATGTCTGGTACCGTCCTTATCGCGGATAATCACTTCATATGGATCATGCCAGGTATAGATCGAGGAATATATGGATTTGAAACGCTCTTTGCCAGATGGGTCAATGATCTTTTCAATCGTCCGGCCGAGTTCTTCATCGAAGACCTCGACTTCCATATCGCCGTTGTCGCAGAAGGTGACATCAAGGAATTGGGGCTCAAACAGGACTTTCTTTTGTGCCAGATCATAGATGCCCATGGGGAGACCATCGCCCGTTGCATCCGGATCTTCAGCGTAAAACAGGATTCTGTCCTTCCAGGTTTCATAAGAGAAGCCTTCAAAGGTTGGTTCTGCGAGCCAGTTACCCTTGCAATCAATGACACCCCAGTGACCGTCTTTCCAGCCACCATAATGGACCATGAACATATCGGAGCGATCGAAGAAGTGCTTGATTTCATCGAAGATGAAGGGGATAACCTCGTTACCGTCCTTGTCGATGGCACCCCAGAGCTCCTCTTCCGTCCAGTAACGGCCCTGATTATACTTGTTGTCCCATTTAGGGTCGATAGTCCATTTGCCCTTTGCAACGATAGCAATACCATTTTCAAAGTCAGTAGCATAGATATACTGGGGCGGAATAACCTCCTCGCCAGATTCATTTACAAAACCCCAAGTACCCGCAATTTGATCATAATCCGAATGATAAGCCAAATCCATGAAGCGCAGCTTGAGCGTAGATACGCGGCACATTCCTTCGGAATAATCGCCGACTTCTTGATAATTATCCTGTCGAATTCTGCCACCAATCTCAAGCTCACAGCCATTTGGATCAACACAAAGCCACTTATCTCCAAGCTGTACTTTTGCTTTGCCTTCTCTGAAATCATCTGCTTGATCATACTTCATAGGAACGACAAACTTCATGTCCTTGTCAACGAAGCCATATCCATGGCCGTTGATAGCAACGCGAGCAAGATCTTCTTTGAAACTGTCGATGATATCGAAGGTCAGGCTGGTCAGTCGTTTTCCCTCAATAGAAGCAAACACGGACTTGCCGTACCAGTTGAATGCCTGGCCGCTGATTAAGACCTTCAATAGACCGGTTTCTCCGTCTTCGTACAGAGAGTTTACATTCCACTTCCAGATTTTCCGGATCTGGTGCTTTTCATCGGCATACACGATCTCATCTGTCAACTCCGGCTCGGAGTACGGCACACTCTCCATGTAGCATCGAGTTCCCGCGATTAGAAACTCATTTTTGAACACAATTGCCGGGCCACATTCGGGATAGCCTTTATATCTGCTTTCGTGCCGAGGAATTACAGAGACGGATGCCCAGATGTTATCGGTAAACACATGACCGCGATAGGAAAGAACCTCCTCGTGCTCAGACTCCGTCGGAATAGGAAGTACATACTTTTTGCACTCGCCGTTGTCGAAAAAGAGCTTTACGGCGAATCGTTCTGTGGGAACGGGGGCAAGCGGGACGGCGTTTATGAGTTTGGGAATATATGCGAACAGATCATCTGGTTCTCGTTGCTCGGTTTTAATAAACTCTGCCACCTTCCGATCACCACCGTCAAAGGGGTGACGGACCATGCTATGCATGCGGTCGGTGGCATGGAAGGAGCTCCAACTGAAGAAGCCAAGACCTTCAATGTAGGGGACAGAGCTGTAAACTACATCGTTATAACGGACATAGCCCAACTTCATATCACCGTATTCCCGATGCATCGTCCGCAGCGTCCCATAGAAGGCGCTGTTCATAAATGCACCGGAGTATTTGGGATCTCCTTCAATGGACGGATTATCATCTGTGATAATGCAGTCATAGATGTCCGTATCTTCACGGTTGAAGGCGTACATGAACTGCCAGGTTTGATCCATCATCTCTTTGCGAGGATAGTATTCAAACAGATACGAGCCGTTGACTTCTTTAAGATGCCAAAACTCCGGGCTGTGAGTATCACTTCCGCAGTAGTTTCTTACACGATATTTGATCTCAGCTCCGGCCGTGTAGCGATCGACATTGAGGTAGAGGATCAGGATGATGCTGTTTTCGGCGAAGGGTTCTTTGGCAAGCTTGCTGCAGAAATCACCGTCCAGCTGAGAAGTTTTCTTTTGGCCGTAGGCATACATGAAAATCGTGTAAATATAGCCTTTTCTATTGCACCGGTAACCGATGCAATCATCAAAGATCTGCGACTCCAGTACGCTATAGCCCTGCTCGGGCAGCCACTGTTTGGCATATTCATCTGCTTTGCGCCAAATATAAATCCCATCAGCCGTATCTACAGTCTTATCCCACTTTTGACCTGCAAATGAGATTCTCATTTCGTTGACATGCCGATCATGTGTGGTCAGTGGCACTACTGTAGAAGGAAGGTCATCGGGAGAATCGGGTCCCAATTCTTCGCCATAAAAGGTTTTATTGAACTTACTTGTGTCTCGAGACAGCCATATGCTTCTGAACTTCTCGTAGAGATCTATCATACAGACAACAACAGCAACAGGATAATCAGAGCCATACTGATACAAGAGCAGGCCGTACCGGCAGGGATGCATTCCGGCTTGATTGTCCAAATCAGCAAGGGTTAGGCCATTTGCCAGGACAGATTCCAGTTCTATGACCTTGTAAGTATAAGCACAGGTTTCATCAATGTTCTTATGGACGGACTCCATATTTGACAGGATTTCAGATGCCCCCGAAAAGGCCTTGTTTGCATACTGGGAAGCATAGTCACAGTCCGCTGCCATCAAAGGACGCAGTGCATCGATTTCGCCATCAGCGAATGCTTTTCCCAGTATGTCCATCATAGTATACTGATCCATACTTACACCTCCTAAAATCCGTAGATATCCATCATGTCGTTGGGGCCAAGCACCAAATCAGACCACTCTCGGATATCTTTGATCTGTGTTCTGTATTTATCCCGCTCTTTCCAGAAAGATGCGCCTCGGCTATTGAGCTTCCACATCATGTAATTGCCCTTTCCTTGCCGATCGATTAGCTCATCAAACAATTCATCAAAACTATCCGCAGCAAGGATTCGCCATGCCTCATCAAGGAGATCATTCCACTCTTTATGGCTGAAATGATACTCGCCGTACTCATCGAACCAGCTCCCAATGGCAAGCGAAATGCTCCAATCAAGTATAAGAAAATCTTCAACATAGACATGAAGGCAAGAATCGCCTTTGCCGCTTGAAGATAGTGTCATATATGGGGTATCGGTATATGCGGCTCCTTTTCTCCCGAAGAACAACATATGACTTTCCGCCTCAAACCCGGTAACCTCATCAGCGTGAAGGTCCTCCCAGTTGAACAAAGCGTCTTTTAGTTCAGAAAAGCTGATTTTAACCCACTCGTTGCTTACATCAACACACGCAACCTCGCAGTAATCAATGTCCGGGCTGATCTGCAGACCCAATCCATTTCTCAAACGAAGTGTTACATTTGAAACAAGCTCTCTCTGATAAGGAGGCTCATTAAAAGCGCAGAAAAACATCGGATCCTTGTCTGTTATCCGTGTGTTGACTTCGACTGAAACAATCTCCTGGCCGACACAAGGGGAGAAAAGAATATCTGCTTCCACATTAGGTTGATTTGTTCCGGCCTTGATCCACCAAGGAATACAGTTCATGCTCATCCGGAATTCCGGATCCTGCGGAGTATCGACTTCAAAGATATCTCCATCCTCGAACTCAATCAGAAAGGGTTCGTCAATTTGAGCATATCGGCTAAACTGCATGGTGGGATCAATCGTTGAATAATTGGATTTGCGCTGGCGCTCTTCTTCTGGCAGGTGCTCGACCTGTCGATAAGCTGCTTCTTCAACCCAGTCACGGGTATGGAAATAGCTCAAGCCAATCAAACGCATGCGCTTAATTTTACGGCCGCACAAAGCAAAGCTGTCGATCCGTTCACGGATTTCTTTTGGTGACACCATGGTAGGAGCAGACCACTCTCTTGCAGAAAAGGTGTAACCCTTAAAGTTGTCCCTGCCTTTGCTGTAAATTGTGTTTGAGATCATACGAGCACCTCCTCATGATAGAATTATATCGCCGTTATTGTACCATAAAACGGACTGCAGATTATATATTACCCCTCTGAGGACATTCGCCTTCAGAGGGGTAATGCATTAGAACATTTTCATCTGCTTAGAATCGTCCTCGTCTTCAGATGCACTGCGTGCTTTCTTCGTAGCGGATGTCTTCTTAGGTGCTGTAGCTTTCTTTTTGGCCTCAATTTCTTTCTTTTTTGCAAAGAAATACTTATTTACTTGGCTACGAGCGGCCTTTGTAGGAATTAGAGCAGCCATCTTTTCCAGCCTAAGATCGCTCTCGCGCATCTTCTGATAATGCCGTGAATCCTCGGAACACACCCAACGAGGCTCGTTTTTCATTGCGAACACATAGGGTGCTCCACACTTGCAACGAAGAATGCCATCCAGCGGATATTGCTGAGCAACATTTCTGGAATAATCGCCGGCAACGCACTGCCAGTAGATACCGCCTTCATCGCTTTCTTTCACGATCATTTCATCGCCGCAGATGGGGCACTTCTGTTCGTATGTGTTTTCTATTGCGTTGCAGATGTGCTCGATATCGAAAAGCTTTTCATATTCGGCAGTCAGCTCACGATCAGCATACCGCTGCATAACCTCGCCGGTCAAACCGGTAAAACTTAGTGCATTCAACGAGCCGATCCAAACCGCATTGCTGTCAACAAAAATCAGTTTTTCGTGCATGCCCTCCTTGTGAAGAACACTCACGCCGATATCGCGTAATTCTTTCTCACACTTTTGGTACTGCGCAAGTTCGGATTTGCCACGATCAGATAGAGCCTTTGTAACAACAATGATCTGCTTTCCGGCGCGGACGGCATCAGAGAAGGCCGGCAGAAGTGTGCTTAGGCGTGCTTCCGTCATAAAAGCTGAGTACACAATCAGGCGCTTTTTGAAGGAATGGATATCAGCCATGAAGTAGTCGTTGAAGACATCTTCTCGGCAAACGATGTGTTTCCCTGTAAGGTTTCCATCAAAAGCAAAATCGGATTGCCGTGCGAACACAATTTCAGGAAGCAAAGTCTTGGCATCCACTTTGACAAGCCTATCCTTTTTGATGAGCTTGTCCAGCAGCTCCGACAGAGCGTTATTCTTGGCTCGTTTTTGGCAATATGCAAAATTGCCGACGATATACAGCTTGAACTTAGCTCTCGTGACAGCCACATTGAACATCTTGCGCAGATCTTCATTGACTTCCTTATCCGTCATAAACAGATTTGCCTTCCAATGCGGTTCATCGATCACTAGGTCAAATATTACGATATCGGCCTCGCTGCCTTGGAAACTGTGAATCGTTCCGGCTCTAATGAAATTGAGGTTTTCTTTAAACCCTCGATTGTGATACTCCAGTTCTACAAGTTGATTGATCCTTGCAACATGGGGTTTATACGGAGCGACGATCAGCACAGAAGCCTCTTTTTCCGGTTCGGCAGTAGCAGGATCGAGTTCCTTGAGTTTGTTTTCCAAGAACTTGAATGCAAGATCCACAGAAACGGCTGCTGAGAAACAATTCAGCCGGCTATGGCTCTTTCCTTGAGGCACACCGGTAACCCAAGCATGGAGACTCTCTGTGTCTATCAGGTGAACATTTCTCTTGGTTCTTTTGCCAGGATACCAACTATAGAATTTCTCGCGATCCTTGACTCTGAAATCGTTGTTATCATCCGAAAGAAGGCCACCGTATGCTCCGTAATACATGTTTGCGATGTCTGCAATATCAGACTCCATGCGGAACTGATTATTGAGCATAACGAAATTTTCAGGACAGGTTTCCTTGTTCCGAGCCCGCTCCTGCATCCCGCTATGGTAGAAGATATCCTTACCCAACCATTTTTGAGCCATAGGGGTATCTGCCATAACAATAGGAGGTAACTGCAGGAAGTCACCGACAATTATAATGCTGCTTTCAGCGAGGTAGCTGGCACACCAAAGTGCAGGAATAGAAGCCATGGAGGCCTCGTCCAAGATTACTGTGTCAAACTTTCTCTCTCGCAGAGTTTCGCTCAAATAAGACTTCGCAAGTGTGGCACCAACAATCTTGGCGCTCATAATTGCCTGCTTTTCGAGCTCCTGCATTTTCTCTTTCAGCTCATTGAGCTGCCGGAAGATTTCGACCAACTGCTGGTCCGCATCTTCTTTTTCTTTTATGATGGCATCCATATCAACAGAAGCCATCTCAGCTTTTACAGATGCAAACAGCTTGGAAAGCTCATTAAAGAGGGGAGAGATTCCTTCAGAAGTCGGCTTGTACAGGAAGGTAATACAAAAAGATATCTCTTTTTCAAGTTGCTCAGAACAAGCGTTATTCTCCTTATCCCGCAGCTTCGTAACCTCAGCCAGTTTGTCCTGCTCCAGGCGGACTTTTCTACCCAACTCACTAAGAACATCAAACGAAGACTTCGCCTGGCTCTGTTGTCGTTCCAGTTCGCGAACTTCTTCATGCAGTGCGTTTTTTCTGGTGGTCAGCTCCGGAAGAGCCTTTTGTGCGACAGAAAGTTCGGCCTGCAGCTTATTTACCTCAGCATTCCAGTATTCCGGAGTTTTCGAGGGAGTGACTGCACGGATCTGCTCCTGCAAAAGCAACAGGCTTTCCAGTTGCTGAGAATACTCTTGTTTCAGGTCTTGTTGACGGCGCAAGTCGCCATTAGCGATTGGAATCTCTCGGCGGACACGCTCCAAAGTAGTCTGTGCCTGAGTAACAGCACTCTTGCCGGCAAAAAGTTTTGCGACAGAGCTCTTTTTCTCATAATCCGAGATTGTTTGCTGTGCCGCAGTCTGCTGCCGAGTCAAATCACTGATTGAGCTTTGGAGGCGGTTGATCTGCGCATCAACTTTGCTGATTTCACCTCTAAGGAAGGAAACGGACATATACTTTGCTTCTTGAGCGCGAAGCTCCGTATATCGAGCGTGTTTTCTGACCTCATCCTGCGCCCTTTGGATCTGATCCGGAAGCACAGAAATAGCCTGTTCAATTCTATAAAATTGACCGCATACGGTATCGTAATCGCTCTTTTTTGCTTTAAGCGTTTTCGATAGGATCAGATAGTTCGCGTATTCAGGATGAGCCACCTTTTCCCTCTCTACGGAGACATTGATGGCGTCGCTCCTGCGCTGAATCTCGGTGATTTCCTTCTCATGTGCAGCAATACTCTGAAGTGCTTTCCGAATGACATCCAGATTGCTTTCTTTCAACCAAACATCCTTGGCGAGCAAGGGACGGATCTCGTTGATATGGTGCTGTAACTCAGCCTGCTGTTTTTCAAGAGCCGCCTTTTGCTCGTAAAGCTCTTTCCCTAAGGCGGCAACATGCTGTGCCAACAAAACCCGATCCGGCAAGAGCCTTGCAGGAGTACCAATTCTCAAAATCGGGTAATTGGTGTCATTATCCTGATTGGATTTGGAGTATGTTTTGTCGGCTTTTTCGATGGCACCGTCAACCGCCGTATTGGTATGAGACACAACCAATACGGATCTATCATGCTTATATAATTCATCGATAATCTGCCCAATTACGGTGGTTTTACCAGTACCAGGAGGTCCCCAGATGTATGTAATGTCGCTTGAAAGCGCAGATACGATAGCATTGTTTTGGCTTTGGGTGTTGCCGGTATTCAGTGCCAAGTCGTCATACTCGAATATCTTCTTTACAGGATAAACGCCGCAGTCAGAAGACAGCATACGTTTTCCTGCAGGATTTTCTTTTTCGGCATTCTCTTCGATACACTTGATCAGCCGCTCCATCAGAACTGTAGCGCCATTTTCAAGTCTGGCCTTGCCGATTGTGTCAGGCAGAGTCGTTTTTGTAGAGATGACAATGGAGTTCTCTTCGTAGCTTATAACGGTAACATCAAATTGATCCTTACCGATTACCAGCTTACAGGGCGTATCTGCCGGAAGAGAGGGGACATATTCAACATTAAAGCGATACCAGAGGTCGGCACCATGGCTTTCGATTTGGCGCCCACCAAAGAGTAGCGTGGAAGACTGACCGCTTTTTTTGATCTTATCAATTTCTTCTTCAAGCGCATCCCGGAACTCTGATAGAATTCCTTTTAATTCCACCCAGTCAGGAACATGTTGCTTATCCTGAGCATACATCATGTCTTTCACTTCCTTGCTACATAAACTGCTTTAAAAGTTGATGCAGAAATCATCCTGTACAAAAATCATTCCTCAACTTCTATTGGATTCCGATATTTCTTCGGTGTGTACTTTTCTTTGTTCCGTTCTTTTGCCATCCAGTAGGCATCCTGCAAAGCGCGCATTACGGCATCCTTATCATTCTCGGACAATTCACCACCGGCAAAGAGCGCAGACACATCGGCAACCAATTCTTCGGCATCTTTTGCACCTTTGTAGCCGTAGCTCTGTTGTGCCTGAAGAACAAATTCTTCGTCTTCGGAAAGCAGGAAGTTTATCTCGCATCCAAGTGCAGTGGCAAGTTTGGCGTAAACCTCGCGCTGTTTGGGATAGCGTCCGTCCACCTCATAATTGCGGATCGTCCGCAGGGACAAACCACACATTTTACCCAGTTCCGTCTGGGACAGCTTCTTTTCATTTCGCAGCAGTCTTACCTTTTCTCCAAACTTCATATTGAAAACCTCACCCGGAAAATAATTTGCCTATCATTTGCCTAATTCTATTGACAGAGGAATATTACTTGCTTATAATATAATTAGGCAAATAACTTACCTATATCATAGGCAGTTTTGAGCCTTTTGTCAACGGGTCTTGGGAAATTAGCAGAATAGCAAGCACAGCCAGTGTATGTACACTTGCAAAAATCCTCGTGCCGGCATTCCGAATGGCTTACTATATAGCAAGCACATCCGGTGTTGCCACACTCGAAGCTTTTTCCTCATTGGGATATCCCAAACCCTTAGTCTTTCAAGCGAAAAGGAAGGTGGAAATGGAAGAAAAGAAACGCAACATCCGCATCGACCAAGACGGCACTCGCCATGCTCCTGTTCCTATGTGGCAGGAGTTGCCGCAGATTACGGTACGCCTTGAAGAAGGGCATACCACCTACCGCTTTACCGGCAGCTTTGACGGGAAACACACACTTCCCGAAAAAGCGGTGAAACTGGCAGATGAGCAAAAGGGTGTGTGATTTTATGACCCACAGCAACCTTGTATTGGCAGACTGCCCACCGAATATGGAGGAAAATATTATGAAGCAGTCTGATAAAATTACAGCATTGTATTGCCGCCTCTCCCGTGACGATGACCAACAGGGTGACAGCAATTCCATCGTTAATCAAAGGGCATTTCTGACGAAGTTTGCTAAGGAAAAAAGCTTTCGGAACCTTGAGTATTTTGTGGATGACGGGTACTCCGGCGCAAACTTTCAAAGACCAGATTGGCAGCGCATGATGGCCATGGTTGACGAAGGCAAGATCGGTATCGTCATAGCCAAAGACATGAGTCGGATTGGGCGTAACTATCTGGAAGTAGGAATGTACACCGAGATTACATTTCCGCAGAACAATGTCCGCTTCATTGCAGTCAACAGTGGTGTGGATAGTGCCAACCAGAGCGACAACGAGTTTGCTCCCTTTTTGAATATCATAAACGAGTTCTATGTTAAGGACGGCAGCAAAAAGGTACGGGCATCCTTAAAGCTGAAAGGCGAGTCCGGTGAGCATCTGACCACCATACCGCCCTACGGCTATGTGAAAGACGCAGAAAACTCCGAGCAGTGGATTGTCGATGATGAAGCCGCACAGGTTGTCAAACGCATCTTTGCTTTATGCATGGAAGGTAATGGTCCGACACAAATCGCCCGTATACTCAAAGAGGAACAAGTGCTGACACCTACTGTCTATCAGGACAAGCAGAAACGGAAAGTGCGCTGTGCTTTGCCCGACAATCCCTATGGATGGAACGACAGCACAGTATCGGGCATTCTGGAACGGATGGAGTATTGCGGACATACCGTAAACTTCAAAACGCACCGACAGTCTTACAAGATCAAAAAGACCATCGAGAATCCGCCGGATCAATGGAAGATCTTCCGCAACACGCACGAAGCCATTGTGGATGAGGAAACCTTTGATCGGGTGCAGGAGCTTCGCCGAAACAAGCGCAGACCGGCTAAGACGGGCAAGAGCAATTTATTTTCTGGTGTTGCCTACTGTGCCGATTGCGGAGAAAAGCTGTACTACTGCACCACGCAAAACTTTGAGGAGCGGCAAGATCACTTTGTTTGTTCTACCTCTCGGAAGAAAGGCAAAGATGTGTGTGGAACACACTTTATCCGTGCAATGGTATTGGAAAAGGGTGTACTGAAATTCCTGCAAATCCTCCTTTGGTACATATCCGATTGCGAGGACTTGTTCCGTGAAAAACTCGGCGCCAAGCGTAAAGAAGAATTCAAAAAAGAGCTGGCTGCAAAACGCAGACAGCTCACACAGGCACAGCGCAGGATCGAGGAACTTGACCGACTGTTCAAGCGGATTTATGAGGACAATATTTCGGGCAAGATCAATGACAGCCGCTTTCAAAAGTTGTCTGCTGATTACGAGAAGGAGCAAGCAGAACTGACGGAAAAGATGCAGCTTTGGGAACAAGAGATTACCAAGCAGGAAGAAGAAGCGGAAAGCATCGAGCAGTTCATCCGCAGAGCAAAGAAATACCCAGAACTGACGGAACTGACACCGGCAGTCCTGCATGATCTTGTGAATAAGGTATATGTTTGTGCTCCCGACAAAAGCAGCGGACATAGGGTGCAGGATGTACGGATCAGCCTCGCCTGTATCGGATTCCTGCCCGAAAGCATTATTACAGAAATGGTCAATCACGCAATAAAAAGCAGAACAGCGTGACTTCACGCCACGCTGTTCTTACTAAACGCTATAAACCTGTCTTATTACGAGTTGCCTTCCGGGATGCCTTTTTCTATTTTGCTTCTATTGATAACATCCGGCGCCGCATTGCCGCGGCTCTCTGTCATTTCAACACCCTGACGGCTTCCAGATCGACCGGGGTGCGGGCGGCATATTCCACAACATTTTCCAGCTTCTCCATCACCGCGGCATACTGATCGTTCCGCTCCAGGATCGTAACGCCCTTCTTGCGCAGATAAAGCTCTTTCCCATACACCTTCCTCCGCTCCCCCACCACATAGACAAAGTCAGAGCCGTCGCTGTCCGTCCAGATGCAGCGGCTGGGCAATACGGCGCCATATTTCTGGCTTTCAAAGGTCATGCTGATCTGGACCGGCAGCATAATATTGATGTCGGTCCCCACGGAAAAGCGCGTGGAGCGGTATTGATACACGGCGCTTGCCGCGTCATAGCCCACGGTATCCACCGTGAGCGCTTCTTCCTTCTGCCCGACCGTCCCGGAAAAGGCGGTAAAGTCCCGGTTTTCATTTTGCGGGACCTCCCAGGTGCAATAAAGCCCCTGATCGTAGATCCCGATCTCCACCGCCCCGCCGGAGACAGGCAGCGAGACCACCCGTCCGCTGACCGGACTTGTCAAGACCCCGTCCGCGGCGATCAGCTCCTCCAGCCTTGCCAGCCGGCCGTCCAGCGCTCCGATCTTCAGCGCGGCGATCTCCCGTTCGATGGCCGAGCCTCCCTTCCGGGCGCTCAGCTGCTCTCGTTCCAGCTGCAGCTGCAGGCTGCAAAGCTGCAGATCCTCCTGCCGGAGCTGCACCAGCGCCTGTCCCGCCTTCACAGACGCTCCCTGCGAGACGAGCACCGCTTCCACTTCGCAGCCCTCCGGCAGCTCCACCGTCTCGCTGGCCGCAAAGTGCAGCCAGCCCGCGGTCTCGGTCTTCGTGCGCAGAACGCCGGTGTGGGTATCCGTCAGGACCACCTTGTTCAGGGAAGCGGCATAATTTTTTGCCGAGATCAGGGACATGACTGCGCTGAACCCAAGGATCACCGCCAGCGCCGCAAAGAATTTGTGCTTCATTTTTGTCCCCCCATAAAGCTTGAGATCCCCCGGGTCAGGTCCTTCGCCGTACACAAATACAAAAGGATCATGGGCACGGCATAGAGCGCCGCCCCCGCATACTGCAGGCTTGGCTCGATCTCCCGGAACAGGATCGAAAGCGGATATCTGGTCTCATCCTGCAAAAACACCAGCGGCTGCTCGATCATGCTCCACAGCTCCATGCCGCAGATCAGGAAAAAGGTCGACAGTCCCAGCTTGATCTGCGGCAGCACGATGGATAAAAAGATCCTCAGCTCGCCGGCCCCCTCGATCCGCGCCGCCTCCACGGTTTCTATCCGGATCTGGCAAACGGAGCGATACAGAAAGATAAAGTAATAGGGGCTGAAAACGGCGATCAGCACCACCGAAAGCCGCGTGCCGATGAGACCCATCCCATGCAGGACGATGTAATTTGGCACCAGCAGCATCTGCAGCGGCAGCATGGAAAACAGCACATATACGCCGTAAACCAGCCTTTGCGGTCTGGGCTTCAGCGTCGCCGTCCCATAGGCGGCAAGCGTGGCAACGGCGGCAGACAGCAACAGGACCGGGACGGCCAGGATCAGCGTGTTCCACCAGGCCGTCCAAAAAGCCCTGTGGTGGAACAGAACCGTTTCATACTGCGCGAAGGAAATATAGTTGTCGATCAGGCCCGGAAGGTCCGTGATCACGGTCCGGACCGGGTTTTCAAGCGACCTCACCAGGATAAACACGATGGGCGCAAAGACAAACAGGATCAGCGCGCCGCAAACCGCACCTCTGGCCGCCGCCGGCGATCTATACAGCTTCATTTCTATCCCCCACCTTTATCACGGCGAAATTGACCGCTGCCAGCGCCCCCATCATGATCACCGAGGCCGTGGAGATCTTCTGAAAATTCAGATTGCTGAAGTTATTATACAGATAATTCTGGATGAAATAGACCGGCTGCGGCGGATACAGACCGTAGAGGAGATAGCTCTCCCGAAACAGCCGGAAAAAGCCGATCAGGTCAAATACAAAAAGAAATTTGATATGGGGCAGGAGCTGGAAAAGATAGATCCTCCGAAAGAAGGTGAACTTGGAAGCGCCCTCGATGGCCGCCGCCTCAGCCAGCTGCGGATCAATGTTGGCGGCCGCCGCCTTCAGGATCAGGGCGCAGATCCCGGTATATTTCCACAGGTACAGGAAAAACAGCGCCAGCCTGGGATGATCCGCCACAAAGGCCGGAAAGCTGTTGAACACGCTGGTGATGGTCACGGACGGAATGACCGCGGCCACCGACAAAACCGTAAGGAGATAAAGGGTCCGCGGCGTATCGTCCAGCAGATAGACGATGACCAGCGCCAGCAGGATCACGCTTGCCGAAAAGACGAGCATCCATATGCAGGTATTGAAAAGCGCCGTTTGAAACGCCGCGGATCCAAGCAGCGCGAGAAATTGCCGCGGCTGCGTGATCCCCGCCTTCACCGCGATCAAAACGCAGTAAAGCAGCGCATACACGAAAAAGATGCCCACGCCCAAACCGCTTACCGCAAGAAAGGATATCCCTTTTGCATTCTTTTTTATCGCTCGCTTATTCGCTGACATAGAGCTGCAGTCGGTTCAAAAAGGTCTTGTAGCAGTTATCAAAGGTATCCTTACCCGTAAAGTACGGGTCAAAAATTTCATCAATGCCTGTGCCCAGCGACATATTGGGAATGGCGGCTTGGGTGATCCTTTGCGGAAACGCGGTCAGCTGCTTCGCATTCTCTTCCGAAAGCGGTTGAATGGTCACGCGTGTTCCGGAGCCATAGGTGGTGGAAAGCTCATCCACCGCGTTCCGGTATCCCGTCAGGCTGACCGGCGCGTAATAGACCTGCGCTTCCGTATACTTCGAAAAGTTGTTGTTCACCTGGAAGTCAAGGATATGCTTCAGCAGTGCATATGCCTTTTGGGGCATTTTTGTATTGGCGTTCACGCCGCCAAAACAGACAATAGATGCGCAAAGCTCCTCCGGCGCGTTCAGCTTGTGATAGGGCAGGGCGACCATCGGACTGTCTGCCGTCTCAAGGAAGAAGGATTGGTAAAACCGGACATTGTGCATAAATGCATAGTCCTCAACAAAAAAGGAATAATTTCTGACGCCGGCCGCAAAATCGTTTGAGGAGCTCTTTGCATTCAGCGCCGCTCTCTTTTCGGTTTCATCAAAAACCGTTGCCTTCAAAAAGCTGCAGACCGTCTCAATCTCCGCCTTGTCCGCAACGATATCTCCCGTGTTCTTGTCAAAAAGCGTTATGCCGGCCGCATCAAAGAAGGAGTTGACCGGGTCAAGCCTGTTGATTATCAAGGTGTTTGACGCTTTATCCGGCACATTCGCCAAAGCGTTTGCTTCCCTGAGGATCGTATCATAGATGCTGTCTGATGCAGAATATCCCCGTTCCTCCATCAGCTTCTCCGTGGTAAACCCATAGATCAGATTGTAGCTGAACGGAACAAAATACTGCTGATTGCCGATATGTCCCGCGTCCATCAGCGCTGCCGGATAAATGTCGGGATCAAGCTCCTTCATGTAGCTGTCCAGCGGCAGAAACATCCCGCTTTGGGCCAGCTTCCATGCGTCCACTTCGCCCTGCCTGCTGTTATACAGCACCACATCCGGCCCGCCCTTGGCCATCAGCTCCACATTCATCACATCAAACATGGCCTGGTAGGATTCAAAGGTCGTGACCTTCAGCGCGCCGTCGCCCGCCTGCTTCTGAAAGTCCCCGACGGCGTTGACATACAGTGCGTCGCTCTCCACCACATAGACCGAAAGCGTCCCGTCCTCCTGAGCGCCCGGCTGCTTTTCACACCCGCTGAGCACGCAGCAGGCAAGGACGATCATTCCGAGGGTCAGCGCAAGAATCCGTTTTTTCATTTGAATACCTCCAAATCGTTTTTGATCGCGGTTTTGGGGAACAGAATGGAATTGCCCTGCTCGTCCGGCTGGAAAAAATGCGCTTTGTGCATATCGAAGGTCAGGCGCAGGCTGTCGCCCGTCCGCACCGGACATTTGGACGGGAGCTTCGCGATGAGCTGCGTTTGAAAGGCGGTAAAATAGCAAAGCACCTCCGTGCCCATGGGCTCTGCCGCTTCCACCTCCCCGGGGAAGACCGCCGCGCCGTCTGCAGAAGCCGCCTGTTGGCAAAGATCCTCCGGACGGATGCCCAGGATCAGCCTTTTGCCAACATACTCCTCCAGCCCGGCGCTTCGCTCCGCCGGAATGGGGAAGCTGCGTCCCCCGGCGTCTGCCGTAAGGCCGCCGCCCGCCCTGCCGATCTCCACGGGGATAAAGTTCATCTGGGGCGTCCCGATAAACTCCGCCACAAACCGGCAGCACGGAGCGTCGTAAAGCCGCTGCGGGGTGTCCACCTGCAAAATGCGGCCGGCGTTCATCACAACGATCCGGTCCGCCATGGTCATGGCCTCGGTCTGATCGTGCGTGACATAAAGAAAGGTCGCGTCCAGCCGCTTATGGAGCCTTGTGATCTCGGCGCGCATGGTGGTCCGCAGCTTTGCGTCCAGATTGGACAGCGGCTCATCCAGCAGGAACACTGCCGGATCCCGCATCATGGCGCGGCCCCGCTTCCGCCGGAAAGCGCCTCCGGCCTGCGCTGCAGCAGCGGCGCAATGCCCAGCGCCCTTGCGGTCTCGTTGATCTTCCGTTCGATCTGATCCTTGGGCGTTTTGCGGAGCTGAAGCCCAAAGGCCATGTTTTCATAGACCGTCATGTGGGGATAAAGCGCATAGTTCTGAAACACCATGGCGATATCCCGATCCTTCGGCGGAAGCGCATTGGCCAGCCGCCCGCCGATGAAAAGCTCTCCCTGGGAGATCTCCTCCAGTCCCGCGATCATCCGCAGGACCGTAGACTTGCCGCAGCCCGACGGCCCCACCAAAACGATGAATTCCTTATGGGCTACCGCAAGATCAAAGTCATCCACCGCCGTCACGCCGCCGGGGTAACGCTTGCTGATATGCCGCAATAAAACCTCTGCCATATGCCGGAACCACCCCCATTCCAAACTTTATTTCTGCTGTGATACGCCCCGCCGTCAGCCGGCCTCCCCATCCAGCGGGATCAGCCCGCGGGCAAAGGCCAGCGCGCTCTCTTCTGAAATATTGCGTGTCAGCACGCACAAAAACATACCGGTTTTTCCGTCGGTCCAAAGGATCTTGATGGAGTTTCCCTTGATCACCAGCATCGCATCGTTGCCGTTGACCAAAACGCGCTCGATCTGCGCATTTTCCGTGTCAACGCTGAGAACGGGGCCGGATCCTGTGAACAGGGTCAGCATGATAAACTCGCGAAGGGTATCGTCGCCGGCATAGGTCGCATCCTGATAATTGCGGTTGATCTGGGTGTCAACCTCTCTATATCCCTCCGGAAGCCATGTGATCTGATAGTTTGCCAGCGTGGGCTTTTCCGTTTGATCCTCTCGTTCGGAAGGCTCTGTCTCATCCTCTGCACGGTCTGTAAAAGTAAAAATGGCCGCCCTGTCGGTGATCTCGATCACTGTATTCAAAGCCGCCCGCCGGGGATACCCTGCCTTGAGCGGCGAAAACAGACAACAGCTTTTGGAGAACTATGAGGATGCGCTTTTTGCCCTTCCAGGGCGCCCTCCTCCGGTTCGCTTTCCTCCATGGAGGTGTTCCAGGGGACGATGCGCTTATTCCGGCGCAGCCAGTTGCACGCGACGCTCTTCAGGGTGCATACGCCATACATGACCCGCGCGTTTTCCGACAGCGTCTGCAGCGTATCCACATGACGCATCAGCTGGATCAGCGCATCCTGCACCAGATCCTCCGCCGTCTCCTTTTGCTCCGTATAGCGCAGCGCGATCGAATAAAGCAGGACCCGATACTGTGTATAAAAGGCCTCCATGAAGCTCCGGTCAGGCTCGCTCATGGTTTCCGAAAACAGAAGCATACTTTCTTTCCATCCATTCTTTATCATCTCTTGATAGGGGAAGCGATGGCGCGGTTTAGATCTATAGAATAAACAATTGAGCGACCGGTTTTGTTACAGGCAACCGTATTTTTTATTTTATTTTACCAAATTCATTCCCCAATGGCAAGCGTTTCTCTATATAAAAATGATTTCCTGCTCCGAAAGCAGCGTTCCTCTTGGGGACCGGCCAGCAAAAATGGGAGCGCAGCTTTCCCGGCCGGTCTGCTGCGCTCCCGTTTCTGTTTCGCTCTGTTTGGAAGTCGAAATTTCCCAATCCTTTTATAATATTTTGGCAAAGCAAGCGATCTGCTCTCTCTCTGGTGCCGAAGGGCTTTCTCCACTACAGTTCTCAGCTCTGCCCGGAGGGGGAAACCCTGTCTTCGCAGGACAATGCTTTCCACGCTGCTGTGAGCTTTGGCTTATGCGAAGACACCTGTGCAGGGACGGACATCATCACACGGGGCGAGGCTGCGGATCTTCTCTATGCTCTTTTGACCGGGGAATTTACCGTTGCGCCGCCGCCCATTCTGGAGACGGTCCCTCTGAACAATAAAGAGGGCGTCCATCTGAACAGTTATCTGCTGGAACTTCAAAAGATCCCAGAGCCGATCCGGCAGGCATTTGCGGAAAGAGGGTGGCAGTACACCATTGACTATG
>OQVL01000341.1_pt1 | contig 23390 bp, 21 predicted proteins | sample 1691501 | NCBI WGS metagenome assembly OQVL01 (sample SAMN03418253, study PRJEB22391) | human gut metagenome | biome: human-gut; feature: organic feature; material: feces | host: Homo sapiens | place: Tanzania | collected 2013-01 | reverse complement strand
GAAGAATCATCACATCCAGGGAGAGCACATTGATCCAAGTACATCTGGACAGCCGTTTTCATTTCTACACTATCCGGATCTACTGCTTCTATATAATTTTGTGGTTGCCGCAATTTATTACATACCATGATTCCAAGAGTAATAACAAATACTCCCACAGCAATAAGAAGTACAGCAATAATCTTCTTTAAATAACGCTGTTTATAACTACTATCTTTTGATATCTGTATCAGTGTATCTTCCGATTTTTTTTCTACATTAGTTACCTCAATATCTTCACCTGCCAAAAATTCATTTAGACTGATGCCTAATATTTCACATAATTCTAAATACACAGACACATCTGGTAAACAAATCCCACGTTCCCATTTGGAAACTGACTTATCACTCTTACCCAGTTTCTCAGCAAGCTGTTTTTGAGTCATACCAAGTTTTTTTCTTTTTTCTGCAATATAGCTTCCGATTTTCACAAGGTCCATAAATACTTCCCCCTTTCAGAATTATAGTATCTATTTTGTCCCAAAAAGTACACCCCTTAATGGTAGAATCGTATTATATAGGCAGAATCTCATCTAATTTCATAAAAAAATGATAAGATACTATTTCTCTGTTTTCCCATTACCCAGGTTGCATCCTATTACGCTTCCGTATCCGTTTCTACTTTCTGCACCCACTCTTTTCGCATAGCAGCAGCCAGAAAGCATTGAAGCAGTTTCATAGAAAACGCTCCACATTCACCATTTATAATCATTCTTACCGCTTCTCCATGTCTCAATTTGTCTGTTTCTTTGTTACGATAATCATACTTGGAATATCCTAATTCCTCATCCAGTTCTTCATCCAAAGCACCTTCCAAAAGGACAGACATCATGTCACGCATGATGCTATTTACATCGGTACCATCTTTGATGCTGATATCATTATTTTTCAGATAGTCACGCATCATTTCTCTCATTGCTGCTTTTTGTGGGCTGTCTCTTGATTGGAATAGTCCGCTTTAAATGCTCATAATAATCACACTCCTTCCTAAATTTGAGCAAAAGAAAAGCACCTGCATTTGCAGATGCTTAACCTTAATCACGGTGACTTTTCCTTAAAAAATGGAAATGTTTAAGGGAAAAATAAAATACTTAAAGGTATTATTTCATTCTAAAATAGGAAGTGCTCTTTCCTGAGCCTTCACGTTTTAGTTCACCAGATGCGACTAATTTTCTTAGTGAGCCCTCTATAGAGCTGACGCTAAGCGAAGGGCAAAGCTCACGAATATCCTGCTTTGTGAAGCGACCTATTTTGTGTAAGGTTGCTCGTCTGACTGTTTCGAGAGCTGGCAACTTTGTTTCAACAAGTTCAAAACGTTCTTCGAAATCTTTGTATGCAGCAAGAACAGTACCAAGCCAATACTTGATAAATGGCACTGAGTCCTCTGTCCCTTTATGCCAGCCAATCTGGGCCTGACCAAGTGTGTCGTAATACAGATCCTTGTTCTTGGCAATCTTAGCTTCCAATGAAATATACTTGCCAACATAAAAGCCATTTTTGTACAACAAAAGTGTTGTAAGCAAACGGCTCATTCGTCCATTTCCATCATTGAACGGATGGATGCAAAGAAAGTCATGAATGAAGATTGGAATTGCAATCAGAGGTTCAACTTCCATATTTCCAATGACACGATTATATTCCTCACATATTCTATCTAAAGCCTGTGGAGTATCGAATGGAGCAAGTGGAGTGAACAGAGTTTCTACATGGCCATCTGGATAGGTGGCACTAATATAGTTTTGAACACTTTTAGTTCTTCCGGCCATAGGATTATTCATGTGGCTATACAATATTTTGTGGAGCTGTAAAATATAATTCTGTGTGATTGGAATTGCATCAAAGCTTTCGTGAATAATATTCAGAACATCGCGATACCCTACAATTTCCTGCTCATCACGGTTCTTTGGTGTTGTTTTTTCTTCTACAAGCTGCTTGATACGAGTGCTTGTTGTCACAATTCCCTCAATTGCGTTTGATGCCTCGGTGCTTTGTATTTTAGCAATCTCAACCAGTTTTTTTAATTCCTCGGGACGTTGTTTCAGGGACATTTCCTGTTTACCAGCCTCTTTATAAATTGCCGCAATTAAGCTAAGTACATCTGAATCCCACTTTTGCTTCTTGATTTCAGAGTAATTAAAAGTTCTCATTTCCTTCACCTCTGATTATTTCCCTTAAATATTACCACAAAATAAGGGAAACAGTAACGCATTAATGGGATTTTCCCTTAATAGTATGCGTATTATAAGGTAAAGTATGCATGGAATGACGGTATTAGGTTACTATTAGATTAAGAGTCTTACTAGGTACGCAATTTTGTATGCAGCAATACCACCAGTTACGCCGACAACTATTTTTTTATCTTTAAGCTTCATACTGTTTTTTCTCGGATCGGGATCCTAGCTTTAGGCTAAGAAGGTTCATAAACTTTAATCTTAGGCTTTTATTTTAACTTTTTTCTGAGCAAAAGTGAGGCCAAGCTTGTTTTAAATGTAGGTGTCGTTATAAATTGTGGCGAAAAACCCACACGCTTGCGTGTGGAATGAAAGCCACTTTTTTCTATGAAAAACTATATTTCTACTACTTGACATTAGTATAGAACAATATATAGCCTAAACGTTAGGAAGATTGACTGTACTTCCTTGTCGTAAGACGGAAATTTATCTCTAATGTGGTCGTAGGACTCTTTGGTAATGAAAGTCCTGATTCAAACAGATTTATATTTGTAATCCCAAAGCCTGAAAATGGTGTACGATTACAAGCTACACTTGGCAATCAGAACCCCACGGGTTTACCCATGGGAGCAGTCAGATCTATTGATTATGTAAAAATAGGTTATCAAAATTCATCTTTTGTGATATCATACGCCCGTCTTTTATAGACTACAGTTTTTTTCAGCGTTTTGACCATAGAAGATGCGCTATGCTGAAGGGATAAACAATAGTTTAAACCACAGCCTGAACCCGCTGATTGCAGTTGTGGAATGTTGAAAAAAAGGTGCAAATCTCCTCTTAAATTAAAGAGGTGGAAGCATCATGCCTCCATAGCTGTATGGTGAATTATGTCTTTTTTTGTTGCATTAATTGTAATAATATTGTATAAAGGCGCACCAACAACTTTTTTGTTATACTGCCTTGAAGTATTATGTCCTTCTGGGTTGTTAAATTTAAATTTTTAATTTTAAAATTTGGAGTGACTGACATGTCAAGAGTATGCCAGGTTACGGGTAAGCGTCCAGCAGTGGGTAATAACCGTTCTCACGCAAAGAATGCAACTCGTCGTCGTTTCCTCCCAAATCTTCAGACTCATAGATTTTGGGTAGAATCAGAAAACAGATTCGTTAAACTTCGTTTAACTACAAGAGCAATGCGTACTATCGATAAAGTAGGTATTGATGCTGTATTAGCAGATATGCGCGCTAATGGCGTTGAAATTTAAGGAGAAAGCAGATGGCTTCTAAAGGTGGTCGCGAAAAGATTCGCTTAAATTCAAGTGCTGGTACTGGTCATTTCTACACTACTACCAAGAACAAGCGTACAATGCCTGAAAAGATGGAAATCAAAAAGTACGATCCAGTTGTACGTCAGCACGTTGTATACAAGGAAGGTAAGATCAAGTAATTGGTCCTTACTGTTCTGATAAAACCCGGCTCTGCCGGGTTTTTGCGTATTATTAGCCTTAAAATTTGCGAGGTAAAAAATGCCGGAATTACCAGAAGTTGAGGTGACATTAAGGGGGATTGCCCCAGTGCTCAAAAACTCTGTAATCAAAAGCTTTGTCCTGCGTTGTGAAAAATTAAGAACAGAAATTTCTCCAGCGTTTAAAACCCTTAAGGATTTAAAAGTCTTGTCTTATGCAAGACGGGGAAAATATATTGTGATTACGACGTCTAGTGGTTTCATATTGCTGCATTTAGGTATGACTGGTCATTTGGCTGTTTGGGCGCCAAATAAAGCTCCTAATCCAGGTCGCCATGATCACATAGATATTTTGTTAGATAGTGGTTACTTAATTCGCTTTAATGATCAACGTAGGTTTGGTTTATTTGAATGGTATCCGAAGCCACAAGATGTATATGAGTGTAAATGGCTTAAAGTATTAGGGCCAGAACCACTAACCGATAAATTTACAGGGGGTATCCTAAAACAAAGCTTAGCGCGTCGTAAATCACCCATTAAAGAAGTACTGATGAATAGCCATGTATTAGTTGGGGTGGGTAATATATATGCGAGTGAAGTGCTATTTAGGACGAAAATCAATCCGCTAACTCCTGCTTGTAATATATCTCTAGATGATTGTGAGCGTTTAGTGGTAGCGATTAAAGAAATTTTGACGGCTTCAATTGCGTGTGGGGGCACTACAATTAGAGATTTTTCAGGAGCGGATGGTAAGCTTGGCTACTTTGTAGGCAATTTGCAGGTTTATGGGCATGCAGGTGAAGCTTGTCCGCTTTGTGGGACTAAGATTGAACAAAAAACGTTAGGTGGCAGAAGTACATTTTTTTGTCCACATTGCCAACGTTAAACGAACTCTTCCAAAAAAATGCCACTATTAGTAGTTAATAGTGGCTTTGCCTTTATTTTAGGAAATGATTCTTTAGGTAGGATGCAACAGGTTTCGGCACAAAGGCGTCAGGTTGCCCTTGGTGGCGAATAAAGTCGCGCACTAAAGTTGAAGAGATAAAAGCGACATTGCTACTAGCAGGCAAAAGTACAATTTCAAGTTCTGGCATGACCGCTTTATACATCCCGAGTAAGGTCAGTTCAAATTCGCAGTCTATGATGTTACGAACCCCTCGCACTAGGACATCAGCCTTTTTCTCCACTAAGAGATTTATCGTTAGCCCATTATAGCTTTCAACTGTAACATTAGGGATATGCGCTACGCTTTCTTTAGTGAGTGCGGTTCGAGTTTCGATGTTAAGAAGAGGACTTTTGGCGTCACTACTTGAGACAGCGACGATTACATGGTCATATAGCTTTGAGGCGCGATTAATAATATCCATATGGCCAAGGGTAATCGGGTCAAAAGTTCCCGGATACACAGCGATCATTTGGTTACTCCAAGTTAAAATCTGCGCATATTCTATCAAATGATTTCTTTACCATGTTAGTATTTATTTTTTGCATGGCTGATTTATCGTGTACTCTGGTTCGCCATTTGATTTCAGATGGGTTCGGATGCTCTTCTTTTATGCAATCATCGTAAACAGAAACCACATAGTCCAAAAAGTTTCTTGGCCCTACACGCTGAGGGTTATGATGAGCATAAAGCCCAATTACAGGGGTGCCAACTGCGTTAGCCATATGGACGGGGCCACTATCAGGAGCGACGACAAGTGAGGCTTTAGCAATGAGACCTAGCATTTCGCGTAAAGATGTTTGACCAACAAGATTTAGCACTTGTTCCGACTTAACTGTTTGCTCAATTTCATTAGAAATTTCACGCTCTAGGTAGGATGGCCCCCCACAAAGAATTACTTTAAAACCCTTAGTTAGGGCGTAACGCGCTATTTCGACATAACCAATGGTGGTCCAATTTTTATATCTCTTAGAAGTGCAGGGGGCGATAATGAGGGTTTTGTCCTCTGGCTTAATATATTTTTGAGCGACTTTATAATCGTCATCGTCCAAGTGAAAATCCCATTTAGGAGTTAAGTCTTGGCACCCAATTGCGCCGGCAAAAGCCATAAAACCATCAAGTACATGAGGAAAATCTGGGGAGGTAACTTTTTCGTTAGTAAAAAAACGTTGTCCGTCACAGGCTCTAGTTGCATCAAAACCTAGTTTTCTTTCAGCTTTGACACAAAGTGATAGCATGCTCGCACGTAGTGCGCTTTGCATATCAAGAAGACAAGTGAACTTTTGATTATTTAGCTGCTTTTTGACGGCTAAAAAACCTTTTAAACCTGCTTTTTTGTCGTAAGTAACTAAGTTGATTCCCGGGATCTTGCTAAATAAAGTAGCTTCGTTTTTACCTACAAGCCAAGTAATGCTCTCTGGGTTTAGTTCCCTTGCGATACATTGAACCGCTGCTAAAGCGTTGATGCAGTCACCAATGGCAGAAAGGCGAAGAATACAAATTGAGTTACTAGTTGTAGTTTTCATAAGCTGGGGTCCTAAAATTTTTTTTTGAGGCCTAAAGTCCAAATGATGACAATTGATTTAGCGGTCCGGCGTGATATTAGTTATACTATGTTTCAATAGACATTGGCATTTTTTAATACAAAAGCATTTCCATATTGTGGATGCCATGGAATAATTTGCTGCATTCGAAATATCTTGTGGGGGTTTATATGGCACGTGAACTAGAAAAGATTGTTGTTAGGGATAAGAATACCACCTATTGCTACAATCCGTCTATTCTTGGCGATGAAATGACGGCGTCAGATCTTGCTTCAATGTTTGATGTTGATGCTTATCGTAAAGCCAATAAAGTCTTAAAAGTTTTTCGGGGGCGTGGGGAAACATATTTGGTGGCTGATAAAGAAGATCGCCATTTTATTATTCGTCACTATTGGCGTGGCGGTTTTATCGGTAAATATTTAAAGGACAGATTCCTTTCTGTTTTTGGTGATGCGAATCGAGCTGAACAAGAATTTAATATTCTGACAGTTATGCTTAAAATTGGTTTACCTGTACCTAAGCCTGTAGTTTCTCGCATGGTGAAAAATAGTATTTATTGCCGTAATGATATTATTGTTCAAGAAATTCAAGGTGCCCGTAGTTTGTTTGATGCTTTAAGGGATCGAGGCACAGAGGATTTTAAAGAAACCGATGGGCTTACACGTCATATCACTATTGAAGATGAAGAAGTCATTAAAATAGGCCAATGTATTGGGATGATGTTAGCGAGTGGGGTTTACCATAGTGACCTTAACATTCATAATATTTTAATTGATGGGGCTAAGAATCCTTGGATCATTGATTTTGATAAATGTTCTTTGTGTACTATTACGCCACGTCGTTACAAAAAAATTGTCGATAGATTAGTGCGTTCTATAGACAAAGAAAAGATGCTACACAAGGGGCTTAAATGGTCTAATAAGCGTACAGAACTCTTACTAGATGTAATTGCTAAGGCCTTCAATGCTAATGCAGTAAAAAAGGATATCTTAGTTGGCGCATATGCTCAATAACTAGGCCTTTACCTAATTTAGTCGCCTTTTAAATTTAAAGATTTCGTTTGGAAAATACCAAAAGCCGCATATAAATGTGGCTTTTGGTTATCGGCTGACGCAGGATACAACCTGACGTGGATTTGGCTGTGCTCGCTCTAGTCTAGTTTAATAAATTTTTTAATAGTAGCTAACGTTTTAGCGGTAGCTCCACTATTGGCCTCTAAAAATGAAGTGGCCCGATGACACATTTGGTTTCGAAGCTCTTGGTCTTTAAGAAGCTCTAGGAGTTTAGCTGGTAGTTCGTCAAGCTCAATGCATAATGAAGCTTCTTCTTTTTCTAGATCGGCGTAAATTTTTTTGAAATTTCGCACGAATGGACCGCTGACCACGGGGCGATTGCAAGCAATAGCTTCAAGTGGATTATGTCCGCCAATATCGACCAAACTACCTCCCATAAGAACCAATGTAGCACAACCAAAATAAAATGGTAGTTCCCCCATAGAATCACCAAGTAGGATATCGGATTGAGGTGTTAGATCATTTTGGGAGCGTCTACTAGTTTTAAAACCTTTGGCCCGACAAAGTTGGAATACGTGGGCAAAACGTTCCGGGTGACGTGGAATGATAATCAAGAGTAGTTCTGGTAATTCCTTTTTAATCTGTTGGTAGATGCTTAAGACCTGTTCTTCCTCACCTTCATGGGTGCTAGCAACCGCAAGGACAGGTCTGCCTTTTATTAGCCGAGTAAATTGCGCACTTTCACCCTGATATTGTTGGTCCATTTTGACATCAAATTTTAGGGAGCCTGTAGTCTCAATAATCTGAGGCGCAAGATTAAGTGAAGCAAAGTTAGCTGCATCTTGTTTGGATTGACAACAAATATGGGTTAAATGTTGACCTACGGCCACAGTAAAAAGGGCCCCAAGTTTATGGTAACGCGCGGTGGAGCGCTGAGAGAGTCTAGCATTTATCAAAATACATGGAATGTTTTTTTGATGTAGTGCGGACAGTAAGTTGGGCCATAATTCTGTTTCCATGATAATTAGGCCTCTTGGTTTTACTCGGTTAATAAATCTTTTGACGGCACAGACCGAATCGAGTGGCACATAGAGATGGGTTACGTTTTGGGGCATCTTACGATAGAGTTCACGTGCCGTTGTGGTTGCGGTCGTGACTACTATATTAAGGCTAGGGTTTTCAGTAGCTAAGGTCCGAATAAGAGGGATGGCCCCCATGCTTTCCCCAACGCTTACGGTATGAAACCACAAAGGTTTGTGGTAATCAATTTTTGGTACCACACCTAAAAATTCCCACGCTCTGTGGCCATAAGGAGGTTTTTTGCGTCGGCAAAACTGAAATAAGGCGATTATTGGCGCAATGATGGTGGTGGTTACTTTATAAAGTAAGAGCAAAAGCTTTATTTTGAGCATAAATCTGGCCATTTTTCTTGAAGTTTAGTCCAAACAAGTTCTGGTTTAATATGCTTTAAGCAGGCAAAGGTTCCAAATCGACATTCGCGCTTGAAACATGGGTGGCATGGTTCTTCAGATTCAATAATGAGGGCATCGTCGGTTTGTGGAGGAGTGTAGCGAGTACTAGTAGAACCAAAAACAGCTACTAAGCGTGTACCTACAGCAGCGGCAATGTGCATTAAACCGGAATCATTGCAGATAACTAGTTTACAAGCTGATAATAAATCGATGGCTTCTTCGATGGTAGTTTTGCCGGCAATGATACGGACACGCTGTTTAAGAGCTTCAGGTATATGACTTACTACTTCTTCCCCCGTCGCAACATCTTTAGGCGAACCAAAGATCCACACCTCGCTTTCAGAATTGTTTTCTAGATAACGTTGCGCGACATAAGCATAGAATTCAGGTGGCCATTTTTTGGCGGGGCCAAATTCAGCCCCTGGACATAAACCAAGTGGGGCTTTAGTAGAAACTATGTTGAATTTACTAAATAACAACGTAGCAGTAGGTAGTGGTTTAACCGTAAGTTGTGGTCGGAGAATGGTTTTTAGATCGTTTCGATCGTGCATATCTTTTTTAGGATAAGCCAGAGCGCTGTATCTTTCTACTAAAAGAGGGAACCGTTCTTTACCTGTGCGTAGGTCGTTTAACAAAAGATAACGACTTTCACCCTTCCAACCTGTGCGTTTTTTAATGCCTGCAAAAAGTGGAATTAAAGCACTCTTCCAAGAGTTAGGCAAAATAAAAGCCTGATCATAATGGGCTAGTTTAAGACTGCGACCTAACGCCCAACGTCCTTTTAAAGCAAAACTACCATGGCCAATTGGCATCAAAATCGTACGGTCTACTTCTGGCATGCGGTTTAAAACGTCAAGACACCACTTAGGCGCTAAAACATGCAAAGTAGCGTCGGGATATTGTGATTTAAGGGCTTTATAGAGACATTGTGACATGACAAGATCTCCAATCCAAGAAGGGGCTACAACCAAAATACGCATGATAATTTTTCCTGTTAAACGGATAATGCGACGTTTGTCGCTTTGATGGTATTTTAATGTATTTTGGTTAAAAAGATCTTGTTAGAAGAGAGTCTAGGGCTTTAATTTGAAGGATAAAGTCATTTTAGATGAGTTATTCACAGGTATAAACCGAAAAATTTAAAATATTTTTGTGTATAATCTTTTGAAGCTGTTATTATGCTGTGAATAAGTGCGTGTGCAAGTTTGTGGAGTAAAAAAAACGGCATTTTATGCACAAGAATTCACAATGGATTCACAAGAAGAGCACAAAATTGTGAGGCCAAAACTGTGTAAGAATCAAGTTTTGGCCCATGTTAGTAGTTAATTTCCCAAAGAGAAATTGGGCCAAGCTAAAAAGTGGAAATGGCAGGGTATGGTTTGTGTTTAAGTTGTATTTTTCCTGTGATAATTTGTGAATAATTTAGTCCAAAATGTAATTAAAGGTCAAAATAGAATCTTTTTCGCATTAATATTTGGTTGGAACATGATTATTGCTAGTAAAAGCGCTTGAACAGATTATTTTTCGGTCAGAATCGTAATTATTAGGTACAATGTATACAACCTTTTGAAAGTTCCCAGTAGCATGAAAACTGGAGAGAAGAAAGCTTTAAGCTTAAGGATATATTCATGATTATAGTAACAGGTGGTGCCGGTTTTATCGGTAGTAATCTCGTTAAAATGCTTAACGAACGTGGGCATAAAGATGTGGTTGTGGTCGATGATCTAACTGATGGTACAAAGTTTAAGAATATTGTTGATTTAGATATTTTCGATTACATGGATAAAGACACATTCATGGAACGAATTTTAAAGGGTGACAACTTTGTAGAATGGGGCACCATTGAGGGTGTATTCCATGAAGGCGCTTGTTCTTCTACCACCGAATGGAATGGTAAGTTCATAATGGAAGTAAATTATGAATATACAAAGAACTTGTTCCACTACTGTATTGCTCGCCATATTCCGTTTATCTACGCTTCATCTGCTGCAACTTACGGTGGTCGTACCGATAACTTCATTGAAGGTCGTCAATATGAACAGCCGCTCAATGTATATGGTTATACTAAGTTTTTGTTCGATGAGTACATGCGCAGATATTTGCCAAAGCTTACTTCCCCTGTAGTTGGTCTTAAGTACTTTAACGTTTACGGGCCACGTGAAAATCATAAAGGCACAATGGCCAGTGTAGCTTTCCATTTAAATAACCAAGTTTTAAAAGGTGAAAATCCTAAGTTGTTCCAAGGGACTGATGGCTATCCTGACGGTGGGCATATGCGTGACTTTGTTTACGTTGAAGACGTATGTAAAGTTAACCTTTGGTTCTTAGAACATAAGGGGCCATCTGGGGTTTATAACTGTGGTACAGGTAGAGCTGAACCATTTAGTAACATTGCGAAGGCGGTAATTAAGTACCATGGTCATGGGGAAATTGAATATATTCCATTCCCTGATCATTTGCGTGGTCGTTATCAGTCATTTACTCAGGCTGATTTAACTAAGCTTAGAGCTGCAGGATGTGACGTTGAATTTAAGACTGTCGCTGAAGGTGTAGCTGAATATATGAAGTGGCTTAACGAAAAGAAGTAAAATTATTCCATGGTCACTGTATTTTCAACTTATCATTTAAACAAGGCGCTTAGCGTAAGAGACTATCTTAAAGCTCAAGGTATCAACGCAGAGATCGGAAGAACTGGAGTTTCGCATCTAGTGCTTTGCACAGAAGATGAAGCTTTTAAAGCTCGCCGTTTGTTAGCGCAAATCGAGAGCCATGAAGATTATGCCCAAAAAGTGATGGGAGCCTCTTGGGAACAAGAAAGCAGTGATCGTGGTTCAACTCCTATTGTTTGGCCTAATGTCATTCAGCATTTTAAGCAAGTTAAGTTTACTGGGGCTATATTGCTATGCTGTGCGCTAGTTTTTGGTTTGCAGTTAATTTTTGATGGGGGAAACCCTAAGCCTATTTTTGACGCCCTGTCTTTTGATAGTGTCGCTATCATTAGTGGTTTTGAGATTTGGCGGGTGCTAACTCCTGCGATAATGCATGGTTCGTGGCTACACATCATTTTTAATTTAGTGATGTTTAATTTTTTAGCCACTCCTTTAGAGTTACGCCTCGGTTGGGGACGACTTTTAACCATTGTGGTGGCAAGTGCAGCTATAGGTAATATCTTCCAATATTATATTGGGGGACGCGTAGGCAATTTTTACGGGCTCTCTGGAGTCGTATATGGTCTAACCGGTTATTTAGCTGTAATGAGTCGTCGACCTGACTTAGCCCATGGTTTACGGATCATTCCAGGGTTATTCTTAGTCTCGTTGTTGTTCCTAGTTATTTCATTCTTGTTTATGTCTGACATTGCAAGTTATTGCCATTTAGGTGGTTTGTTAGCAGGTTTAGCCGTAGGCGCAATTGACCTAATTAAATTTGCCCAAAATAAAAGTGCTTAGTTAATTTATGGAATTAAATCCAAATTTTGGCTAGGTAATTAACAACCATTAACGTTATAAGGCCACAAGGTTTTTGCAATGTGGCCTTAAAATCAGAGTTTATAAAAACGTTTATTGCACTAAATATTCTGTAAAAATTACGTTTTTCACGATCCGGCGCCCCACACATTCGTCTGTTAGATCGGTAATTTTTTTACGTATTTCAGCTTGGATTGTTTGTCGGTTGGTATTGCCGGCGACAGATTTAGCTTCTTCATATCTTTTAGAGCTTAAGATGGTCACAATGGCGTCACGAAGTAATGGATCGTGTTCTTCAAGTAATGTAATGTCTTTAGAATCGGCAACCGAAATAACGACAGAAACTTTTATATAATTAAGTTTGGTCCCATTGTTACTTAAATTAGTTAAAAAAGGTTTCATTTCATAATAACCGGTTACAGGGAGAGCACTAGCTTCTTCTTCTGTTTTTTCCTTGCTATCACTTGAAGCAACTGCCGGCAACACAGTAGTTAAACTGGCGAAACAAATGCAAGATATCGTGAGCAATTTTGATAAAAATTTAAAGGCCATAAAAAATTCCTGTATTGTTTATGAGCGGTAACTAGTTAGTCTTTAGGGTGGCAATTTTGTGCACTGGCAATAATGGACCAACTGCGTTTACAAGTTTCATAAGTTTGAGTTCATTTTTAGTAAACATATCACTGTCATCATCAAGAGTAATGTAATTATGGCGTAATAACGTTGCATACATAACACGGAAAACAGTTGGTTCGGCAAACTCTGGTGAGTTGTCCGTGATATCAGCTGGTAATTCACGCCCACGCTTGATGGCAAGTTCAATAAATGAAGCTTCATTTAATGTTTTGTCGTCATGAGACATAATTACTTCAACCCCTATAAGATAACGGATTAGGTTTAAGTGAATACATTCACTCAAAATAAAAAGATGTTCTCTTTTGGCTGGGTTTAAAGAGTACAGTCCCTGACTGCAAATAATGTATTCATGGAGCTGCAGAACTTTTAAATAGTTTTTAATAGAGTCGTTGAGGATATCTTCTCTAATTGGACAATATAGCTCATGTCTCAAGAAATAAAAAACGTTTCTAGTGTGGGTTACCACATCTTCGTAGTTAATACTTTTATGTACAAAGATAATGGTTGCAATGAGTGCTGGTAAAGCAAAGAAGTGCAAAATATTATTTCTAAAGTAGGTTAAATAAATAATTTGTTTGGCCGAAGGTGAGGCCACTTCTTCGTCTTGTTGCTTAATAACATGAAATGGATGTAACTCCATAGCTTGTTTAACCATTACGCTGCCAGGGATCTCTGGTAGGGCAATGTTTAAATTGCTATTTTTAAGGAGCATGAGGTAGAAGTTAATTACTTCCGCTAGCTTTTTCAGGGACAATTTATGTTTGCCAACTGAAAGGAGGGCTAAAGCTGATAAATTAAGCCCATTTACGGCGGCTGAAGCGTTGAGGTTCATGATAATTTCGTCAGACAAGAGGTTTACGGTATCATGAAGCCATTCTGGACGCGCGAGGCCATTTTCTTGAATACTGTTACGCCAATTGGGTACGTGTTCACGGAGGAAAGTCGGTAGGGTAATAGGTTCCCCAAAAGTGACGTAACCACGCCCATAGTAACGAAATCTTTTGTAAATATTTAACAAATTCCAGGCGCTTTCTTTTTCTTTTTTGGCGCCTTTTAATTCGTCCATGTAAGCGTTTACTTCCATGACCTTTTCGTAGCCAAGATACATCGGAATAAAGGTTATAGGGCGTTCAATGCCTCGCAACTGAGTTTGAACTGCCATCGCTACAATCCCAGTTCTAGGAGGTAGGGTGCGTCCTGTTCTTGAGCGTCCCCCTTCAATGTAGAACTCCGTGCTGTATCCTTTCATAAAGAGGGTGCTTAAATACTCCCGAAATACTGCTGTATAGAGTTTATCGCCCTTGAACTTACGGCGCATAAAAAAGGCGCCACATTTACGTAAGAATTTACTGATTGGGAAAAAGTTAAGGTTGTTGCCGGCAACTACGTGAGGTACGACTAGACCTTCTTTGGTAAAGACGTATGAAGTTAAAAGGTAATCCATGTGGCTACGGTGGCATGGGATATAAACGATTTCATGCCCTGAGTGGATAAGCTCACGCACTCTTTCGGCTCCATGCACCGATAAGCCTTGATATAGTTTATTCCAAACCAAATGTAAGATGGCCCCAAGGCAACGTATAAGGTGGTAGGAAATATTAGAAACTATTTCATCAAGCATTTGATAGGCTTGATTCTTAATTTCAGTATGATTTTTCCCCGTTTCGCGCATGACTTCATTGATAGCAGCTTCAATATTAGGGGACTCTAAGAGTTCATTGATAAGGGCGGCGCGATTCGGAAGTCTTGGGCCAATAATGTCTTTGTAACGTCGTTCAAAATGTAATCTACAGGCGCGGGCGAGGATGGTCGACGTATCGTGTTGCTTATTAGGGTGAGTGATAAGGCGTTTTAGTTGAATCGGGCCAGAGCAAACCGTCATATTGTCATAACCAAAAAACATTAACCGGAAAAACTTTTTAAAGGCGGTCATTGGTTTATTAACATCATCTCGACAGGTTTCGTTTTCATGGCCTGGGTTTCGAGACCACACGATAGTTACTGGAATGATTTGTAATTGAGTATTGTTTAATTGGCAGTGAGAGATCCAACGAGCAAAGATTTTTTCAAAATGGTAGTCACAAACATTGTTGTTGAAAAACCAATTGACCTTTTTCATATAAGCGGTACGCGGAAAATCTTCGCCTCCAATTTCTAGACGAGAAAAAGGGTTAGGTAAGCCGTTACGTTTGGTAAGTTTTTCTAGGGTAAGTAGATCTGAAATTGAATTTGATTGCATTACGTAGACTACAGGTATGTTCGGATCATAACCTGTGAGTTCTGATTTCACATCATTAGTTCTGGTGCAACATTTCGCAAAATATTTTACTGGCAGATAGAATACTGCTCTTTTTAGTAAAGTAGACCACATACTCACCTTCCTTCAATTAAAGGGAACGCACAGATGACGATAACGCTTGCTCCCGTTGCAATTACATCGGATGTCTCCGGAGTATGGGTGATCATACATTTTTTTTAACGTAAAGTATGTGAGATTTGTGTGATAAATAAAGGATTGGTGTTTTATGAGTCACATCCTTAGCTATTATTTACATTATAAAACAAGTGGCGTATCAAGCTTTCTAAGAAAAATTCTGGTTCAGTGCAAAATCTTGTGGAATTTGACTATTAGGCCGGCGCTACTTTGGTTGGGTAGGACTTCAAATAAAAGATGTTTCTACCCTCTTTCATCTATTAAAAAACACCCTGGTTTGTACAATCAGAAATGTGCTTTGAATAACCTTCTTTGTTTTCATTAGCTTCATCACAGGATAGATAAGCATCTTGAAATTACCGCACTGCTATATCACGCCTATTGTACGTTTTTAGCACGGTAGAAATATAGAGTTGTTGGTTAATGTAAGGTATGCTGTGATGCCATTGTTATTCAGCGATATATACATCGTTATCTCTGGCACATCTGTAAGCTCTAGAAGAGCTTACAGATGTGCCACTTACTAGCATTGATTTCACTAATTCAAAAACTCTTCCTAAGAGTAAATATCTTTTTCTTTTGGTGTTTAACCATATCAAGTGATTGCTTAAGTTAAAGTGATCCTAGAACCTTTAAGTGATAGGCCCTACTTGAGTTATTATTCTTGAGAACGCTTGCTGTAGCTTTTTGTATATCGCTAGCTATATTGTTATGTTGCTGCTTTTGGTTTGTGTTAGCTCTGCTTAAATCCATCACTTTGAGGAAGAAGTATTCATCGTCGGGCAGGCCATAACTCATGCGTCTAGCTGTCTTGATTTTGTTGTTGATGTTCGTTATCACAAAGAAGATCCGAAATAATTTTGATCCTTTCCAAAGCCTTTCTATTTATCGCGAAAGGAATATTGTTGAGACTGCGTTTAGACAATTTAAGGTATTAAATGGTGCAGATAGACTTTACTGTACACAAACATCTTACAAGGGCAAGATTTTTATACATCTCCTAGCTCAAACCCTGAGAATGATGATGTCTGTTTCTGTCACTAAAAATCAAACAGAGGATAATAAGCTACCAAGTGATTCATTAAATAAGCTAATGCTAAAGCTACAAACACTTCAAGCTAGTAGGCCTCTAGGCAGAGGAATCTGGATAGTAAAAGAGATCCCTAAAAAACTAGAGATCTCTTCGATTTACTTGGTATGGCCTACCCAAAAAAGCACGTCAAAAATTAGAAACTATGACAGCGGGAGTTTAGGTTGATCGTGAATCAACATTGAAGGCTTGCACATTATGATAAAAAAGTACACCCCCATTTTTAGGGAAGAACCAAAAAAATTTAACAAGTCCAGCGTGAACTTGTAGAAATCTACGAGAACGACTTTTCAAAGCACAACGCAAAGGTGAACAGCGGGCGCATTCTGATGGTGTTCCGTAGCATCGTTGCTCAACTTGCAAAGCCAAACGAAAAGTTCATGTACGGGGCAGTCCGTGAAGGCGGCAGAGCGCGTGACTTTGAAGAGGCTATTGAATGGCTTGTCTCAGCCGGTATGCTTAATCGTGTCTACAATGTTTCCAAGATGGAGCATCCTCTTTCTGCTTTTGACAAGCTCGATCAATTCAAACTCTTTGTTTTTGACACCGGACTGCTCAAGCACATGGCAGGCATAGACAACAGCGCAATCCTCTTGAAGACTGATTATCAGTTCAAGGGTCCCTTGACCGAAAACCATGTTTTGCAGCAGCTTCGCGGTCAATTTGAGGTTGAGCCACGCTATTTTGCAGACAAGAACAATGAGATCGATTTTGTTCTGCAATATGGCACGGAAATCATTCCCATTGAGGCAAAAGGCGGCGAAGACAAATCCGCACCTTCCTTCAAGAAATATATTGCAGACCATCAACCCGATCACGCTATCCGTTTCTCCAAGCGCGGCTATCGCAAGGACGGGTATATCACCAACCTTCCCTTGTATCTCGCACGAAAAACGAAAGATCTTCTATAATGCACCCCTCACAGCGATTGTGAGGGGCAGTTTTTTGTGGCTAAATCCTCTTCGCCCTTCGTTTCCTCATCGGCAGCAATATCCGGCTCAGCGTCCTCGTTGATATATGACTCTTCCTCTTAGCCCACATCGTTGTAGAAGTCCAGGTCTTCATCCTTCTGCTTTTTGCCTCGGACGAACTTGAAGTAGTAATAACCCGCACCGCCGATGCCAACAATGGCAATTACGCCGATGATCATGCCGACATTGGACTTTTTCTCAGGCTCTTCCGGCTCGATAGGCTCAGCGTCAGGCTCTTTGGCAGGAGGCTCTGGAACAACGCCGGTGCATTCGCTCATGGTAGTCTTGCAAACCGGGCATTCCACATCAATATCACCGACAACAAAGTTTGTAGCTTACTTGGTAGTAACCTTCACGTGGACCACTTTAGCTTGGCGTTTACCAAGCCACCACACCATAAATCTAGTCCATACAAAACATAAGATTGAAAGTAAAACTCTAAATAAACATTGGTCCTTGAACTCTTTAACGCATCCGGCTGCATCTAAATCAGGTTCCACCGGAAATAATTGTGCATCATACTCTAAACTTTCAAAGAAACGTTTTTTAAAAGTTTTCTCTGGTTGCATCGCTTCTTGCGCTCTGCTTTCAAGCCATTTATTACACTCTAAAACGTAAGGCGCACCTTCTTTAGCTTTATAGAGCACGATAACAGGTCGCCCTAAATAATCATTTTCTAGCTTATAAGGTTCCATCGTATAAACGCCCATATCGAGCAAATCATCTACTGTTGGCACTAAGATAAAATAATCACAAACATAAATTGAGAGCAAAGCCAAAAACAGGACCGAAAAAACGCGTAAAAATAAAAGTCTCAGCTTTTTAAAAAAAGGCATGGTGACAGGGCTTGCTTCTGGGCTTACACTTGAAGTAGTTGCTGTTTTTTCTAATTTATCCATAACTATTAAGTTTTAACCTTCTAAACTTTTTCCTACTAATTACCTGCTAATACCATTTAAACCCAAGCCTTCATTCAATCTTTTAGTTTTGGTCTTATTGGTTTCTTTTGTTTTTTGGGGCGTTTGGTTCTTTTAGGGCGTCGCAAACTTACTTAAGCCTTAGCTTGCATAATTTTTAAATTAACTAATTTTACCGATAAATTAGGTAAAAGTCTGCAACTTAGTCCCAAAAGCTAAGCAAAAACATTTTTATGTCACATAAAAAAAATACTAGCTAAATTAAACCTCACACCTATCTGCGCCTTAACTACTAATAAAAACATCTTTATATTCACTTTCACTAAAGCAAAAGGAGCACTTCAGCGCTCCTTTATCCTAATAATTTTAGCGGTTAAACTAAAGATACCATTCGTAAACATAAAGGGACATTATACTAACGTTTGTCTTTAGCTTTTAGCTAGTGCAAGCAACGCCCTCAACCTTAATCATCGAGTAAGATTGATCTAGTCTTGCTAGCCCCCATAGGTTCAGACACAATCCCGTTATCTTGTAATAACTGAGCAATACGAGAAGCTCGGTTATAACCAATATTAAAATGCTGCTGTACTAGTGACACACTGAACTGACGATTCTTAAATTTAAGAGAACGAACAAATTCAACCACATCATCGTAAAGCGCATCGTTTGAATTGCTGCTTGGTACATATTCACCTGGGATAGCAGTTTCTTCAGTTAGTTCCACCTTAGTAACTTCTTCCACGTAATTTGGCCGACCACGCATTCTCCACGCATCAGTAAAGCGGCTGATTTCTTCATCAGAAAGATAACCACCATGGGCACGACGAGTTGAACCAGTCCCATCATTGAATTTAATTAACATGTCGCCACGGCCAAGAAGATTTTCCGCCCCACATTCATCGATAATGATACGTGATTCCATAGCTGATTTAACCTTAAAGGCAATCTGGCTTGGGAAGTTGGCTCTAATAGAACCTCTAATAACTTCCGCACGCGGTGACTGCGTAGCTAAGATTAAATGAATCCCACACGCACGAGCCTTAGCCGCGAGTCTTGAAATCATGCCTTCAATATCGCCACTTTCTTTCTTCATCCCAAGAATCAAGTCAGCAAATTCGTCGATCACAAAAACAATATATGGCATCACATCAAGACCTGGTGCTTCCATATCCATGCTATCGTTTGGATGCCAGAACGGATCTTTGTAAATTACATTTTCTTTCTTGGCATTGCGGATAATTTCATTAAAACCATCAATGTTACGCACTCTAAAGTGAGCTAATAACTTATAACGACGTTCCATTTCCTGTACAGACCAACGAAGTGCACTCACGCTTTCTTTCATGTCGGTAATAACTGGAGTTAAGAGATGTGGAATGTCATGGTATGGCTTAAATTCAAGCATCTTCGGATCGATAAGAATGAGACGCAATTCTTCAGGGGTGTTCTTCATAAGAAGAGACACGAGCATGGTATTGATCCCAACAGACTTACCGGAACCAGTAGTACCAGCCACCATAAGGTGTGGCGCTGAGGCTAAATCGTAAATTACCGGTGCGCCCGTAATGTCACGGCCCAAACAAATTGGCAAGCGCGCTCTAGTATTGATAAATTCACTACCTGACAACAATTCACGGACGTTGATGTTTTGTCTAATCTTGTTTGGAATTTCGATCCCAACGTATGGCACACCTGGAATAACCTCGATAACACGCACCTTAGCTACACACAAAGTACGAGCAATATCAGATTGCATATTTACAATCTTGTTACTCTTACCACTATCTAATTCAAGCATGTAGCGAGTAATAACAGGGCCACATTCATAAAGACGATGGCCACTTACATCACGTGCTACGTGAGCCTTGATCCCAAAATGCTTCATGCATTCGTCGATACTATTGCTCATGTCTTCAAGTTCTTCAACTGGAACTTTAGCCTGCGCCACCGGCGGATTAAAGATGTCTAAACTTGGAAATTTAGAAAGTGGAGTGCCATCATGTTCATATTGACCTTGATGGTAGTTAATCGAATCTGGTAAATCAGCGGTAAAATCAACATAACGCATGCCAGTACCATTACTTACTGGCGCTTGGGCTACATTCGAAGTTTGAGTTGCGTCCTGAGTTTCATGACCTGCAGCGGCATTACTCATCCCCGCCACAAAACCTGAGTTCGGCGCATTATTAAAAGCGCCGTTATTCACGTTTACACTATTGGTAGCATCACGCCCCCCATGTAACCCACGTTCAACCCCTGAGGCCATTGGGGTAAAGTTACCGTGAGGCATTGTTTGCTGTACGTCGTGTTCAATAGATTGCGGATGAATTGCCGCAAAATCAATAACATTTGAACCGTTATCGTTAAGCCCACCTTCAATTACGCTAATAGCAGGTCCTTCCTTGTTTTCCTGTTCTTGAGGCATAAAAGAATTTGGACTATAAAAACCTGTCTTAACCGGTTTAATGCCCGTTGGCGCATTAACGCCTAGTGGCATATCTGGTTCCGGTGTAAAGCCTGGAAGTGGCGCTACAGTTGGAGCCACTACAGGAGTTGCGGTTACCGTTGGAGCTACCCCAACTGGGGTTGTAGCCGGCGCTTTAGGCGCAACACTATTAGTGTTTAGAGCCATAGCCTCTGGATTAACTTTAATAGTCATCTCCGAAGGACGGTTTGGGCTCGGTAAAACATTAGTTGATTGGAACTTGTTCTCTGGGCGGGCCAAGGTCTCAGCCTGAGTGGCGTTAGAAACACTGCTATTAGTTTGGGTAGAGACAGGCTTCTTATTTGGATTACCAAATAACGCAGCACTCATATAGTCAGGTACATCATCATCAGCTACCGCTTCATCAACTGTATCGAAGTTAATTGAAGGTTCAGTGCGTTCTTCTAATACATCTTCTGCTTTTGGAGCCGGCTTAGCTTCTTCACCATAAGCTGAACCAAGACCTGGAATAGTTAAAGAAGCATCATCTTCCTTAGCATTTGAAGTTTTATTAGAGAGCACCATAGTTGAAGCGTACTGTGGACGAGTTTCCCTGTTGTTCTCTTGAGTGCGGTAACTTTCTTGAGCACTTGCCGATCCTACTTGAGTAGTAGCTACAGGAACTTCTTTGTTTTCATTGCGAGCACTAGCTTGCGCGGCCTGCCCATATGGATCGTGGGCAGGATCCTTAGTCATGAAAGGCATTGGTATTGAAGATGGTGCTGGATTATTCGCATCAATGTATGAACTCATTGAAGGAGAAGCTACAGTATAACCTGGGGTATTAGCCTGAGCATGTTCGGAGCTTGTCTTCGCTCCACCAACGTTATTACCGTTAGCAGGCGCTTGTGCCGTGCTAGCAACAGCAGTTGTCGGAGTCTGAGTAGCCCCGCTTTGAGCTTGACTGTTGTCTTCCACATATGGATTTGAAACATATGGTGAAGTATAAGCTGGAGTTGGTTTAGCTTCAGACGTTGCATTAGCCACATTTGCATTAACTTTAGTAACATCTGTCGCAGGAGCCTGATTTACAGGTGCAATCGGTGCAGTTGGTTCGGCTTGAGTATTATTTGACACCACATTAGTCCTAGCTTGGCTTGACACCACCTTGATTGGACAAGGCTGTTCTTCCACTTTACCAACAGGAGCAGCATTATTTACGGAAGTAGCTTCTACTTGTTTTGGTTTACGACCTGTAGCTAAAGACATTACTTTATCAACTAGCCAAAGCACGCAGCCACCAATAAAGCTACATAATGAAACTAAAGAGAAACCAGTAAACAGCGTAAGCCCGACCACAAAAAGAGCCAACATAGCTAAAACGGAGCCGTTGTAGCCTAAGTGATCACGCAGTAACTCTAAAGTAACCGCCCCGAGGTGTCCACCACCCTTACTACTAAAGCTTCCAGAATAAATACAAGCTGAAACCAAGGTACAGGCGGAAATTAACAGTACATTGAGGCCTAAAATCTTAATGGACAATAGATCGTAGTCAATTTCGTACCAACGCTTACTACCGGCTTTGAGGAACATAAAATACCCCAATGCAATCAATAATAGTGGCACGGTAAAAGCGCAAATCCCGAAGTATGAAAACAACACTTCGGATACATGAGCCCCAAATGGCCCAATGGCGTTACGTACGCGCTCAGGATCATTATCCCAATAATTACTGTCAGTAGGTTCGTACGTTAGAAGCGCAAAGAACAACATAACAGCGAGCAGAAGCAAGATAATAAACAACGCATCCTTAATGCGTGATCTTACTGAAGGTCTAAAACTATCGTTTTGCAAAACTATATGCCCTGTAAATAATGCGTTTAAAACTAATAAAAATAAACAATCCGAGCGGATGAACCGCAAAGTCCCAAATCCGCCCGGATGCAAAAAATTACTATACGAGACCGTTTTCGTCGTCGGCATCAACCCCAATGTACATTTCGTTTTCATCGATTACAAGGTTGGTGGTCTGCTTAACTTCTTCCATAACTACATAGGTGTGAGTGTCGCTTACACAAGGCAAACGCAAAATAGTATCACTAAGTAGCTTTCTATAGGCAGACATATCAGATACTCTTGTCTTTAACAAGTAGTCAAAAGCCCCTGAAACTAAGTGACATTCCTGAATCCCAGGCAAGTCTTGCACGGCTTTATTAAAACGATCAAATACATCGTGTGAGTCTTTGTTCAATGAAATTTCAACAAAAACCAACAAAGAAGCCCCAAGCTTCTTTGGATTAAGTCTCGCGTTATACCCAAGGATATAACCACTTCTTTCTAAACGACGAACGCGTTCCAAACATGGAGTTGGGCTTAACCCTACCCTTTTGGAAAGCTCAACATTAGATAAACGGCCATCATTTTGCAGTTCGCGCAAAATATTGCGGTCAATGCGGTCAAGCCCTCGACTTCTGTTGATATCATCAGTATTCTTACTATTAGACTGTATCATGTTTATTCCCGATTTTAACAAGTCCCAAAACCAACTTATGAGACATCTACTCAATGTGACACATTGGCTGCCTTTCGACTTATTTCATTTATTTTTGTTTTTATTTTCAATTATGGCCTTTGGTTTCTTTTTTAAAAGCTAACAAACACCACGCGTCGGCGTCGTTACACGCCTTTACATTTTAACACCTCCACTCCCGTTATGCTCAAATAATTGTGCAAAAGCGCATGGTTGTGAAATTTTTTAATAAATTTGCGTCTATGTATAGCAAGTTATGCTACCTAGGTAGCTT
>OQVL01000340.1_pt1 | contig 23427 bp, 20 predicted proteins | sample 1691501 | NCBI WGS metagenome assembly OQVL01 (sample SAMN03418253, study PRJEB22391) | human gut metagenome | biome: human-gut; feature: organic feature; material: feces | host: Homo sapiens | place: Tanzania | collected 2013-01 | reverse complement strand
ACATAGCGACAATATCAAACGCCATCTCAACCACAACATCCGACTGGGAATCAACATCATCATGCTCCAAGAATGGAATCATAGCAGCTGCAACAGATACTAATTGCTTTGGTGAAACATCTACATAATCAACTTTGCTTGCTGGAACCTCTGTGATTTCTTCTCTATGTCTAACTTTTATTACTTTGTTTACAAATTTTCCATCTTTGTCTATTGGTTCAGATGCTTGTGCTATTATGTATTTATCTTCTTCGTCAGCTGGCATATATTCTACAATATCTGTTAACTTTCCTGTTTCTTTGTCTACTTTTCTATATGGAGTTTCTACAAATCCATATTCATCTATCATAGCAAATGAAGAAAGTGCAGATATAAGTCCAATGTTTGGTCCTTCTGGAGATTCTACTGGGCATAGTCTTCCATAATGTGTATAGTGAATATCACGAACCTCGAATCCAGCTCTTTCTCTTGAAAGTCCTCCTGGTCCTAATGCAGAAATTCTTCTTTTATGTGTAAGCTCTGATAATGGGTTTGTTTGATCCATAAATTGTGATAATTGAGAACTTCCAAAGAATTCTCTTATTGACGATGTTATTGGTTTAGTGTTTATTAATGTTTGAGGTGTTACAGAGTCTAAATCTTGTATTGTCATTCTTTCACGAACAACTCTCTCTAGTCTTGTTAAACCAATTCTAAATTGATTTTGTAATAGTTCTCCAACACATCTAATACGTCTGTTTCCTAAATGGTCTATATCATCAACATTTCCTAGTCCATATTGTAAGTTTAATAAGTAGTTTATTGAAGCTATCATATCTTCTGTTACAATATTCTTTGGTACTAGTTCATATTTTCTTTCATTTATAACTTTTACTAAATCTTTTTCGTCTGTAGTTTCTAAGATATTTTTTAGAACTGCATAATTTACTTTTTCTTTTATATTGATTTCATCGCTATCAACATAAGATTTTAAATCAACTGTTCCATTTCCTATAACTCTAACTTTTTTGTCGTTAACTTTTAAGTCTACAATATTTATTCCTGCATTTTGAATTTCGTTTGCTTGTTCTTCTGAAATAACTGTATCTTTTTCAACAATTACTTCTCCTGTTTCGCTATTGATTATGTCATCAAATGCAACTTGTTTTGCTATTCTTGAGCTTAAGTCTAATTTTTTATTGTATTTATATCTTCCTACTTTTGATAAATCATATCTTCTTGGATCGAAGAATAGGTTATTGAATAAGTTTCTAGCAGCATCAACTGTTGGAAGTTCTCCTGGTCTTAACTTTTTATATATTTCAATAAGTGCTTCTTCGTTTGTTTTAGCTGTATCTTTTGCGATAGTTGCTAAAATTTTATCCTCGTCTCCGAAAAGTGCTGTAATTTGCTCGTCTGTAACTAGTCCAATTGCTCTTAAAAGTGTTGTTACTGGTAATTTTCTTGTTCTATCAATTCTTACATAGAATACATCATTACCATCTGTTTCATATTCAAGCCAAGCACCTCTAATTGGCATAACTGTAGCCTTGTACAATTTTTTACCTGTTTTATCGTAGTCTGATTCATAGTAACATCCTGGTGATCTTACTAATTGGCTTACTACAACTCTTTCTGCACCATTAATTACGAATGTTCCACTATCTGTCATTAATGGGAAATCTCCTAAATAGATTTCTTGTTCTTTAATTTCTCCTGTTTCACGGTTTATAAGTCTTACTTTAACGTGTAATCTTGTTGAATATGTAGTGTCTCTTTCTTTTGCTTCTTCTAGAGAATATTTAGTTTCTTTTTCCATATAATAATCGAAAAATTCTAGAACTAAATTTCCTGTGTAATCTTCAATCGGTGAAATATCTCTTAATACTTCGCCTAGTCCCTCGTTTACGAACCAATCATAAGAATCTTTTTGAACTTGAATTAAGTTTGGTATGTCTATAAAGTCTCCGATTCTTGCGAAAGTCTTTCTTGTTGCTTTTTCGTAATTAATGTCTGTTAACAAAATAAATCAACTCCTTATTTTTTATTCGAGCATAATTTATATCTCAAGAAAGTCCCTCTTAATTTAAAGTGTATTATTAGTTTAAAAATATTCTGCTCTTTAAATATTTTTAAGCTAATACCTTTACTAAAAATTAATTCCTCTTTCTTAATATTTCATTTGCAAAAATAGTGCTTTCCTAAAACGCAACAAAAAAGTGTAGTAATATATTGCTATATTAGGCTATTTAGAGCCATTCTACACTTTTTATTAAGTTACAAATTATTTAACTTTTACTTACACTTTTCACTTTAAAAAAATCACCATTTCTATTTAAATAGTTTACATAGTTTCGTGCTTCACGAATAATATGTGCTTTATTATAATACCATAATTTACTAGTGCTTGTCAAGATTTTTTGTGAAGTTTTTTAAATATTTTTTGTCTTTATTTCAATAGCCAATTTATCAAATTTATTTTCTTTATTCCATCATAGTCTGCATCTAGGTCATTGTCCATTGTTAAAAGAACTTTTGGATAGTGATCTCCTGTTTTTTGTAATGGTTTTAATTCTCTTGCTAGTGTTGTTTCTTCTCTTGTTGTTAAGGCAACTTGGTAGTACACTAGTCCTTCATGATTTTCTGCTACAAAGTCTATTTCCATATCTTCAAGTTTTCCAACATATACCTTATATCCTCTTCTAAGAAGTTCTAGGAATACAATGTTTTCTAACAAATGTCCCATATCTTGGCCAGCCTTTTTGCCTAACAAATAACCTCTTAGTCCTGTATCTACCACATAATATTTATATCCACTTGATAGATTTTCCTTTCCTTTAACATCAAATCTTGGTACCTTATATAATAGAAAACTCTCTATAAATGAAGAAATGTAGTTTTCTACAGTATGGTTGCTTGTGCTTCTGTTCATGCTTGTTAATGTATCACTTATTTTTTTTGTTGTAATTGGACTTCCAATATTGTCAAAAATGTATTTAATTACACTTTCTAAAATTAATTTATCTGTAATCTTATTTCTCATCATTATATCTTTATATACAACCGTTGAAAATACTCCATCTAAATAGCTGTTTATTGTATTTGGTGCTCTTTTAAATAGTTCTATAGTTTGAGGAAATGAACCATATTTTAAGTAGTATAAAAACTTACTTTCTAAGTTTTCTTTATCATCAAATGCTGATAAATATTCCTTAAAAGAAAGTGGCAGCATCTTTATTTCAACATATCTTCCTGATAGCAGTGTTGCAAGCTCCCCTGAAAGAAGATAAGCATTTGAACCAGTTATATACAAATCAACATTTTCCATTATAAATAAGCCATCTACTGCCTTTTGAAATTTTTCTACTGTTTGTACTTCATCTATAAACACATAATTCATTTTGTCTTTTACTAATTTTTTCTTAATATAATTATATAACTCCATATAATCATTGAAGTTATATTCTGGATTTTCTAGATTGATTTTTATTATTTGTTTTTCTTTTATGCCATTTTCCTTTAAGTAATTTATATATATATCAAACAAAGTTGACTTACCACATCTTCTAATTCCTGTTACTATTTTTATTAGCTTTTGGTCTTTAAAATCAATTAGCTGATTGAGATAGTTTGTTCTCTCTATCATATTTCTTCACCTCTTAATAAGATTATAAATTATTTTTAGCAAATAGTCAAGAAGTGTTGGAAAAATATTTCCAACACTTTATATTCTTAGCTTGTGTTGGAAATAATATTATATGTATTTTTTTGTTTTTTTATTCTTGTAGCTTAAATATTCCTGCTTTTATTTTTATTCCTTCATTTTTAAATTTAATTTCATGCTCTGTTTCTATGTTTTCCCAAAAGTCCGGTTCCTCGTTTAGGTTATCTGTTGTTTTAACTACCTCAAAACCCGCTTCTTCAAAGTATTCCAAGCTTTCTCTAAATAGCTCGTCATCATCTGTTTTGAAATATATTTCTCCTTTTGGTGCTAAAAATTGTTTATATTTTTCAAGTTGCCTTGTATGTGTTAGTCTCCTCTTTTTATGTCTTGGCTTTGGCCAAGGGTTACAAAAGTTAATATATATTCTTTCAATATTATCACTTTTATCTAAAATATTGTTTATTTCTTCAATATCATATCTTGTTAAAGCTAAGTTCAAAACTTCTTTATTTTCAAACTCTTCTATTATATTTCTATTTGCCATTCCTAAAATTGCATCTATTAAATCTATTGCAATATAATTTATATTTTGGTTTTGTTTAGCAGCTTTCTTTACAAAAAAGCCCTTTCCACAACCTAATTCTAAATAAATATGATCATTTTCGTTATTAAAAAACTCTTTCCATCTTCCCTTATAATCCTCTGGCTTTTGCACATAAAAGTTACTTGCCAAAAGTTCCTCTTTAGCCCATGGTTTATTTCGAATTCTCATTATTCTTGCTCCTTACTTTTCTATTATAAATTATGTTTTGCAAAAATTCAATTGCATTTTTCAATTTTTTATAGTATATTATAATTAATTGAAAGTGAGGGATTTTATGATTTTAGATGATGTTGTTAAAATTGCTAAAGAAGCTCGAAAAAATGCCTATGTTCCATATTCACATTATTATGTTGGGGCTGCTTTAGTTTGTAAGAACGGCAAAGTTTATTCTGGTTGTAACATTGAAAATGATGGCATAATGTCTATTTGTGCTGAAAGGGTTGCTTTTACTAAGGCTATTTCCGAAGGAGAACGTGATTTTGATTATATTGTTGTTTGCTCTGGACCTGAATTAGATTCTCTTGGAGATTGCTCTCCTTGTGGATATTGCAGACAATTTATGCATGAGTTTGTAGATGAAAATTTCAAGATATACTTATTAGATGGAAATGATGAAGCTCATGTTTACCACATTGATGATTTGCTTCCTCATTCATTTAAATTATAATTAAAAAGGTGGATTGCTCCACCTTTATTTTATTTTACATATTCATTTAATGGTTTAACTCTATAATTTAATTCTCCAAATTTATCTGTTGTAACATATCCTGGAACGCTGTTTATTACATCTGGAATACGGTTAACTATAGATGCACATGTAAGTTCTACTGTTGCAGGTCTTGCAACTACTATTGTTGTATCTGGTTCTCCATATATTGTCCATTCGTTTTTATCATAATCTTCTTTAGAATATACTTTTCCTATACATTCTGTTTCAAGTGTTATTCCTTCTTTTGTTGTTGTTGTAACAACTGCACTCATTCCTGTTGCATCTCCAGCTTTTACTGTCATACCAAGTGTTGAAGAATATATATCTTCTTTATATGTTTGTGGTACTGTTTTTTGTGTTTGTCTTTCAACTGTTAGTCCAAGTTTTGAACATAACCAACCATTTACATTCCACATATATGATGGTAAATAATTTCCTGATTCTATAACTTTTTGTCTTTCTTCATCACTTATTTTATCTACTGAAGCAACTTCTTTTTCAAATGCTTCCATTGTAAGTCCTGAACCATGTGCTTTTGCAAGTGCAATTCCATAATCTTCGACATTATAGCTTGAACTTCCTTTTATTTTTGTAATTTTATGTGTTGAACCAGCTATTGAACTGATTAATTGTCCCCAATAAATATCTTGGTATCCACTACCTGTAATTGTGCAGCCTGTTTGTTTTGCCATATCGTCTAATTCCTTTGTAATGCTTGGATTTGAGTTTGCTGGGTAAAATGCTTCTTCGCATGTTGTAATTGCATTTATTCCAAGTTTTGCACAAAGCATTAATGCATCTCTTACATCAGCTATTAGGCTCATTGTTGTAACTATTGCTATATCTGGTTTTGTTGTCTTTAGCATTTCTTCTGCATTTTCTAAAGCTGTAACTTTAACTCCTTTTTCTTCTCCTCCTATTAATTCTCCTATATCTTTACCTACTACTGCTGGGTTTACGTCTATTGCTCCAACCACTTCTGCTCCTTTTTCATAAACATAACGCATAGTATATACTGCCATTTTTCCTGTACCAAATTGTACTACTTTTACTTTTCTTTCCATAACTTTCCTCCTTCAAAATTTTATACCTAGATTATACACCAAATGATAAAAAATATACAATATTATTTTTGTAAATTTTTGCAATTTTTTTAGCAAATTTATTGACATTTTCGCTAATATATTGCATAATAAAGTATGTTCTTATGTTCGAAAATTCGTTCAAGAGCATATTTTTATTTTTAGGATGTGATTTTTATGTCAAAAGTCGATGTAGTTTTAGGCGCATTTTATGGCGACGAAGGAAAAGGTAAAATTATTGATTACCTATCAAAAGATGCAGATATTGCTGTAAGATTTTCAGGTGGTAGTAATGCTGGTCATTCTATTGAAGTTGATGGCAAAAAGTTTGCTTTTCACTTAATACCTTCTGGTATTTTTAACAAAGGAACATTAGCTGTTATAGGAAATGGAGTTGTTGTTGATCCAAAACTTTTACTTGATGAAATGCACGAATTAGAAGAAAATGGTGTTTCAACAGAAAACCTATATATTAGCGAAAAAGCTCATATCGTTCTACCTTACCACATGGAAATGGATAGACTTCTAGAAGAATGCCGTGGTTCTGGTAAAATAGGAACAACAGCAAGAGGAATTGGCCCTGCATATTGTGATAAACATGAAAGATGTGGAATTAGAGCCGAAGACTTTATTAGTGATAGATTTGAAGAATTATTAACAATTAATGTTAATAACAAGAATAAAATTTTTGAAATGTATGGTCACCCTACATTTGACGCAAAAGATATTTATGAAGAATACAAAAAATATGCTGAAATTTTAAAACCACATATTATAGATACAATAAGCTTATTACACAACGCTTTAGAAAATGGTAAAAAGATTTTATGCGAAGGTGCACAAGCCACTTTATTAGATATAGATTTTGGTAGTTACCCATTTGTTACATCTTCAAACCCTACAATAGGTGGTGTTTGCACAGGTACTGGTATTGGTGCAAAAGATATTGGAGAAGTTTATGGAGTTTCTAAAGCATATTCTTCACGTGTTGGTAGTGGACCATTTGTTACTGAACAAAACAATGAAATTGGTGATACTATAAGAGAACTTGGTCATGAATATGGTGTTACTACAAAGAGACCAAGAAGATGTGGTTGGATAGATTTAGTTGCTTTAAAATATGCTGTTAGATTAAATGGTATTACAGCATTAGCAATTAACCATCTTGATACTATCGGAAAACTTCCAGAATTCAAAGCATGTGTTGCTTATAATCATAACGGAGAAATCACAACAGATTTTACAACAAATATTGATTTCTTAAATAATTGCACAGCCGTTTATGAAGATTTTGAAGGTAACTTTGGCGATATAAGTCATTGCAAAACAAGAAGTGAATTACCTGAAAAAGCTCAAAAATATTTAGCTAGAATTGAAGAAGTTGTTGGTGTTCCTGTTAAATTTATTGGAACAGGTGCCGGCCGTGATGCAATAATTGTTGATTAGACTAAATGCCTCAGTTTAAACTGAGGCACTTTTTTTATTGAAATATTTTTCTGTAATAATCATTATCTAAAATCATTGTTGACATTTTAAATTTTTGATAAATAATTTCGCTTATTTGTTCTACATATCCTTCTGGAATTTCTACTCCCTCGTTAGGTATAAATGTATCTTGTACAGTGCTATATCTTCCTTTATCTGTTATAAAGCTTCTATCTGAGAATATTACTATTTGTTCTTTGTTATTTGATAATATATCATTTCCTATTAAAAGTCTAGAATCATATTCTACTCCAAATAGATTTAATACTGTTGGTAATACATCTAAACTTGAACATACTTTTTCAATCTTTACAGGTTCTTTCATGCTTCCACTCCATATTAGTAGTGGTGTGTGGTGTTTTTCAAAAGTATTGTCTCTTTCATAATTTGAAAGTTCGTTTAGTTCTGATAAAGTTAACCCATATGGATAGTGGTCTGGACTTATTACAATTACTGTATCTTCTAATTTTCCTGCCGCTTCCAAATCTTGAATTAATTTTCCAACTGCTTTATCTAGCTCTATTTGTGTTGCAAGATATGCCCTTGCTTTATGTGAATATGGCAAGTCTTTTACTTGTTCCCAGTTTCTAGCTGCCATGCAATTTCCATTTGTTGTATAATTTAGGTGCCCACTAACTGTCATGTAATATGCTAAAAATTTATCATTATTTATATAGTCTTGGGTTGTAACTTCAATAGTTTCATAATCGCTATTAGGCCAAAGGCTAGTATTCATTCTATCTTCTAAGCCTGTTCCTACTGCCAAATATAAATCATAACCCATTGTTTTAATATATTTATCTCTATGGTAATATGTTGCTGTGTGGTCATGGTATGCATTAGTTGAATATCCAAGTTTTTTAAATACATTTGCATACGAGTATGGCATATAATGATTTTGTACTCTATAAATACTCCAAACTCCTTCTTTTGGAATTAATGAAGTATCTGTTATATATTCTCCATCTGCTGTACTTACTGGAAATAGTGGTGTATAGAAATTATCAAACTGGAAGCCTTCATTATATAATTTGTAAAGGTTAGGTGTAACATCTTCTCTTATTGCAACATTGCTTAAACCTTCTGCAACAAATACTACTAAGTTTTTTCCCTTAAACATTCCTGTATATTCATTTTGCTCTGATGGAATTTGATTTGCAAAATATTCATGCATTTGTTTTATATTTTCATTTATTTCATTTGCGATTAAGTTTTCGAAATCAATATCTGTAATATTATATTTCGTCTCTTCTTTAATTGCATCTTCAGGGAGCGAATTCACTTCAATTGAAATATTTTCTTCAAATCCGAAAATCAAACGTTCTAAATCTAGTTTCATTGTAGTAAATATACCCATTCTGTTTGCTGTAACTTTTGGTACGTGTACATTATAGTATAAGTTTTTGTTTGAATTTATACCTTTTGTATTAATTGTATTTATGCAAAGAATTCCTATTCCATATACTACTACTATACTAAACAATTTTATTAGTATATTTTGCTTAGTGTCTTTTTCAAGCTTTAAAACTTTAGTTTTATGTAGTATTATTAGTACAATAACTGGTAAGAAAATTAGTACAAGACCAATCCAGTTTTGTGCCATTTCATCTAAGATTGTGGTCATAAATTCTGTAACTTGCCCGCCATTTACAATTGAGTAAAATGATAATATTGCTTCATAAATTTTGTAATATACAAGCTGTGCTCCTCCAACAAAGCATAGTCCAATTGTTAAAATATATGAAGTTACAACATTTACTTTTCTTTTAAATATTGAAGTTAATAAACTTAAAAAAATTGCAAATGGAGATGATAAAAGTATTATCATTATCGCTGTTTTAGGAAAAGCTCCAAAAATAAGCCTTGAAAGGACTAATTCTTCATATATTATAAACGCTAGCCAGTATATTAATTCTTTTATTGTTTTATTGTTTTCTACATTATCTTCCATAAATTCACCTATGGTGTATTATACACCATAGGTGATGTTTTTTACAAGTAAAACTTGTATATTTTCTCTTGTATTCAAGTAACATTTTATGATATTATATAGCAAAGGAGTGGTGTTATGCTTTCTCGAACTAAACGTAAAAAATCTATAAAGAATTTAAAAAAATTTAAAAAGGCTAAATTTAATTATGCCAAATTTGTTAAAAAATATTACATAGAAAAAGGTGAAGCATATATTTCTGCCAAGGTTAATTCTATTGATGATATTATTTCAAAATATTCTACTAAAGATTATGAATGGATCAACCCAGAATTTGCAAGCTATATTGAAGAAAGTGCTTATTATATTCCCCTTGAAGAAAGTATTACTATTGAAATTTGTGGTGGTAATTTTTCTGAAGAAGAAAAAGATATGATTAAAAGAGTTATTAAAGATTACTTTGGTTTAAAACTTGGAGATAAATTTTTAGATTTAGATATTAACAAGCATAAATCATTTATACTATTTTTATTTGGTATTATTAGTTTGGGTGTATTTGCAATTTTAAGTAACTTTTCTATTATCACTGCTGTCAATGAACTTTTTTTATTACTATTCTGGTTCTTCCTTTGGGAGTATGCCGATTTAGGTTGGCTTGCACGTAGTAATTTACGTTTAGAACAAATTGAAGCTGGTCAGCTTTCTACTGCAAAAATTGTTTTCTTAGATGAATAATTTTAAAAACCATATAAAAATGTCCACAATTTATCCACAGATAGTGGATAAATTATGGTTTGTTTTTTTATTTTAATTTTATTAAAACTGCTATACTTTCTATCATTTCAATTACACCTGTAATTAATAAGAATAAACCTGCTATAACTGTTACTGAGAAAACTGTTGTAAGTGGTTGAACTAACATATATACACCTAATGCTAATGTTAAAACTCCTGAAATTAGTACCCATACCCAGCTTTTTTCATCAACACTTTTTACACTAATTGAAAATTGTATTTTAATTATACTCTTTATAATTATCCAAACAGCTGCAATACCTACAAGAATAGCTGCAATTAAATGTGCATTAATTAAAACAACAAGTGCGGCAATTATTTCTACCATTCCCTCAACAAGTGCATTGCTATACAATTTTTGATCTTTTTCCATTGCTATATAAAGTATTACACTATAAGCTCCATCAATTAGTAAACATACTCCTAAGATTGTCATTATAGAACTTAACATAGTTTCTGGTTTTACCATTAATAATATTCCTATGAAAATCATAATTACTGCACTAAGTATTGAACGTCTTTCGTATTTTTTTACATATTCTAGTATCATTTTTTCTCACCTCTTTTCTTTAGTTTATCTTTTAATAAATTTATTTTAGTATAAAATTTTGAGCTAAAATTAAATAACCAATTTATAACTGGGTTGTATGTAATATACATCTCATTTATAAATTCCATAAATACTGGGTTAAATCCTTTTTTAAATTTATATACTCCGGTATTGTGGGTCATTTTCACTTTTAAAACCTGATACTCCTCTAAAGTCATACCAATTGCATTTTTCTTCCATTGCCCATTTTATCATTTCCCATTGTATTAAATAGTTTGGCATTAGGTTTCTGTGTTTATTTGAACTACCTCCATATAAGTACCAAACTTTATCTCCATAATATATTGGAAGTGTTGCAGCTATTGGTTCTCCTTCATATTCTGCAATATAAACTCTTGCATGTTCCTCTCCCATTTCATCATAAATCTTTTGGAAATATGATAATGGTCTTATGAAGAAATCATCTCTTGAGCCGGTTGTTTTCATTATATCATAAAATATAGATAAATCATCTCTTGTTCCAATTCTTACTTTTACACCTTTTCTTCCTGCTAGTCTAATGTTATATCTTGTTTTTGATTCAAATGATTGCAAAAGTTCTTCTTCTGTTTTATTTCTTAAATCTAACCTAAATACATATTTGGGTTGTAAAACTTGGCTTATGTCTTTTATGTTTTTCTTTGTTTTATATCCAAGTTCTGTTATTATGTTCTTAAACTCTTCATCACTTGCCAAAACATCTGGGTCTAGTCTAAATATAAATGCTCTATATTTTTTTGCTATTTCTCCGTGCTTTTTTTGTAAGTTCTTTAAGTGTTTCCTTATCATGTGGGTCACACACAAAGCCTCTTGGTGCATACATTATATGTCTATTTATTACTGGCACCTTTCTAAGTAAAAGGCTCATTGTTCCCTTTATATTGCCAGATTTATCTTTTACTATTATGAATTCTTTTTTCCATTCTGTTTTTACTGCTGCCCATTCTGGTGTTTGCATAAAATTTGTTTTTGGGTTTGTTTGTAAAAATTCTTTTAATTCTGTATCCATGTTTTCTCCTCTTTTTATTTAAATATCGTATCTACTTAATATTTGTGCAGGTGTCTTTTTTACAACATTATGTACTGGAAGTAGACCTACTATCAAATTAAATGCATATATAAAAATAATTGTTGCTATTATTGACCATGTATTTACTAGGAAAAAGTTTGAAAAATATGCCATTTGTGATAGTGTTTTTAAAATATATACCATTAATAATATTCCTGGTATGCTAGCAAGAGTTGTTATTGCAATTGTTTCTCCAGCAAACATTTTATATATATCCATTTTCTTTATTCCTATTGCTCTTAGTATTCCTATCTCCTTTATCCTTGATAAGAAAGATGATCGTATCATTAAGAATATTTCAACAAGTGATATTGCAAGAATAATTGCTGAAACTATTAAGCTTGTTTTCATACTTTCTCTTTTTTGCCTTAAGAAGTCTTTTTTACTATTTTCATATGTATCTATAATATTTAAGTCTAAGCTTCTAAAGTCACTTAATACTTTATCTTTGTCTTTTGTATATATCATAAATTCTTTTCTTTCGCCTATCAACTTATATTTTACAGTATTATTATTTACCAAATAAGTGTCTATGTTTTCTTGGCTATCATAATAGCCTACTACTGTAAGTTTTGTATCATTTACTGTAACTGGTATTGTTTTATTTAATTTCATATCATATTTGTGTGAAATATTTACAATTACCTCATAGTCATTCTCTGGGAAACGACCTTTTTCTAATGTTATTTTATCATCGAATAGTTTGTAATCCAATATTTGTGTAATATCTGTTTCTTCGTTGTCATTATATACAAAAGAGGTTCCTATATCCATTATATTATCATCTGAATTTCTTGCATTTTGCACAATGTTTATTAGCATTGCTGGACTTGCATATATTGATGGGGTTAAAAGATCTACTATTCCAACTACTGTGAATTCCCCAACATTATTTAATTTAAATGTTCTACCTATCATATCTTCTGGTTTTAATATTCCCATCATTTTGAAAAGTGATATGTCTTGTTCTATTTGTTTTTGAATTACCATTTTATCAAGTACTAGCTGTCTATCATTTTCTGGCATTGTTCCACTTATTAAGTTTTCACTATTTATCATGTCTGTACTTGAAATTGAACCAGTAATATAAATATTCATTCTACTTGATTGATAATAATCATTTGGGTTAAACTCAAATGATATAATTGAGCTTCCTGGCAATATGTAATTAACATTTTCATTTTGCTCTAATAACCTATATTGTTCAACACTCATATTTGGTTGTTTTATTTTCAAATAATTACTATTGCATTGTACAAAATCTGCATCTTTTATAGTTAGAGTTGCACAAATGCTACTTACAGCATACATTATAAACATTGCTGAAATAAAAAAACCTATAAGTAATATCTTTTTCAATATAGAAAAATCAAACACCTTCCTAAAACCATTAATTAGAAGAGTTACAGGATTTAATATTGATGAGTATCTCTTTTTTACGTTCTTATCTACTATTTTGTCAAAGTCAAATTTATATTTTTCTAATTCTTGTTTGCTTAATTTTTTGTAATGTTCATCTACCATCTCAAGCCCAGAATTATCGTCTATTACTTCTATCTTTTCATTTTTGTTTGATTTTATATAAATATTTCCATTTTTTAATACAATGTTTATATTTATTGGTTGTTTTTCATCTGAATATATATTTATATCTGTATTTTCTTTTTCAAGTTTTTGGTGTTCTTTAAAATCCTTTAAGTAAAATTTGTTTTCTATTCTATAATCTAATTCGTTTTCATGCTTGTTTTCATAGTCTTTTACAATACTTCCATCTTGTATTTCTATAATTCTACTTGCATAGAATTCTGCTAAATCTTTTTCATGTGTTACTAATATTACTAGTTTTTCTTTTGATATAGCTTTTATAATGTTCATTACTTCTAGTGAATTTTTGCTATCTAGGTTTCCTGTTGGTTCATCTGCTAAGATTATATCTGGTGCTTTTGCTATTGCTCTTGCTATGCCTACTCTCTGCCTTTCTCCTCCTGATAACATTCCTGCTAATCTATTTTTATATCTGTACATTCCAACTTTTTCAAGGCAATAATATACTCTCTTTTTTATTTCTTCCTTGTTTTTTATTCCAAGCATTCTTAAAACTAGAGCAACATTATCATATACACTCATGTTCTCCATTAATTTATAATCTTGGAAAATATAGCCTATATTTAAATTACGTATTTTATCGACTTTACCTGTAAACTTTGATGATATTTTTTTGCCATTTATAAATATTTTTCCTTTTTGTACTTTATCTAAGCCACCTATTGCGTTTAATAAAGTAGTTTTACCTGAACCGCTTGGTCCTAGAAGCGCAACAAGTCCAGTGTTTTCCATATTGAGTGAGATGTTATTTATAACATGAATTTGATTTTTTCTATGTCTGTTAAAGTATTTGTTTACTTTTGAAATCTCAATCATTGTTACACCTCCTCGTTGTATGTTTTAATACTTGAATCTTTAAACAATTTTCTAGCATATTTTAGGCTTATTATATATGACATTGCCATTAATACTACATATAAGATAACATAATCTTTTATTTTTAAATAGTCTACTATTGTTTGTATAAAGCCTAAGTTTATAAGGTGCTTTGCCTGTAGTACAACTACTGATAAAGAAATTATAAATGCTAAATTTTCTACAACAAGTAATTCTATTATTAATAGTTGCTTACATATTTTTCTTGTTGCTCCAAGCATTCTTATTATTGCAAAATATGTATTACGTGATTTTAGAATAACTTTTATTATAAAATATGTTATGAAAAATAGTGTTACTATTAGTACTATTGTTGCAATTGTTTGGAATATTTCAACTAGTTGTGACTGTCCTACTTTTACCATAGTATCTTTTATGATTAATGTTTTATATCCCAAGTTTTCAAGTTCTAAAGCTGTATTTCTTAAAAGAGCCATATCTTTAATAAATACACTTGATTGGTATGAAGGTTTATCAAATAATTTGTTGTAATCTTCTGGATTTATGTATATTGTGCCATTGCTCATTTCATATTCCCCACCAACTAAAGACTTCATATTATATTTTGTATATGTTCTTGCTATTGTTAGTTCTATTTCTTTTTGGTAATATAAATTATTTACTTCAATTTTTATAGGTTTATTTCTGCATGAACCACTTGGTACTTCATAGTTTAAATCATTACTTACATATGCCTTTCCAACAGGTACATTTTCGCTTGTTCTTACTGTGAAATATGGGTTAAATAAAGTTGATTCATAGTACTTACCTTGGAATAATACTTTTATCTGGCTATATGTTTGGTTTATTTGAAATCTCATTTTATTTAGTATAGCATCACTTACATATATATTTGAATTTCCATAATAATCATTTGAATTTGTAAAATACTTTATTCCTACTACTTGCATTTTCACATCTTTATTCATAGTTCCAGTGTACAAATCTACTAGGTATAGTGTTGCATTTTCTAGCCTATTAACTAAAGCTTGTATGTAATAATCATCTTTATGTCCTTCAACTATAATTTCGTTATCATTCTCTGGCATCCTTCCAACATCTAACTTTCCCTTGAATCCTTTAATGCTAGTTGCTCTTCCATATATACTAAAATATTCATTATCTCCTAGGTCTACACCTGTATCTAATAATGCATCATCTTTTACTATGTAATCTATGTTTTCTATGTTTTCTAATTTAGCATATTCTTCTTCGCTAAATGGCAAGCCATCTTTCTTTTTTATTACTATTCTATTTTCACTGCAATTCTGAAATATATAGTTTTCTCCTTCTCTTTCTGCAAGGTGCTTTTGCTTTCTGCTATTAGCATATTGTGCTATTATCGCAGATGTCATGAACATAAACACAAGAAATAGCAAAGCAAATTTTGTTTTTATGTTAAATGTATTTCTAATTCCTAATCTCAATCTATTAAACAAAGTAATGTTCTTATATTCAACTTCATTGGCTTTTTTCGTGTTTTTTGTTTCTTTAATTTTCTTATCTTCAATTATTCTACCATCATGCATTGTAATTTTTCTTGTTACATATTTTTCAATTTGTTCATAATTGTGTGTAACAATTACTACCAACTTATCTTTTGCAATTTCACTAAGTAGTTTTATTGTGCTTTCTGCAGCTTCTTTATCCAAATTTCCTGTTGGTTCGTCTGCAATTATTATTGGGGTTTCTTTTGCCAAGGCTCTAGCTATTGCCACTCTTTGCTTTTGGCCTCCAGATAATTTAGATACTTTTGTGTTCTTAAATTTATACAAATCTACTTTTTTTATTAGTTCAAGAACTTGCTTTTTTATCTTTCGCTTTTTATATCCATTTAATAAAAGCACAAGTTCAATATTTTGATAAACTGTATAACTATTTACTAAATTGAATGTTTGAAAAATGTTGCCTATGTATTTTCTTCTAAAATCTTCAAAATCTTTGTCGCTATAATGGCTAGTTTCTTTGCCATTTATGTACATTTCCCCTTCTTCATAGGTATCTAAACCACTAATTACATTAAGTAAAGTAGACTTTCCACTTCCTGATTCACCTGTAATTGCGACAAATTCACCAATATCAAGTTTTAGGTTTACTTTTGAAAAACCAGTTGCTATAACACCTTTGTTATAATAAAACTTAGAAACATTTTTTAATTCTAACAATTTATATCCCCCTAATTTTATATGTTTTTTAACATATCATACAACTTATGTATTGGTAACCCCATTATTGTAAAGAAGTTTCCTTCAGTTTTTTCTATGTGTACTCCAAATGCACTTTGTGCTGCATAACCTCCTGCTTTATCATATGGTTTATCCTTATCTACCCAAGCTTCTATTTCCTCTTCTGTCATCTTTTTGAAATATACATCTGCTATATCATAATCTAGTTGTTCTTTGTATTCTCCATTTTTTTCTGAAATTACGCAAATACTTGTAATTACTTGATGTTTTTTTTCATTTAAATCTTGTAACATTTCAATTGCTTGTTCTCTTGTATGTGGTTTGCCATATATTTTGTCTCCTTCAATTACCATTGTATCTGAACCTATAACTGCTCTATCTCCTTCATTTGCTGTTTCATCAAATACAGATTTTGCTTTAATATGTGCAAGCCTTTTTGATTGTTCTTCTATGCTAAGTCCATCTTTAAAAGTTTCATCACTGTTGCTTGGTTTTATATCAAATTTTAACCCCATCATTTCTAATAATTCTCTCCTTCTAGGAGATTCAGATGCTAAAATTATTTTCATTTCAAATCTCATTCCTTTCGCGAGGTTATTATATCATAAAGTGTTATAAAAAAACAAGGCAAAGCAAACTTTTTTTGCTTTGCCTTTATATCTATGTTACGAAAGGGGTTATGGCAAGTTTACATGCCCGTTTTTGGTAGTTTCATCACCTCCTTTTCTGTTTTTATTTCTGTATGAGATGTTTTTTCTGGAGGTTTTACTTCTTCTGTTTTATCTTGTTTTACTTCTTCATTATTTTTTATTTGGTCAACTTCTAATTCTGTTTTTGGAGTTTCGTTTTCTGGTATTTCATCTTTTTGCAGATTGTTTACTTTTACTGTTGTTTCTTCATTTAATCTCAAGTCTATTTCAATTACTTTTTCATACATTTCATATCCTTCTAGGGTTTCAACTTCTCGTATGTAGTATTTCCCTGGTAATAGATTTTCTATTACAATCTTGCCTTGTTCATCTGTTATTAAGTTTGCATATATTACTTCTTGTTTTTCATTTAGAAGCTCAAATTTTACACCTGGCAAAATATTTTTTGTTTCCTGGTCTTGTTTTATTATTATAATTTTGCTAGAGTTTTCAAAATAATATTCTGTTTTTGTTCCTGTTCCATCTTCATATATACTTCCTGTTGTTGCTACATTTTGAAGTCTATGATTTTCTGGAGAACCAACATATATGGGTTTAGTTGCAACCTTTCCTTTTGCCTCTATTGTAAAGTTTCCGTTTTTGTTTAAATTTTGAATTGGAATTAGAATTTTGAAGCTCTCATTACTTTCAAAAGAGTCTATTTCATTGTTATTTGTATCTGTAATTTTTATTCCTTCTACAATATCTCCAGATAGGCTTATACTGTAGTTTTTAATTCCAGCTGAAGCAGTTACTGTGAATGTTTTTGAAACATATTTGTTATCAATTAAATCGGTTTGCCATGAGGCTTTGTCTGCACTTATTTTTAATGTACTACTTGGTTTTACTTCATTACCATTTCTTGCTTTATTTACTATTTGTTTTAAAGCATTCAATGTTCTTTCTCCGCCTTCTGCATCTCCTGCTTTATAGCTATCTAAATCTCTGCCATATACTGCACAATATACTGCGTGCCTCGTTGCTAAATATGCTTCTTCTTTTGTTTTACACCCTAATTCTTCTGGAGTTTTATATGGATATCCATTTACTATTGTTCTCCAAATTTCCATGTTTGTTAATTCATTATCAATATTTACTTCATATGAAAAATTTTCAGTTGCTCCATCTCTTTCTAAATTTAGGCAATATACAGGGTGTTCTACTCCATTTTCAGTGTATGCTAGTGGAATACATACTAAATCTATTCCATTCCTCTTTAGTAAATTTCCATAACGTGTTTTTCCATATATTGTTACTTTTTCGCTTGTTGCTAAGCTAATGCATGGCAAGACTATATTGCTAAGCATTATAACTAGCATTATAAAAACTATATTTCTAATTTTTTTCATTTAAATATTCCTTTCTTTTTATATTTTTTCTATTGCTTGTACGCAAAGTCTTTTATTTGGTCTATTTCTTACACATGTTATTAATGTAATTCTATTATCTTCTGTTTCTTCTAAGTATGACCAATCTGTTTCATCAATTATAGTTGATAAAACTATTTCATACACTTTTGTTCCATATTGTGTTTTATAATATATTTCATCTCCAAGTTTTAAATCTTTAACTTTTTCAAAATAATTAATTGGATAGCCGCCTGTTATGGGCTGCTAAGCCTATATTGCCTTTCCAAAACGCTGTTTTAGTAAAATGTCCTACGTATTTTTCCATAACTTCTTGTGTTGTATCTTGTGCAATTGGAGCAATTAAATCAATTTTTGGTATTTCAATTTGCCATAGCTCTAAATTTGCATAATTTATATTAAGGAAGGTTTCAAAGTTTGTATCTTTATCCACTTCTAGTGTTTCTTCTATTTCTGTTTCTTTGCTTATTTCTTCTGTTAATTTTCCATTTTGCAAGCTTTCATATGCTAAGTTTACAGTAGTTAATATAAACACTACTAAAACTGTTATTATTAAGCCCACAGTAAGTCTTGTGTAATTTCTTATACACCTCACCTCTTTTCACTATTAAATTCTGTTTTCTTTTTTGGAATTTTCAAGAATAAAAGAACTTTATTCTATCCTTAGAAATTATTTTGAAATTGCTTTCGCAATTAAAGACATAATTATTCTAGCACACTTTTTTCTATTTGTAAAGAAAAATCGTTCGACAAAATTCGACACAATATGCCATTTTAAACACGAAGCTGATGTTTGCTTCGTGTTTTATATGTATTATTTAATTCTTGTATATTCATCAAGGTTTGGGAAAAATAAGTCTGTTTCTGTTACGTTGTTCACTTCTGTTGAGAAGTAGTAAACAGTATCTGCTGGCTCATGTTTTTTTAGGTCTTCCTTCTTTGTTGCTTTTACTTTAAAGTAAGTTCCTTTATCAAGCCAAAATTCAAATTCTTCTCCATCTTGAACTTTGTTAATGTCTTTACATACATAGTAACATTCTTTATCTCCTAATTTTTCGCTACGTATTTTCCAAGTAAATACTGCTACTATCTTATCTTTAAATGACATATTCTCATAAATTCCATCTGTTAGATAGTCTTCGCTATACATAGGTTCCCCATTATATTCATGATAAGTTTTATTAGTAAGATTAATTATGTAGCTTGAGTTCTCATTTCTATAGTAGCACACATTAGAGTCATCTCCATATTTACCACCTATTGAATTTGACACAGTTTTACCATCTGTTGCAAATGCATAAACGTAATGAGAGTCTGCCCAAAATGTTTTGTAATTTGTTATTTTACTATTTGCTTCAACATTTTTTATTATCCTATTAATTAAGCAAATTTTTCTTGCGAATACGGCAACAATAACCAATAAAACTACCAAAACAATACATATAACAGCCTTCTTCTTACTCATGCCTTCACCCCCTTTATTTATTTATAATAATATATCACATAATAAAATTTTATACAATAGTAAAAATACTTTCTTTAAATTTTTTCGACCAAAAACAACAAAAATCGTTCGTCAATTTTTTACATTTTTCGACAAACGATTTTTTTATTCTCTTTCTTCTTCATTCTGCCTTATATCTACATAAGCCTGTTTTGCATATTCTTGTGCTACTTGGTTAGTTTTTTCTGTTAGTGATTCATCTCTTAATTCTTCCCTAATGCTTCTTTTTGGTGCTGTTTCCCCTGTTGTAAGAGCTTGGGTTTGTTTTTTGTTCTTGTCTGCTAAAAATTCCTGTATTGTATAATATCCTCTATCTATTAAACTCATTTTTAAGTCTGATTTTCCTCGTGCTTGTTTTAGAACCTTTCCTGTTTCTTTTGCTGATTTATACATTGCTACTTGCTCACTTAAGCTTAAATCACTCTTTTTTAAATTTTTTAAATCATACTCTACCTCTGGAGTGTTTGGTGGAAGTTCTATTCTTTTATTTGTGTTGTTTGCATTTTTACATAATTCTAAATAATTTCTAAGCTGTTCTTCATTTTCACTAAGTGCCCTTACTATTTTCATATCGTATGGGTAATTTGTAATATTACTTAAATTATATTTTTCGTGTATTTCATGTACTTCATTATCTTCTGGTTCTAAGTTTAGCTGTGTTACACTATTTACACCATCTAAAGTAGAAATAACATCTATGCTTTCTGGATTAATTACAACTTTTTCTACGGTCTTGCTCATTTTTCCTCCATCTCTTTTGTTAAAAACATAATACTTCTATTTATAAGTGTAGCATATTAAAAAATTTTTTTCAATATTTTTTACTCTTTTTGTTGACTTTTTTTGTTTTCTTATATATTATTAGCATGTGATGGAGGTGTTTTAAAATGTTATCTGATATTGAAATTGCACGGAAATGCTGAAATGTTTGATATTGAAAAGATAGCAAAAGAAATTGGTATTGATAAGCAATTTTTAGAGCCTTATGGAAATTATAAAGCAAAAATTGATTTAAATATGCTAAATAATTTAAATAAAAAAAGTGGCAAGTTAATTCTTGTTACTGCTATTAACCCAACTCCTGCAGGAGAGGGGAAAACCACTACTACAATAGGTTTAGCAGACAGCCTAAAGAAGCTTGGAAAGAAAACAGTAGTTGCCTTAAGAGAGCCCTCTTTAGGACCTGTTTTTGGAATCAAAGGTGGTGCCGCTGGTGGTGGGTATGCCCAAGTTGTACCAATGGAAGATATAAACTTGCATTTTACTGGTGATTTTCATGCTATTGGTGCTGCAAATAACTTGCTTGCAGCAATGATAGATAACCATATTTTCCAAGGTAATAGCTTAAATATTGACCCTAATAAAATCACCTGGAAAAGATGTGTAGATATGAATGATCGTCAACTTAGATTTGTTGAAGATGGCCTTGGTGGTGGAAAAAATGGAGTTCCTCGTAAAGATGGATTTGATATTACTGTTGCATCTGAAATAATGGCTGTTTTTTGCTTAGCTTCTTCTTTGGAAGATTTAAAAGAACGTTTATCTCGTTTAATTATTGGATATACCTTTGATAATAAACCTGTTACAGCAGGAGATTTAAAGGCACAAGGAGCAATGACAGCACTTTTAAAAGATGCTTTAAAACCTAATTTAGTACAAACCTTAGAACACACCCCAGCCATTGTACATGGTGGACCATTTGCTAATATTGCACATGGATGTAACTCAGTTATTGCTACTAAAATGGCTATGAAACTTGGAGATTATACTGTTACTGAGGCTGGCTTTGGTGCTGATTTGGGGGCTGAAAAGTTCTTAGATATAAAATGTAGATTGGCAGGTTTAAAACCAGATGCTGTTGTTATTGTTGCAACAGTTAGAGCTCTAAAAATGCATGGTGGAGTTCCAAAAGACAATCTGGCAGAAGAAAATATTGATGCGTTAAGCAAAGGTATCGTAAATCTTGAAAAACATATCGAGAACTTAAAATTGTTTGGAGTTCCTGTTGTTGTAACATTAAACCAGTTTGCAACAGATACAGAGGCAGAACTTACATTTATCAAGAATTTCTGTGAAGAAAGAGATTGTGATTTTGCATTATCTCAGGTATGGGAAAAAGGTGGAGAAGGTGGAATCGAACTTGCCAAAGCAATCCTTCGTACATTAGATAATAAAGAAAGTCATTACAAACCATTATATACATATGATGATACAACGATCGAAGAAAAGATCGAAACGATCGCAACTAAGATTTATGGAGCAGATAAAGTTGTATACACAGCAGCTGCAGCACGTCAGAAGAAGAGACTGACTGAACTTGGGTATGGAAATCTTCCAGTCTGTATGGCGAAGAATCAGTATTCTTTATCTGATGATCCTAAGAAGCTTGGACGTCCAGAAGGATTTGATATTACGATCCGTGAGATTTATGTCAATGCAGGTGCAGGATTCTTAGTAGCTTTAACAGGTGATGTCATGACAATGCCAGGACTTCCAAAGAAACCAGCAGCAGAAGGAATCGATGTGAATAACGATGGAGTTATCACAGGATTATTCTAATCAACAAAAATAAAGCCAATATATACTTAAAAGAAATGACGAGGAAATACAATGCAGATTATTGATGGAAAGAAGATTTCTCAGGAAATCAAAGATGAAGTAAAAGAAGAAGTAGCACAGCTGAAAGCAGAGGGAAAAGACATTGCACTTGCTGTAATTCAGGTAGGAGCAGATCCTGCATCAAGCGTTTATGTGCGCAATAAGAAACGTGCCTGCGAGTATGTAGGGATTGAGTCTGTAAGCTATGAGCTTCCAGAAGAGACAACACAGGAAGAATTAATGGCAATCGTGGACAAATGCAATAAAGATCCTAAGATCAACGGAATCTTGGTACAGCTTCCACTTCCAAAACATTTGGATGAGGATGAAGTATTATTAGCGATTGATCCTAAGAAAGATGTTGACGGATTCCATCCAGTCAGTGTTGGAAACATGGTAATTGGAGAAAAAGGATTCTTACCATGTACACCAGCCGGAGTGATCCAGTTATTAAAACGTTCTGGTGTCGAAATTGATGGGAAAGAATGTGTGGTAGTAGGAAGAAGTAACATTGTAGGAAAGCCTTTGGCGGCGCTTATGCTCGGTGCTGACGCAACCGTTACAGTGTGCCATTCAAAGACTAAAAATCTCAAAGATATTTGTCGCTCGGCAGACATCCTCGTTGCCGCTGTCGGAAGAGCCGGCTTTATTTCTGCAGATATGCTGAAAAACGGTTGGCAGTAAAAGGAAACAAAG